>Ga0194059_1000589_pt1 | contig 16862 bp, 10 predicted proteins | sample SepL6211m_MetaG_FD_163426 | JGI IMG/M metagenome (GOLD analysis project Ga0194059, IMG submission 163426) | Anoxic zone freshwater microbial communities from boreal shield lake in IISD Experimental Lakes Area, Ontario, Canada - Sep2016-L626-11m | ecosystem: Environmental > Aquatic > Freshwater >... | reverse complement strand
GATTTTGAAATTATTTAATGCATGTTACAATTAACTTAATGTTTCATAAAAATAAAAAAACCATCCTCATCGCTTCAATAGGAATTATCTTAGCCTCTTTTTCAACATACCTCGTAATCCTAGGATACAAAACCCTTAACACTGTCCCAACCTTTGCAACAGAAACATCCAAAGCCAAGGCTGCAGGAGCAGAAGTGCAAAATGACATTCAAGCTTTGCCAACAAGCAATCTGACTGATCAAGGAGAAAACTATGAGATCACAGACTCCAAAGCCAATGGTCCAACCATTCAAGTAAAAAAAGAAGGAGAAGAAAAAATCACCCCAGCCCCAGAGGACAACTTTGTGGTTGATTTTCCAAAAGAATATTCCAAAAAAATCCAAATCAAGTTGGACGAACAAAGATCCTTCTCCATGACTGACTCTAATGGTGATGGTTTCAATTTGAATCTTTTTTCCACCAAGCAAGACATCAAGACAGAAAACCCCATCAGCCAAAGCGATCCACTGCTTCAAAAAGAAAATCCCAAAAGGCAAGACATTTTACAGTATCAAGATCAACAAAAAAGAAAATCAATCTATTATACTTATCAACGAGACACTCAAAAGCAACAAAGAAAAGTCAAAAACTGGATTGTATACAACAATGGAAATGGAACAGAAAAAGAACAATACTCTTTTGAAAACGTGAAACTCAAAAAAAACTCCAATGGTGACATTGAAGGATTCTATTTTGGCCAGCAGGATGTCAAAAACGAAGAAGTCAAAGCTCAAGTGGACAGCAATCTTTTCGAGCGAGCCAAAATTGCCCTCCAAAAAGATGAGGGCGCTGACATTGAAAAAGGAAACAAGCAACCAGACTTCATCATTCCACGCCCATATTTTGTTGATGCACAAAAAAACAAAACCAATCTTGATTGGGAGTTGGACAGCGAAAATTCCAAAATTTCTCTCAATTTTTCAGTGCAAAAAAGTCAATATCCTTTGGCGCTGGATCCGACCATTTCTTTTGTAGCTCCGGGGATTTCCAGTGAGGGGATGACGATCACGGGGGAGGCGAGTAGTTATTTTGGATCGTCTAACGATTTTTATGGTAGAAATTATTCTGCTATTGCGGTTGCTGATTTTAATGGTGATGGAAAAGATGATTTAGTGGTTGGAGCATATGGATATAACTCTTCTCTTGGTAGGGTGTATGTTTTTTATGGTGATAATTCAGTTCCAACTACTGCTGCCGGAGCCGATGTTATTATTAATGGAGTGGCTGGTTCTGCTTTTTTTGGTGACTCGGTTGGTGTTGGTGATTTCAATGCTGACGGAAAAAATGATCTGGTGATTGGTTATTCTCAGTATTCTACATATTCTGGTCGTGTTTATATATTGAATGGAAATGGGGCTGGAAATTTTGGCACCGTGGCTTGCACTGGCAGCTCACCACTTGTTTGTAATAGTGCCAATGCTAATGTTATTATTTCCGGTGAAGCTACAAGTAACTATTTTGGTTCTTCTTTTGCAGTGGGTGACTTTAATGGTGACACTAAGACTGATTTGGCAATCGGAGCTTATAGATTTTCCGGAAACACAGGAAGGGTTTATGTTTTTTATAGTTCAAGGTTAACGGGAGCTTCCCAAATTCTTTTGTCGCTTGCTTCCAGTGTTTCAAATGCTGATGTGGTACTTACTGGTAATGCTAATAATGATTCATTTGGCTCTGGTTTGGCAGCTGGAGATCTTAATGCTGATGGAAAAACGGACTTGATTTCTAGTTCTCCACAATCAAACCCAAATTATGGATATGTTTATGTTTTCTATAATGGTGCTATTGTAACAAAAAATGCAACTGGCGCTGATTTTGTGATTGCTGGTGAATCTGGAATATATGAATTTGGAGAGTCTATACTTTTTAGCGATTTAAATAATGATGGAAAATTAGATCTGATTGCGTCTGGCGGAAGCGTTAGTGGCACTGGGAAAATTTATATTTTTTATAACGATGGAGTGTATCCAGCATTGTCCAGTGCTGCTGATTTTGTGATCACTGATGCTGCTGTTACTGATAAGGATTTTGCTGTTAAGATTGTGGCGGGCGACTTTGATGGCGATGGAAAAAAAGATCTTGCTACATATCAATACAAGTGGAGTGGCGGTAGTAATGTTAAGATTTTTTATAATGATGGTTCCATGCCAAATAATGGTGATTATGCCGATGTTATGATCTCAGCCGCTCCTGGTGATTTTGGATATTTTGGTTTAAATATGGCAGTTATGGATATTAATAATGATGGGCGCGTGGACTTGCTTTGCTCAACGCAGTGGCCATCAACTGGCTTTGTATATGCTTTTTATTCCAATAATGGCTTCAAAGAGAGTGGAAAGGTTATAAAAAATTCATATGTCAATGACTTTGCAACCGATGGTTATTTTGGGAGGTCTTTGGCTGCGGGAGATTTCAATGCTGATGGAAAAACAGATTTGGCAGTTGGTATGACATTGAATGGCGCTGGAACTTCCGGTCGGGTGTATATTTTTTATAATGATGGATCAATGTCTAATGTGAGTGGTGGAGCGGACGTGATGATTTCAGATGTTTATGCTAGTTTTAATTTTGGAGCTTCTATTGGTGCAGGAGATTTTAATTCTGATGGCAATATGGATTTGTTGGTTACTGATCAATATTATTCATCGTCCACTGGTCGAGTATATATTTTTTATAATGATGGATCATATCCAACTTTTAATAGCGCAGCTGATTTGATCATTGCTGGCGAAGCAACTAATAATTATTTTGGAGCTTCTTTTGCGATCGGTGATTTTAATGGTGACATAAAAACTGATTTGGCTGTTGGTGCTTATGGTTATAATCCAGGATCCATGGCAGATGCTGGACGAGTATATGTTTTTTATAATGCACCTTATCAAACATTGGCTGCCAATGCTGATGCTATTTTGACAGGTGAAGTTATTAATGCGGGAAGGTTTGGATACTCTCTCGCTGCTGGAGATTTTAATGGTGACACAAAAACAGATTTGGCTGTTGGTGCTGATTATTATAATAATGGCACAAATCATGGTCGCGTATATATATTTCATAATGGAAATGTCACAACAAGGAATGCTGACACTGCAAGTGCTATTATTCAAGGAGCTAATTCTTTCAATACATTTGGTGCCAGAATTACAGCTGGAGATTTTAATGCTGATGGAAAAACAGATTTGGCTGTTGGTGATTCTGGTACGAATTATCTTTATCTTTTTTATAATAATAGTGGTGCTTATCCTGCTACTACGGCAGGAGCTAATGCTTATATTTATAATTTTTTTATTAGTTATAGTAATGTTTTTGCTGGAGATTTTAATGCTGATGGAAAAACAGATTTGGCAGTTGGTTATTATGGTTACAATTCTAATGTAGGAAGGGTGTATCTTTTCTACGCAGATGGAACAAATAATTTTGGCACAGCTGTTTGTTCGGGAACTCCCTCTTCGTGTAGTGCTAATAATGGGGATGTTATTATTGATGGAACTATAGCCAATGGTTATTTTGGAGGTTCTTTTGCTGCTGGTGATTTTAATGCTGATGGAAAAAACGATCTTGTTGTTGGTGGTTATGGATATTCTTATCCTATTGGTCGCGTTTATATTTTTAATAGTAAAGGATCTTATCCTGCTACTTCTGCTGGTGCTGATTTTTCAATTTCAAACACGGTCAATTATGACAAATTTGGATATGCTTTGGCGGCTGGAGATTTTAATGGTGATAGCAGAGTTGATTTGGTGGTGGGCTCTCCTGGATATGCTGGCAGCACCGGAAGAGTTTATTTTTTCTACAACTCCGGCAAGGCCCCAACCTCTACCAATGCTGACACAAACATTACGGGGGAAAATGTTGGTGACTTTTTTGGCGGCGCTTTGATGACGGGGGATTTCAATGCTGACACCAAAACAGATTTGTCGGTGGGTGCCTATGGATTTTCGACAAACACTGGCAGAGCGTATGTTTTTAATAATGATAATAATCTTCCAGCTTTGGCTGCCAATGCTGATTCTATTATCACTGGCGAAGCTGCTAACAATTATTTTGGCAACACCTTGGCAGTGGGAGATTTTAATGGGGACACTAAAACAGATTTGGCAGTCGGTGCCTATGGATTTTCAACCAACACTGGCCGAGCTTATGTTTTCAAAAGCGCGCGCCTGACCAGTGGCTCGCAAGTTCTTTTGTCACTTTCAAATCTTTCCAATGCTGACATTATCATTACTGGCGAGACAACTAGTAACTATCTTGGTTCAGCTTTTGGTGTGGGTGATTTTGATTTTGACACCAAAACAGATTTGGCAGTGGGTGCCTATGGATTTTCAACTAACACTGGCCGAACTTATCTTTTTTACAGCAGCACGCATTTGACAAGTGGCTCACAACTTTTGCTTCCCTTGACAACGATTTCTAATGCTGATGCAAACATCACTGGTGAGGCAACTAACAATTTTTTTGGCGCAGCCTTTACAGTTGGTGATTTTAACAATGACAGCAGAGATGATTTGGTTGTTGGTGCTTATAGGTATAATAATTATAATGGCAATGGCAGGGTTTATATTTTCTATAATGGTACTTATCCAGCCTTGGCTGCTAGTGCAAGTTGGCTACTTACAGCGAGTAGTAATTTTGCTTTCGGTGGTACTTTATTAGCTGGCGATTTTAATCTGGATGGAAAAAAAGATTTATTGGTTGGTTCAGAGAGAAGCCAGCTTAGAAATGATTTATGGGTTTATTTTAATGATGGCTCTTTGCCGACTGTAGGTGCTCAGACATATGCTGACATGAAATTTTCAGGTGACGCAATTAATGGCAGTGCTTTTGGCACAGCTGCGGTGATGAGTGATTTTAATGGTGATGGTGCGGATGATTTTGCAGTTGGCGCATACGGCAGCGAATCGGTTTATTATTTTATCACTAAAAATTTGAAACCAGAAGGCATCTTGCGTGGCGCTGCCAGGGTTCGCGGTGCTGGTCGCTTCCGCTAAATTTTTTGTGATTTATTTTTCTAATGCGGTTGCGTTATTTCCAAAAAAAGATTAAAATTAAAATATTATAACTTTCAAAAATAAAATTAAAATATGGAATTTCAAAATCAAAACTCCCGAGGAACTTCTGTCAAAATTGGAACACAAAATGATGCCAAGCCTGAGACTGCGCGCGAAAAAACTTTTCAAGCAATGCATCATTTTTCTTCCAGCGGCGCGCGCTTTTCCAGTGGCGCTGCCGAGCATCACAAAAAAGAGGAAGAATTTGCCACTGAGCCAAAAAAGATTGTGGGACTTTTGGACAAGTTCATTGTGTTTTGCTTGGGGGCGATTTTTTTTGGAGTTCCGATTTTTTTCACAGGCCTCACTTTGCAGGGAATTTCTTTTGAAAAACAAATCTATTTTTATTTCTGGCTTTTGCTAGCTTTGGTTGCTTGGGTTTCCAAGGGTGTGATCACTGGTGAGATGAAAATCAAAAAAACTCCTTTGGATGTTCCAATTGTTTTGCTTTGGATTTTTTATGGAATTTCGATGGCTTTTTCGGTTGACAAATGGCATAGTTTTTGGGGATTTTTTGGAGATCCATCGCGAGGTTTCATGTTTTTGACATCGCTGATCATTGCATATTATCTGATTGTTAGCAATTTTGACAAAAAAAGATTTGCGCTCATGGGAATGGTTTTGGTGGCTGCTAATTTTCTGTTGGCACTGTGGGCCACACTCAATTTTCTTGGTTTGCAAATTGTGCCAGCGCAACTTGCTCCTTTTGTGCCACTCAGCCCAATTGGATCGTTGACCGGCATGTCAATCTTTTTTGGTGCGATGTTGCCACTTTTGATTTCTTTGATTTTCGGTTCAACTGCTGAGGAGGGCAAGAAAAAAAGTAAGTTGTTTTTGATTGAAAAGACTTTTATTTTTGTCACAATTGCTTTGAATTTGTTTGTTTTGTTGGTTTTGTACACTTTTGTGCCATGGCTTTCGGTGCTTTTGGGTAGCAGTTTCTTTTTGATTTATATCCTGGCTCAGATTGTGCGTCCAAGAGGTAATCAAGCTTGGATTCCAATGTTTGTTTTTGTGGCTATTTTGACAATTTTGATGATTGGAGTCAATTCAATAGCCAGAATTCAACTTCCAATTGAAGCCAGTCCGTCATATCAATTGTCATGGGACATCGCCAAAGAATCATTGAAGCAAAAATTGTTGATCGGAAGCGGTCCAGCCACCTATGGTTATAATTTTTCTTTGAACAAACCACAGACTTTCAACATCAATCAATATTATGACCTGCGTTTCTTTCAGGGTTCTGGGGTATTTTTCGAATCTCTTTCAACTCTTGGTATTGCCGGCACCATCACGGTTGTTTTGTTGGCACTGACTTTTGTCAGCATCGGAGTGTATCTTTTGAGCATCAACAAAGCAAAAAACAAGATTTATTCTCTAGGTGTTTTTTCTGCTGCTTTGGTTTTTTTGGTGGGATCATTCACTGGGAAAATTGAAGGTTCGATTTTGCTCTTGGGCGCGCTGCTTGGTGCTATGGCTGTTTCGATGCTCATGTCAGAAAGCGACTCTGAAGACAACTTCTTGCTTTTGTCCTTGAAAGCTTCTCCAAAATTTGCTTTGGCTTTGGCTTTTGTGTTCATGGTGGTGAGTGCCGGTGTGGTGTTCTTGTTTATTTTCATTGGCAAGATATATTTGGCTGATTTGAGTGCGGGGGATGCAATGCGCGAAAAGAAAATCACCCAAGAAGGAAGTGTGAAAAAGTTGGCAGTAGCAATAAATTGGAATGGACGCGAAAGTCATTACTACACCTTGATCGGACAAGAATTGATGAGTCTTGCCAATGAGCAAACACTCAAAGGTGAAAAGGATCGCAATCTTGAGCTTATTCAAAAATATATCAACGATTCAATCACTGAAGTGAACATTGCTTCAGCGCTTTCACCAAACGATGTGACCGCCATTGAAGCACTTGCTCAGATCTATGAAAATTCAGGATTGTATGTGGCTGATTCATTTTCATTTGCCGAAACAAACTACAAAAAAGCTCTTGATCTTGAACCGCACAATCCAAATTATCAAGTGAAATTGGGACAAATCAAGTTGGCGCAAGCTTCGGCCAAAAAAACTCCAGATGAAGCCAAGGCTGTTGTGCGAGAAGCTAAGGATTTTTTCCAAAAAGCTATTGATGAAAAAGGAAATTTTGCAATAGCATATTATCAGTTGGCACTTGCCCAGGAAGCTCTTGGGGAAATGGACAGCGCAATTAAATCAATTGAAACCGCTGCTATTTCTGAGCAAAACAATTTGAATTATGTGTACAACACTGCTCGCATGCATCAAGCTCGTGGAAATGATGAAGACAACAAAATTGCAGAAGCAATTTACAAAAATATTTTGAGCAAAAATGAAAAAGAGGTTAACACGCTTTTCTCATTGGGACTTTTGTATGAAAAAACAAAACGAACAAGCGAAGCCTCAGCTCAATACAAGAAAGTTTTGGAACTTTTGCCAAAAGATAATGCTGACGTGAGAACAAAGATTCAGAAAATGATTAGCAATATTGCCGCTGGCATTGAAAACAAGCCTGAAAACCTGGTCACTGAAGTTGCTCCAACTCCAGCACCTGCTGCAGCCCAAGAATCTCCAGCTCCGGAAACAACCACGCAACCAGTCAATGGACAAAGCGCTCCGATTGGTCAGTAAAATACTTTCATTTTTATTCTTGAAAACCCGCATACAAGGCGGGTTTTTGTTTTTACATTTAATATTATTTTCATGCTATAATATGCTTAAATGTGATACAGATAATAAATATTGAGTTTTTTTGGTAAATTTTAAAAATATGAATAGAAAAAAATAATCATTTTGGTGATGATATTGTTTTTGCTAATTGGTACTTTCTTTTTCAGTAAACGCAGAAAAGATGATGGTGAAAAATTAACAATTCCACCTATAGACAAATTTTATACTGATCATAATTATCAAGCACCACCATCTTTTGTGGTTGATGCTGCTTTGTTTTTTGATAATGAGTCCATCGAGACCTTTGTCGGAAAGGATTTTAATTTGGTTGCTAAGATTGATCCTGGTTCTAATGTTGAAAAGGGGATTAATGCTGTTCAGCTTGATTTTGATTTTGATGGTAGTAAATTGGAATTTTTTGGGGCCACTGCAATGGAGCCTTTTGCACAGATGGGGTCATCAGTTGTTGACAATCAAAGAGGCATTGTTTCAATGACATTTTTTATTGGTGGGTCGCAATTGAAAAATGTTTCCGATGTTGCCAAATTGTCTTTTCGTGCAAAGTTAGCAAGTGATGAGACAGTAATAGCTTTTTCTCAAACAGCTCAGGCTGCTGCCAATGATGGAAGCGGTAGTATGGTTTTAGGTGTGCGTGGAAAAACAACAGTGAAAATTTCAAAATGAAAAAATGGCGATGGTGGATAATGTTATACTTAGTGCAAAAAAAGATATTTTGTGATATAATTTGATTAATGAAAAGAAAAAAAATCTTTCTAATTTCTGGTATAATATTTTTGATTGCAATAATTTTTTGGCAACTGTTTTTGCGTGACATGGAACTTTTTGGAAAGGCAAATCTCTCCTGGAACAAGGCAGCAGAAGAGGATGTGGTGGGATATAGGATTTATTATGGAACACAAAAAAGAAAAGGTGATTGTCCAAAAGATGGCGGATATAAGCAAAAAGTTGATGTTGGAAATGTGAGTGCATATCAATTGGAAAATCTCAATGACAGTTCGATTTATTATTTTTCAGTGACATCATATAATTCAGGTGGCAAGGAAAGTTGCTTCTCGCAGGAGATGAGTAAAAAAGTGAAGCTTTCAATTTTTGACAAAATAAAGACATTTTTTAAAAAATAAATTAAAATTTTTCACATAAGTAAAAACAAAAATATGAAAAAACAAAAATCAAAAATTATACTTTCTGCTGTAGCAGCATTGCTTTTTGCAGGATTTTTTGCAAGCAATGCTTTGGCAAATGGAAATGCAACCATCTCTTGGACTGCGCCAACTACCAATGAGGATACTACCACCCTCACTGATCTGGCTGGGTATCGAATTTTTTATGATACTGCAGCACTTGACTGTACAGCATGGGATGCTGCTGCAGATGCAGCTGCTCGACTGACCACACCTTTGGCATCAGTTGCTCATGTGGATGTGACAGAGGCTGCAACACTTCGAGATTCAGCTGCTACAACTAAAAGGGGATATTCGTTCACTACCGGTGCACTTCTGACTCCAGGGCTTACTTATAATTTCACAGTAGTTGCCTATGACACTAGTGGAAATTATAGCAAATGCATCAATGACGCTGGCGCAAACAAGACTGCGAGCAAAACAATTTTTCGCAGTGGAAACATCAAAAATAGTGGACTTGGTAGTGGCGTGGTGAACATTATTGATCTGAGTATGTTGGCTAATAATTTCGGCAAAGGCTATGGTGCATTGGCTGGCACTCCTTGGTGCAGAATCGCTGGACATCCTGAAGATTTGAATGGTGATTGCAGAGTTAATATTTCAGATCTTAGTATTTTAGCTAGTGAATTTGGCCTTGCTAATTAATCAAACATCTCATTAAGTAATTCAAAAATAAATATGAAAAAAACACTGCATTTTTTTAGGTTCGGTATTTTGGTAGCAATACTTTTTTTGCTAAACGTTTCTAATTCAAAAGCAACAGCTGTGGATGCATCATTGTCATTGTCTCCATCTATTACTACAACTTCAGTTGGTGGATCAAATATTACATACACTGCAACTGTTAATCCTGGAACAAACACGGTTAATGGTGTAAACGCTGTGCAAATGGACATCACTTTTGATCGCTTAGTGCTAAATCTTGTTAGTGTTGCTCCCGCTGGTACTTTTTCGATTATGACTCCGCAAAATATTGCAACTGCAAATTCCACTGGAAAAATTTCTGTTTCACTTTATATTGCGGGTGGGAGTGTGACAGCTACTTCAGATTTGGCAACATTGATTTTTTCTTCAATTGGCACTGGGACCAATTCTCAAATTGCTTTTGATAACACTTGTGATGTTGTTGAAAATAACACCTACGCATCTGTTCTTGCTACAAGAAATGATGCAACTATAACAGTGGTTGGGCCAGATACAACAAATCCAGTCGTAACAGCTTTTACTTTGCCAGTGCTTGTTAATTCTTTGACAATCCCTGTTTCATCATTAACTGCAACTGATGATTCTGCTGGTGTGTCCGCTTGGATGATCAAGGAAACAGCAACAAATTCTGCGCCAACCGCTCCAATTGCTGGAGATGCTGGCTGGCTGGTTTCTGGCATAACAGGAACAACCTCAGCCTCTATAGTTGGAAATGTTGTTGCCACCACGGCTGGGAATAGATATTTTTGGGCCTATGTCAAAGATGCTGCTGGAAATGTTTCCGCCCCTAGCACAAGCACTGCAGTGAGCATTGACATGACGCCTCCAGCTGTCTCAATAACAGCTCCTGTTAATGGCTTGATTACTACAATTACTAATCCAGTTTTGACATATACCGTTTCCGATGGAACTGTTGTTGTTAGGCAATCTGATGGCATTATTGTCAACACGGATACTGGAAATATAGGAAGTATCATAGCCAAGGTTTCTGGCGACACTCTTCCTGTTATGACGGATGGTGTGCATGGTGTTAGAGTTGAGGCCACTGATGCGGCAGGGAACAAAACTGTTGCAATTAGTAATTTCACTGTTGATGCAGGATTTCCTATTATAACAGCTGTTGACGGTGCATCATCTTCAATGGTAGAGAGTGACATCATAAATTACACTGTGTCAGACTTGGCAGGAGCAACAACTCAATTTTATGGATTTAGTTCTGATGCCACTTGCAATGCATCAGACACCATTGCAACTGCCTTTGCTAGTGGCGTTGATTTTGCGATAAACACAGCACACACGGACTATCTTTGCCTGAAGGCGGTTGATCTTGGAGGTAATATTTCCTATCAACTTGTTGGGCAATTAAATGTTAATCCAGCGCCTGTTATTTTAGCCGTTTCACCAACTGGATCATTGGCTGCTGGTACAACGCAGACAATGGTTACTTTCAACACCAATGAAAGTGCAATTTGCAAATATTCAACATCAGCTTCAGTACTTGCAACAGCTTTTGATTCTATGACAAATGTGATTGACACTGTGAGTTCAACTTCACATTCTTTTGTTGTCACTGGACTTACTAATAATACGAATTATTCATATTTTGTGCGCTGCCAAGATGATGCTGGCATGAAAAATTCAGCAGATCAATTGATTTCCTTTTCGGTGGCAAATCCCGTTCCTGTTGTTGTTAGTGATGATTCAGGTCATTCAGACAAGAAAAAGGAAACTCCGGCCAGAAGCATCACAAACTCAAAAAAGACTGTTACTAATGGTCAAATCTTGACCCAAAGAGGAAAGAAATTTTCCAAAAATTCTTTCGTGATGTTATATTTTGGAAAACCAGGTGGAGGTTTTTATGCTCCACAGAAAGTAAAAACATCTGCCTCTGGAGGATTCACTGTAACTTATAAAGTTAATAAGCCAAAAGGAAAATATGGCTGGTATGTTTTTGACACTGCAAAGAACAAAAAAAGTAAAACAATATATTATACCGTAAAGTAGATTTCTGAAATGAAAAATAGTAAAAAAATCATTATAGTTTTTGTTGTGTTGCTGATTGTTGTGGTTGGATATTTTGTTGCAAGCAAAAAAGACAAAAATATTCAAACCAAGTCAGAAATCAAAACCAAAAAAGATGATGTTGTTGTATTTGAACCACTTGGCAACAAAATTCTTGTTCAATCTGAAGAGGGAGAAATTTCCAGATTAGAAATTGAAACTGGAAAAACAAGCCCAGCAAGTGCTATTGAAAAAGATGATTTCACTGGTTTTGCTGGACTTCCAAAATTTGGAGTTGATAGTCAAATTGACACTGAGCAATCATTTTCAATTGTTTCGCAGGACAAGACTAAAGCTATTTTGAGTGTGGCTAAGTATGATCTTGCTGGAGCGCAAAGCGCCTTTGATGGCTCGCAACCACTTGTGCAAACGAGTGAATTTGTTTGTGACATTGCGGAAAAAAAATGTGACCCTTCGAATTTGCTTTTTGGAAAATATGAAGGCTTGGATCCAAAAATCCAAACACAATATGGTCCAATTTGGTGGATTTCTTGGGACTCTCAAAAAAATGTTTTGATTGGTCATTTGGCAGGAGAAGGTACGGGAAATTCTTCTCCGGTATATGTTTGCAACATACAAAGCAAATTTTGCAACAAAACAGAAGGCTATGACGCTTTGAAAAAGGGTGACATCAAGGCCAATGCTCCAGAAGGCTTGCTTGCAACGTCTGGCGAAAAATTTGTACTAGTCAATCAAAATGATGCAATGAATGAAAAAACAGGAAAAAGCTGGGAGTTGTTGCTCTACAACGTTTCAGATTTGAGTAAGCCAGCCTTGAAATATGATATTTCTCTTGCAATTAATAGGAATGAAAAGGTTGAATATGACAGCGTGCAGAGTGTTTCATGGAGTAAAGACGAGAAAAAAATAGCTATTGCCACTGACAGTCAAATTTTTATGCTTGATTTTGCAACTGGAAAATTGAATTTGATATATTCTGCTCCAATAGATGCTGATGGTGAATATTCCTTTGATGGCAGTGGCATGCTTCTTTCTGGCGATCAAAAATTCATTGTCTTTACTGATTCGCAGGAGACCGTGACTGAAAATCCAGCAGATGAGGAAAATCAAAATGTGGATGTTACAAATATTTTGAAAAAAATAGACCTTAGTGATGGAAACAAAATCTCAGAGCTTTTGCGTGGAAGTGATTTGATAATAAAATAGTTTGCAAACAAACAAAACATCTTGCACTTTTTGAATCGATAGTATGAATAATTATTTTTTTTATTTAATTTTTAGCAGAAAATATTTTAATATTTCGAAAGAAAGATAGGATATTTTCTACAAACTTATGAATTCAGTGCAAACCTGGGGACAAGCAATCACAAGTTCTTTGCTTGAGTTGTGGGTAAGATTTATTGGTTTTGTTCCAACTTTGATTGGTTCGTTGTTGGTTTTTTTGCTTGGTCTTATTTTGGCTTCAGTTTTGGGAAAAGTGGTGGAAAGAATCGTTCGTGCTATAAGAATTGATCAGGCTATTGAAAGAATTAGTATTGGGGAAAAACTGAAAGAGCACGGCATTGAAGTTTCCTTTTCTGAATTTTTGGGTGGTCTTGTGCAATGGTTTTTGGTGTTGGTTTTTCTGATGGCAGCAACTGACATTCTCGGTTTGGAACAAGTGACAACTTTTTTAAATAGCATTCTGATGTATTTGCCAAACGTGGTTGTGGCAACAATAATCCTGACAATAGCATTTTTGCTGGCTGGAATTGCATATACCATTGTGCGTGGCAGCACCAAAGCGGCGGGAGTGATGAGCGCCGGTCTTTTGGCGACAATCATTCGTTGGGCAATTGTCGTGTTTGGAATGTTGGCAGCTTTGATTCAACTTGGAATTGCAACATCACTTGTCAACACTATTTTCATTGGTCTTATTTCAGCTTTGTCTTTGGCGATGGGATTGGCTTTTGGCCTTGGTGGGCGCGATGAAGCAGCTTTGATTTTGAAAAAAATTAGAGAAAATATGATTGAAAAAAAATAAGAAATTATAATTCTATATTTTATTGAAAATGAAATTGAAGCTAGGTGCACTTCTAATCTTTGGAATATTTTCATTTGGAAATTTTTGTCAGGCTGATGCTCTTGGCTCTTTTTCCATGACTCTTTCTGATGGTAGCCCTCTTCCTGCTTCAATAACAGCCGGACAACAGATAAACACGAAATTGAATTTCACTATAAGCGGCTCGGAAATAGCTGGATATGCAATTGATATAATAAATAATCCGCTGCTTGTTTCCATTGTTAATCAATCAGACATTACAGCAGGCAATTTTCCAAATGCGCTCTTTGCTTCCAATAATAATTATACAGATCCTTTTCCAATTGAAAGCAGGCAGATTTCACGCATTGCTGCTGTCACATCAAATACTGGTATTATGGGCTCGCTTGTTTTGGCAAATATAAAATTTACTGGAATCGCTGCAATTCAGTGTAGAACAGCCTTGCAGGTGAATATTGTGGACATGATAACATCCACTGGTTCTAAAATTGTTTTTTCTCCACCACTAGAAAATCTGACCATTTATTTGAATAATGACATTAATTGCATTTCTGTTGCGCCTTCTGCTCCAATGAATTTGAGCGTATTGTAATATGCATTAAATAATTGCTATTTAGACTGAAAAATGTTCAGTATTTTTTCGTATTAATTGATTATTTTTTTGCTTTAAATAAGGCACAAAACAAGATAAATAAAAAAATAAAAAATAAGTCATACTAAAAAGCTTGACACATCTTTTGATTCTGCTATTATGAATTTACGTCTAAAAAATATTTCACAAACATTTGAGAAATGTCAGACAAAAATTTAATGGGTGAGTTCGGGACCTCTTTTGCGATGCCTCGAAAATTCACTACCAAGTGAATTTTATTTTGTTTAAAAATTAGTGCTGAAAACAAATATTGGATTTTGCTAAAAGCTAGAAGCTAATAGTTAAAACCTAGTGAGAATTTTCCGCATTATTAGTAGCTTAACAATTATGGTCTATTGTGAATACGTGTAACATGTTTTGATTTAGCGGAAAGACATGTTGGGCGCAGCCATCACAATTAGTCAAAAATAAGTAGGTCGTGCATATGGTGCATGCTGTGCCATATCACATCAAAAACGATTTCATAGAGTTTGAAATGTTTGTTCAATAAGCGTTAATAATTTTTTAATCGCAAGATTAAATATTATAGGAGTGGTCCTATATAAGTGATTGTTAACTGCTAACCGTTAAATAAAGAAAGGTTACTTAACGTATATGGTGGATGCCTTGACTGAAATAAGCGATGAAGGACGCAGCTGGCTGCGATAATCCTCGGGGAGCTGTTAAGCAAGCTTTGATCCGGGGGTCTCCGAATGGGGCAACCCTTCCAGTTTTTACTGGAAATCTTAAACTGAATTCATAGGTTTATGAAGCGAACCCTGGGAATTGAAACATCTTAGTACCAGGAGGAATAGAAAACAATATGTGATTCCCCAAGTAGTGGCGAGCGAACGGGGAAAAGTCTAAACCCATCCTTCGGGATGTGGGGTTGCGAGGTAATTGGACTCTGTTGACAGGGGTCAGTCGTAAATCATTAGCAAAATATTCTGGAAAGAATAACCATAGCGGGTAATAGTCCCGTATGCGAAAATCATTTACGCCAGATGCAATTATCCTCAAGTAAGGCGGGACCAGAGAAATCCTGTCTGAATCTGGGAGTACTACTCTTCCAAGACTAAATATTATTTCAGATCGATAGCGAACTAGTACCGTGAGGGAAAGGTGAAAAGCATCCCGATGAGGGAGGTGAAATAGAACTGAAACCATATACTAACGTAGAGTTGGAGCGGTTGCTTGCAACCGTGACAGCGTGCTTTTTGCAGAACGAGCCAACGAGTTAATTTTATGCGGCTTGCCTAAGGAGCAAACACTCCGGAGGCGTAGTGAAAGCGAGCCTGAATAGGGCGTTCGTCGCATGGATTAGACCCGAAGCCGGGCGAGCTACATATGAGCAGGGTGAACCTTGGGTAAAACCAAGGGGAGGCCCGAACCCACGAGCCGTGCAACACTCGGGGATGACTTGTGTGTAGGGGAGAAATTCCAATCGAGCTCGGCAATAGCTGGTTCTCTCCGAAATAGCTTGAGGGCTAGCGTCATGACATTACATCCAAGAGGTAGAGCTACTGGATGAGAATTCGCGGTTCGCCGTAGGATTTTCAACCAAACTCCGAATTCTTGACGATGCGTACCATGGCAGTCAGAATTCCGGCGCTAAGGTCGGAACTCAAAAGGGAAACAGCCCAGATCATCATCTAAGGTCCCCAAATCTATGCTAAGTGGAAAAGGAAGTGAAGTTTCTTAAACATCTAGGAGGTTGGCTTAGAAGCAGCCATCCTTTAAAGAGTGCGTAACAGCTCACTAGACTAGAGACTTTGCGCCGAAAATGTACCGGGGCTAAGCATAGTACCGAAGATATGGACTCCATAATTTATTATGGTTTGGTAGGAGAGCGTTCCGTGTGCACTGAAGCGTAAGGGGCGACCCATCGTGGAGCGCACGGAAGTGAGAATGTTGGCATGAGTAACCACAATGTGCGTGAAATCCGCACACACCGTAAGTCTAAGGTTTCCTGGGCAATGTTGATCATCCCAGGGTTAGTCGGTCCTAAGGCGAGGCTGAAAAGCGTAGTCGATGGACAGCAGGTTAATATTCCTGCACTGCAATATTATTCGATGGAGTGACGTATTTTAGTATGTTTCGCGTCTTAATGGATTGACGTAGACATAGTGAGGATGTGAGGTAGGCAAATCCGCCTCGCACAAGTCCAAGCTATGGCTCAATGTTAAGCTACGGCTTGATAGAGGAAACAAAGCAGGGTACCAGGAAAAGCTTCTAAGGTTAATAATATTGTATCCGTACCAAAAACCGACACAGGTAGACGAGGCGAGTAGCCTAAGGTGAACGGGAGAACCTTCGTTAAGGAACTCGGCAAAAAAACTAGACGTAAGTTCGCGAGATGTCTTTCCTGTCCGCAAGGGCAGGACGCAGTGAAAATTTCCCAAGCGACTGTTTACCAAAAACACAGGTCTCTGCAAACCCGTAAGGGGAAGTATAGGGGCTGACACCTGACCAGTGCTGGAACGTTAAGGGGGGTGGTG
>Ga0194059_1000587_pt1 | contig 16885 bp, 22 predicted proteins | sample SepL6211m_MetaG_FD_163426 | JGI IMG/M metagenome (GOLD analysis project Ga0194059, IMG submission 163426) | Anoxic zone freshwater microbial communities from boreal shield lake in IISD Experimental Lakes Area, Ontario, Canada - Sep2016-L626-11m | ecosystem: Environmental > Aquatic > Freshwater >... | reverse complement strand
AAGGCCAAGGTAATCAGTCACCGGGCCTATGGATTCAGAACGGCAAAAAACTTCATTCTCAACTTGTATCACTGCATGGGCGATCTAACCATGCCAACTACTTTGCACAGGTTTGTGTGAGGAACCATATTTTTTAATTTGTACTACAATTGTGTTTCTTTTGTCGATTATGAAAATCAGCCCTTGATCTAGTGACCGATCGATAGTGGTTTTTCCAGCCCATCACGAACTAGCCGTTTTTATTGAGTTATTAGTTCAAACTTGACTCTTCGCGGTTTTAGTCAAACTTACCCATTATGCAAGAGCTCGGCGAGAACGCAGGAAAAGAATGGGTACTGCCCGTGGCTTTTCTTCGCTGGCGACAAGGGCAACCAGCAGGGACCAAAAAAGAGGATTGTCCTCCGGAGATTTTAAATCGCAAGGCGGAATTAGCTGATTTATCAGCCTGCGGCCGCTTTCAGTCACGTACAGACATAGCCTATTCTGTGCTTTTTTCACCGACACAAAAAGTGGCAAGCAGCGTGATAATGTTGGATGAGATTAAAATCCAGACGGCAACAGAACAGAAATCACCTGATCTCCATGGTCGATTAATCATAGAGTCCAGTCCCGCTAATTTCCAGCTCTGGCTTCGCTTTAACCGCTCTCTCACTGATGAACAGAGAGTTGGATTGATGAAAAAGTTCTCTCCAGATGCGGCTTCAGCTACCGCCGTTAGAAACGGACGCATGCCATCCTTTACCAATCGCAAACCAAAACACGCACCGACATACCCATTCGCAAAAATATTTTGGTGTCGTTTCGGGACGACAACTCCCGAAGCACTAGATGGGCTTTTGCCTGAGATTAAAGGTCGAGAGATCCGTTCGTATTCACACGCTCCAACTCCATTTGTTCCGGATAAGACCACACGGAGGATGGCAGATAGGCCACAGCGAGACAACTATGAGCGTGGAGACGATAGTCAAACCGACTTCTGCTTCGGGCTGGCTCTTAAAACTTGGTTCAAGTTTAATCCGAGAGATGACTATTACTGCATAGGATCTACTGAGGAAAAAATAACCATGGCGATCCTGACAGAGAGAGGTGACCTGTCGAAAAAAGGTGGGAGAAACAGCCACGGAGCGCTGTCATACGCAGAAAAGACGGCACACAAAATAATGAAGATCAGCGACTCACCAAAATAACCAACAAATATTTGCTTGGTCGGACGTTACTGTTGATAACGGTAAAAAATAGCAAAGAGCAGAAGTTACCGAAGCTAACTGCGGCTAGATCCGGCGCGGGGCAGGAAGGAATATCCCAAATTTTCCCAGAATTCTAAACCAACCGCGGAGGGAACATAAAATGGACAAACTACACAAGTTACGATTCAGAATCGATGCAATAGAGCGGATATCAGGGCACTTGGAGGACCAAAATAAAGCCAAAGATAAATTCACTGATCTGATCTATGAACTTATCGCAAGTACCGAAACATACGACGAGGAACAATATATTCTGGAGCAGATTGAAGGGCATCCGCTTTTTTTGACAAATGCAAAAGGACATTGGGAGTGGAGCGAAGAGGAAAATGCGTTGGAGTGGATTGAATTGGAGTAGGTTTTTTCGAGTCAGAACGTAGGATATCTAGGTTTTTTAAATTTTTGAGTAAATCGTCGGAAGACGAGAGTCGGATTGGGTCGAGGAATAATTTATGTCACAAAGCAAAGGTGGATGTTTTTTGAGCAGGAGCGATCTGCAAGAGGCCGTTTCCTGAAGTAGATGCTGGGAAACCAAACAACAACCATCATCAAGACAATAAAATTGAGGAGAAGTTATGAAAAAAAGTAATTTTAATATGGCCGCAGACTGGGGTTCTACGCCCGAAACCGCGAAATCTTTGGAAATGGCAAAAAAACGCTTGTCATACTGAAGCCCATTTTGTCAATAATATGATAAAATATAGATTTATTGGTGACTTACGCGTTCCTAAGCAAATAGAAACCAATTGTCCTAGGACTTCAGTTGCTCAGAGTCAAAGTACTGAAAGTCGTTGTTTTATAGGAGGTTGAAGATTTCGCGGATTTGGGCTTAGAACCCCTAAACGGGGCAGAATGGCAGGCAAATCGTGTACAGGTCTGTCGCTCACTCGGACACCCGATCAATCCGAAAGATGCAATTGCCGGGTTGGCAAGCCAACTGGATAATACATACAAACGTGTAGCCGCAAACTTTGATAATAACGACGCAATAAAGCTCGACCTTTCCAGAAAACATCCCTCCCTTACAATAACAAACCTTGATAAACTGGAAGAGCCACCCAGCCTGACTCAACTGAGCAAACGGGTCACCGAGTTATTGCCAAAGGTGGAACTTACTGGGCCTATCTGTATGTACTGCAAAAAAATCAGGGATGATCATGATAGTTGGCAGCAGCTAGAAACATACATTTCTCAGCATTCCGAGGCGCTTTTCAGTCACGGCATGTGTCCGGAATGCTATAAAAAAGAGATGGAGCAACTCGAAAAAATGAAAAAATGACTGCAAACAAGGGGGAGCACTTGCTATAGTTGTGGGTAGAAATCTCTCTACCTGATGTGGGTATCTGTACTGCGAGAGGGGCAGGTCTACTCGACACAGACCGGTTATCGCCGGGATAATCAGTAAGCCGTATAACCCAAGTCTATTGAGGGAAATTTTGAAGCGGGTGTTGGAAGATAAGGGGCCTGCTATTAAATAATCATATCAATTAAACCGATTCGACGTTTAACCCCTCCCATTTCTAATTTTACCTTTTCGAGGGGTTGGGTAAAAATAGCCTATTAAGCGCCTTCGCAAAAAAAAAGACTACCGCCGCCTGACAATCTCGGAAAGGCAGTGCAACTGGTAGCAAGAATTGGAGGATATCTCGGCAGGCGCAGTGATCTACCTCCTGGGCATCAATTAATGTGGCAGGGGTATTCTAGATTACAATTAATGTGTGACGGGTATGCACTAAGATGTTAGAATTATATCGTTATATTTGTGGGTAAAGGGCAGCCCTAGCGCGCCCTTGCCTGCTTTCTTCGACATTCGACTACGCCGACAACCAACACGATAAAATCGGCAGTCGCACTCATGGAAGCAAGATGGACTTTTGGATTTCCTGGTAGGCGGCCGCGGCCCGAGAGAGGGCCTCCATGATAGCTCTATACTGCCGCTCCGCTTCCTCCAATCTGTCCTTTATGTTATCTTCCTTCGTACGGATTTCATCCATGCGTTGGATGACCCATTTGATCTCGGCTATCACCTCCGTCTTCCCCGCGCTCTGCACTAATGTCGGAACGCATGCGCCAGGCATACTGTATGAAATCCCGAAAAAATGGGTGGCTGCGGGAGTGCCCGCCGCACATGTATGCGGAACCTTCGCCAACGTGACGGCCTGATTGCCCGCCAACAGAGAAGACTTCAACGCCTGTAGCGCGGAGACATATTCATTTAGTTTGTTCATGGCGGCCTTCCAGGCTGCGTTAGCTGATTCCAGCTCAGCCCGATCCACTGTCATCCGGTCGAGGGCGGAACTGAGAGCAATCAGATTCGCTTCATCCAACTGGGTGCCCTTGAGTCCGGACTCCCTGGCAATTCGGGCACGAAGCCCCTGGACACCCGACGACCGGACCCATGAAACGGATCTTTCCTTAATAAGGCTCTCTTCCCCTGGTGGCAGCGTTGCCGGGGTATTCGACAAAACGAATTTCTGCGCAATACGTTCGCTGGCGGCTACTTGCTGTGACATAAAGATCGTACCCAGAACCAGCAGAAGAACGCAAATTCGAAAGCGTCGGGTCGAAACCCCGTGGGCGCCCAATAATACACGCGGCATTGGAAATCCTTTCTCCCTTAAGATGCTGTCCGCCGATATCCTTCCGAAGAAGCCCATATATTTACCTCTCATTTTTGGGGCTCGAAGTCTAACAGAACGGTAGCTCACGTTAGTGGCCTAATTGTGCACAATACCAAATGTTAGTAGACGTGTTAAATTCCATGTCCAAAATCGTTTTTTTCGGTATTTGTAGACAAACCCGTCTCTTAATCGATTTAATGTACGGTTTTTCTGATCATATACGACAGTAATTCGCCTTAGCGTTGTTTTTCGTGCCGTTAGACTTCAAACCCCTTATAGTCACGGTAGAAGCAGCACTATTTACCTTGCCATCATTTACAACAAGATTCAAAACATAGATACCTACAACATCTGGAATGAAACTGGGCTTTGCGGCATTATCGCTCGGTTCAGGCAGATACTCCGCCTAGAACACCTTCGAGTTGCATTTCCTTGAGCACCCTGTCTTGAATAGGTTGCTTGGCGGCGTTCATTTCATCCACACCCCAGGTAATGCCGACCACGGTGCGCGTTGGGCGTTTTCCAGCGAGCATATCGGCGAGAGCCAAATAGGCATCCACCACCAGTTGTGGCTTGGGGCACGCTTCACTTTTCATGTACGCATCAAAGTGCGTAACTACCGCATCCGGCACACCCGCCAGCTCGCCATAACTGGCCAGCACATCGCCGTGCACAGGTGTTTGACTCGAAGCCAGAAGGCCGGTGCCAAATGGACCTGGCTCTACGATGACGACATCGACCCCAAATGGCGGCACTTCATAGCGCAAGCCTTGTGTAACGGTGGTGGTGGAACAGGCATTGGGCCGTCAATAGTTACTTAACTCGCTTGATGTGGCTACAGCAACACCTCACGTGAAATCGTTAGCGGTAGACCAACACCGGTATTGTCGAATGTGTAAGCACTTTTTGCGTCTGCGAACCAAGTAGGGTAAATCTGACTTAAACCGCGAAAAGTCAAGTTTGGTAATAAATGACCCGACTTTTTATCGTTGAAATATAATATCCCCAAGATTAGAAGATGTTGCCCAAGTTTGCTATGTAACACAAAGTCATTCAATAACGGCATGTTAAGTAATATATTTTTTAATTTGTACTACAATTGTGTTTCTTTTGTCGATTATGAAAATCAGCCCTTGATCTAGTGACCGATCGATAGTGGTTTTTCCAGCCCATCACGAACTAGCCGTTTTTATTGAGTTATTAGTTCAAACTTGACTCTTCGCGGTTTTAGTCAAACTTACCCAATATGGATTGACTTTTTTTTACCGAAGAGACTCCGGCACCGGTGATCTCCGGCATGAATAAACCTGATATAAAACAGGCACCCGCAATTTATATGCACAGGTGCCTGTTTTGTTTATATATTTAACTGTTATTCATCCAGTTTTATAGAATCCCTCGTCTTATCGCGACGTTTTTCATCTTTGGCGGCATACTTGGCAAGACATTCCGGGGTTTTATCCACCATTGAGCACGTCAGGTAATCTGCGATATTTATCACACATGCACGAATTGCCTTACCAACCGGAGTTTTTTCATTACTGTTCGTACGTCCGCCAAATCCCATAAAACTTCCGGCAAGACTAATAGATGATGATTCGGAGTTAGCCTCTATGGTACGAGTTTCAATAACTTCGCTCGTTTCCACCTCAACGACCTTCAGGTCAACAGCAATATAGGCCTTTGCTGAGCCCCCTCCAATACCAAAACCCTTGTAATTGAGCCCACCCCCCTTCTTGGCAGCATTTTCTTCGAAAGATGACACCGTTGCGGTAATCAAATATTGAGCACCTTTTATTTTGCCCAGTCTGGACTTGGTAGAAGATTCCACAAGCCCGGATTCTCCAAATTTCAGTTCACTAACTACTTTGTCAATTTCTTTTCTTTCAACGAGCTTAAATTTTTTGGTACTTGCCAATTCATTAGTCAGCATGTCGGAAAGCTCTGATCCCGTACCTGATCTCCACCAAGACGCGTGGGAACTGTTGGTAAAACGCATGACCGCAATACGCGGAGCTTCTGAACCAGCATAGACGGCAGAAGAAACCGAGAATAACACGAACAAACAGAGAGCCGCTCCAACAGCCTTCTTCATCGTAAACCCTCCCCAAAATAGTAATATTACCGTTTTGTTTTGACTTCCAGTGGAATACCCACAGCACTGATGCATTTCAATTGAGAATTAAAACCCTGGGATATGTAAGAGTCTATTTACCTCCACAACGCTTAAAGCTTTACGGTTGTTTCTATTATTACAGTCATCGTTTTTGGTATTACCATCAATGAGAATATCAGGGTCATAGCTAAGTATTGCGGAGATGTTTTCTCCGAATTCACCCGGTGTCGGGTTCCAATTAGAAATACGATAATATCCGGAATATTTCTGCTGACCAGGCTCAATCTGGGCTAAATCACCGGTGCTTGAGGTGAACACTGCCGGGCCTGTCCCTCGGTAAAAAGTAACCATCTGCTGATTACCTCTGGAGATATATTTGGCGTTTCCAATATTTTTGACGGCTGCGGCAATATCAAAAATGTATGTACCGTCGGTATTTCGACCATTGGCTCTTATAAGGAAATCAACAATAGCGGGATCAGGGCACATAGCCACAGGTACTATGGGTGCTTTTATGGCACCAGGCGGAATGGCACGTTGCTGGACGTTAGGTGTTGTAATGGTCGGCTGCATTTTATCAGGCGCAGCGTAGGCAGCATTGGCAACCAGCAGACAGCAGAAGGTGATTAAACGGAGTACCTGATCTTTGCGCATATAATTTACCTCTCTTTGCGTATCGACACCCAGATGGGTGTAGCAATTATAACCGGCAATCCCTGCCGTTGGGTGCTGAGGGACGAGTGGATAAATATTTCTGTGCGGGATACGGCTCCCGGATTACAGCCCCGATCAGTCCATTGCAGCCTTTGCAAGCGCTACTGCCTGATCTTCGGTAATTTTTGTATTTACGCGCAAATACAGCGCGTGGCCCTGTCGATCCTTGAACAAAATCTCGTCGAGGGAGCTGAATTTATTTCCCCTGGAATGGCTTACCAGAACTCCGTCCCGCTCCGTTACCTTACCTTTCCCACCGGACTCCATCAATTTCCGCCAATTTGCCTCTTTTAGCACACTGCTCCCTAATGAAAAAAACCGAACCTGTCGCTTATCCTTACTATCAATGTATTTGCATTCAAGGTACATATTATCCGGCTTTCGAACAAAGTTATTGCCCATGACTGCGGTGACTTCATCAAGCGTTAGCTGTGCGCAGAGCGCATCAGCAGATAAACGTGCCGCATTCGATCCGGCGGCGTCTTTCCCGATGGCGGTAGCAAGGTTTTGCGCGTGTGCCAATCCTGTTGATAGCACAATGAGAATCGTAAAAAGTGTGATGTACATACTTAGGTCTCCTAATTGAAAAATTGGCACTTATGGCCGTTCCGGCGAACCAAGCCCCGGTTGTGAAATAGTACCTATGCCGCCGCCGGACGAAAACCCTCTGCCTCCTGTTTGCGAATCGCCAGGATTGGTCACCGGGTTGCTGCCTTGATTCAAGCGACTGCCACCGTTGTTACCACCGCCGCTTTCACCACGCCCAGGATTGACTACGCTGCCACCAATCAGGCCACTAGGCCGTGAGCTGCCGCCCCCTGTACTGCCCGTGCCGCTCTCATCTGGTGTAGCACCCATTTCTTTCTCTGGTTTGCCCCCTTTGTCGGGTGTGTCATTAGGCTTCGGTTTGTTGTCACTGCCGCCAGAAGGCTTGGTCGCTTCACCCTTAGGTTCAGGTTTACCGCCGTCAGAAGGGCCGGACTTAGGATCCGTTTTTGGCTTGCTTTCGCCACCAGTAGCCCCGGGTTTGGCTGCTCCACCTTTAGGATCTTTATAAGTGCTTTCAACAGGTGCACCAAGAATTCCGCTGCCCGTTTTTTTATCACCACCTGTACTGTCGGGGCCGGCAGTTGGTGGCCCCATAAAGAAACCGCCCGGCTTTTTATCATCGCCGGTACTATTGGGCCCGGCTGTAGGTGGACCCATGGAAAAGCCTCCCGATTGGCTCCCCCCGCTTCTCCTGTTGCTGTCGCCACCCTGGCCGGGGACGCCAAATCCTCCGGTACCTCCTGAACCACCGGAGCCACCACTTTCCATGGTTTCACCCCCGTTTCGACCGGGCATGCCCCCTCCCCTGTTGTCGTTACCGCCATTTTGGCCGGGGCTCACGAATCCACCACCACCACCACCGCCACCACCACCGTGCCTGTTGCTGTCGCCACCCTGTCCGGGCATACTTATGCCACCACCTTGACCATTGCTGTCGCCATTCCTGCCGGGCATACCTATGCTGCCCGGGTTTGATCTTCCTCCCTGTAGACCGCCAATGCCCTGGGCAGGCATTTCAACTCTTCCCGGTACAGAGCCAAATCCGCTACCAATCCGGCTACCAGGAGCGTTGTCAATGCCTGGCTGAGCCATACTCCCCTGGTTGACGCCCGAAGACTGACCCGCGCCGGAGGTGCCGATGGCTGGCGGAGTAGTGCCGGCAGATCCAACGTTTCGGCTTGCTGCAGGTTTGTTTGTGCCGGAAGAGATCGGCACTACGCCATTATCCGGCACAATGCTGCTGGTGGGTCTGGGTTTAGCGGTCGGAGCTGTCGAGCTACCGCTCGGTGGTACAATTTTTCCACCTTGCACAACAATTGTTTTACCGTCGTTGGTCTTGTAGACACCGTCGCCAGCGGGCACCCATCTGCCAGACGCATCACGCAGCATCAGCTTGTTGCCTACGATGTCAGCAAACCCTTTGGCTCCGTCCGGCTTCGTAATTGACTGCGGCACCGCATGACTGGTACTGCTCATCGATATACAGAAGGCAATCATCAGCGCTATCAGTATTATGTGTTTCATGTCCTGTTCTCCTTTTGATGAAAAAAATCTGGCATTAGCGAAATCTGACTCCAATCCTTTTACTACTGTGGAATTTCCCCTTCTGCCCGGTTTGCAGCAGCAAGCGCAGGTTCTCCAAGTACATTACTCAGATTGCATGTGTAGTGTGTAGCTCTATCAGGGTGCAGTCCGGTGACCACTACTATTCCGCTATAGGATCTTCCTTCCGGGACCACAATCGTGTTCGAAGCACCACCGACCGCGACACTGCCGTCTCTTACATTGCAAACGACGCTTACCCTGGTATTCGCGACGGGTACATTGGTGAGTGCAACAGGCACATTGATAGAGATCTGTCTGGCGTTGGCGTTGGCAACAAGTAAGCAGAGCAATCCGGCGATCAGACATAGTCGTTTGATATTCATTTTGAGTCCTCCTAAAGTATTGTCACACATAGTATTTCTCCTCTGAAAGGTGATAGGCTGCCTAACGCATGGCACCTGAATATCTGAGAACGTCGGCATTTATAACAACAGGGCCTTGGCCGGTATAACGTAAAATATCGGCGTTGATAACAACTGGACCTTGACCTGCATAGCGTAGAGTGTCGGCGTTTACTACCACTGCCAGAGTGCCGGGTTTTTTTCTGCCTTGCCCCATATAACTCAGGATGCTGGCAGTTATTACAACTGGCCCCTCCCCTTCGTAGCGCAAAGGGTCTGCGATTATTACAACTGGCCCTTGGCCGGTGTAACGCAATTGACTGGCGGTGATTATAATGGGGGTTTGAGGAGGGGTGCTGCTTTGGGGGCCGCTGGCATTAACGTGAGGTGTCAGTGGCGCAACCTTGTAGGGTGCCTCCGGAATCGGCGATGCGAGGCGCGCAAAGTCATCCGCTGATAACGAACGCTTCTGGGCATGGGCAGCACTTGGTGTCGTACCTGGGGTAGATGGCGGCTTTGTATCAGGCTGTGGCGGAATCGGCTTTGTGACGCGTGGAAGTGTTGTCGTCAGTCCGGTCGACTGGATTGTCGACACACCCGCATTACATTGCTGTAATTCCCCTGGCGAGAGCATACTGCCGCTATGGCCGTAGTTGCGCAGGGGACCAACCTGCTTGGCAAGCGCATTACAGGCAGCAATTGCCGGGGTCGCCCACGGACCGCTGACGCTGCAGCGGGTTCCTTGACAGTTCCAGTTGATTCCGGATGCGGACACCGCACCTTGTTTCCTGGCAGGTGCCAAGGTTTCCGCACCGTACTGATACGTTGCCGCATGTATGGTATGCGCGACTCCGAGTACGGCCGGCAGGATTGTAGACAGAAGAACCAAAGCTCTTTTCACAGGGCATCTCCTCGCACGATTAAAATAGCCTCCGGGTTCTTGGCGCCGAGACTGTCTACCGGGGAATAATAGTACCTAAATCCGGTTTGGGAGGCGTATATGGCGGAAGCCTGAAGCCTCCGTTTGCTCCGGTATGAAGCGAGGCCGTATTAGCGATATACTGTATATACGCATCCAGCTTATCCCTCGCCCGGCGCGCCACCGATAGTTCCTGGTCCGCCCCGTTCCTGAACGCCGCTCGGTCGCCGCTACGGTTCATGCAGTAATCATAGAGCTTCGTCTGGCACTGATCCACGGTATCCGCACCGCTGCAGCCCGCAGAACGTTGATCCTCTACTGAGTAAGCTGCTGCTGTACAGGCATTTTCCTTCAACTCAATACTGCGGAGCAGTTGGGTATAGCGACTTGGATCAACTGCACTACAGGCACCCTGGATGCCGGACTCACTCAGGGAAGAACCTGACGTTGGACGCGCTCCGAACTTTGATGGGTTGAGCCGCATCACACCCCGCAGCGGTGCCTGCGGTTGTGGACTCATCAATCCGCCCGCTCCAATTACAGGAGTTGACGGCGGTGTCGCTGGGTCTGCAGCAACAGCGTGTGAAAAGTCCATACATTCGAAAGCCGCCACAACAACAAGAGCAGACATCTGAGACGACCTCAACAACACTCTTACCAAAGATTGACACCTGATAAATTTCATGCGCTTATTCATATTCATACCTTTCCATGCCTGATTGATTATGCAACTCATCTGAAATATTAAATCCCTTATTTCAAACAGTTACCATACATTTAGTAATATTTGGATTGACGGTATAAAGCATCCATCATACCTATATACAATTAGTATGCCAATGGATAAAACACAAATATAACATTATATTACTAATAGTTACATTATTTAAACGATAGAAGGAGAAGCCGGAGGTGAAGCAATGTTTATTGACAGAGTGTTTTGATTCATCACTAACTATCTATAATCATGTGATTAATGTTTGCGCGACATATGTTGCTACTGCAACAATTGTCTACAAAAACGGCTGATGGAGGCCCCCCCCCAAGCTGGCATGAACGCCAAAAAGGGGGGATTGTACAGAATTGATATGTGGTTAAAAACAGCTGTTTTAGAAAATTCTTTTTACTGTTTTAGAAGACGACACCACGTTTTTAGCGGCGTCATACGCTTTTATGACAATTTCATGCACACCTTTAGTAATGCTTATTTTAGTTTTTATTGAACTGGCGCCGGTAGTGACCTTAAGTTTGCCATCAAAGTAGAGTTCCATTTTTGTTACGAACACCAAAGGGGACGTAGCTGCTTTATTGCTTTAACGTGAGTTTTCAGCAGAAAAAACCGTGGAGTCGCGCTACTAAAAGCCTTGACGGGCACCCACGCATTTAACAAAACCGAAGTAGCAGAGCGAATAGGCACAACCCAATCTGCTGTCGCCCGCCTTGAATCAGGGCGAGGAAAACATTCTCCATCAATCGCTACACTGGAAAAATATGCACATGCCCTCTGCTGCCGACTAGAGTTGCGATTTAAAGGATAGAAATTTTGTTTTTGCAAGTTTATTTTGCAGTTTTTGCAAGTTTTTGCAAGTTGTCTCATCCGACTCTCTGTGTTATATTTGCCCGTAACAATACGGAGGATTTCCAAAATGCCACAGACCATTGCCGCCACCTATGAACATGGCGTATTCGTGCCCCGCACACCCGTCGATCTGCCGGAACATACCGAGGTAAAGCTTCTGCTCCCTAAAATAACATCAAAACGGAATCTGTTGACTAATGCAGAAATGAGTTTTCTTGCACTGCGCGGTATCAGCCATAATCTCGCAGGGACAGACTCCGTTGAAATGCAGAAAAATATCCGCAACGAATGGCGCGGTCTGTGACTGTTTGCATCGACACTATCAAATCCATAGAATCTCTCCCCCTATTCTCCATCGCAGAATTTCGCAATGGGTGGATTCTGCGTACAGCCTCTCTGAAAAAAGCCAATCGGCTGGCTATCGCTGACGCGATCATTCTGTCAACAGCCATTGAGACACGTTGTTCCCACCTGATCACCTTCGACACAGATTTCAAGAGTATCGGAGAAATCCAAATATTAACCCCACAAAAATTTCTTGAATTGCAACATTAAAAACCAACAAAATGTTAAGAAACACCGAAAAACCGAATGTCCAACAAGGCTTGCGACTTGTCCAAAAACCCGGCAGGTCAAAGCCATGCCCCGGACCTCTTGTGCAGCAAAGGTATATTAATTATGTGAGGAGGAATTATGACCAACAGAAGCTGCTATGGGCGATGGATGCTGATGGGACTCTGCCTTGTCATATCAGGGTGTGTTCAAGCCGCGACGGCAGTGAAGATGCTGACACCACCGACTGTACCGCTGGCTTCCGAGCAAGCTGATGTAGAGGCCAAGCACTTTCAGCCCCATTCGGGAAAGGCATCCGTCTATGTCATACGGGAGGACAGATTCGCGGGACAAAATGTTCTTTTCCAGGTCAGCCTCGATGGAAAGGATAAAGGAAAACTCTCCCGGGGAACCTATTTTCTCTTTGCGTTGCCGCCTGGCAAGCACGTTGTCGACTTCGCCCAAGCGGGAGGACCGGATCCGGGCAGCGGCACACTAACGATATCTGCAGTAGAAGGAGAGATATATTACCTGGAAATACGGCCGAGATCGGGTTTAATGGAACCTCCCACAAATATATTCAATATCGACATACAACGGGGCAGGCAACTGATTTTGGGAGGTAAACGCGCCGAAGTTAGACCAACCGAGTGATGAGAAGAACACTCCTGCCCGATTTCAAACCGCAATGACCAGAAAACGTTGAATGTGAGCAAACCCCTTCGAAGGAACAAATAACAGACAAGGATACGACATGAGCCAGTTGCCAAAATGCCCCACCTGCAGTTCAGAATTCACCTACGAAGACGGAGCGATGTTCATCTGCCCGGAATGTGCCCACGAATGGCCGATAGATGCAGCAGAGAGTTCAGCTGCCGACACGATTGTGCGCGACGCTTTCGGCAATGAACTAAAGGCGGGCGATTCAATAACCGTCATCAAGGACCTGAAGATCAAGGGTTCGTCATCAGTTGTTAAAACCGGGGTCAAGATCAAAATCATCCGCCTCGTCGCGGGTGATCACGATATCGACTGCAAGATCGACGGCATCGGCGCCATGCAGTTAAAATCAGAGTTCGTCAAAAAAGCGTAACGGGACAGAACCTGTGAAAGCGGTCATTCAGCGGGTAATATCGGCCTCGGTAACAGTCGAGGATACCATTGTCGGCAAGATCGGCCAAGGAATCGTAATTCTGCTCGGTGTTGAAAAGGGTGATGACGAGGAACAGGCTGACTGGCTGGTTGATAAAATATCCGGCCTGCGTATCTTCTCTGACGAAGAGGGCAAGATGAACCGGTCGGTTGTTGACATCAGCGGTTCCCTGCTGGTGGTCTCGCAGTTTACCCTGGCCGGCACCTGTGCAAAAGGGAGACGCCCCTCATTTGATACAGCAGCCCCCGCTGACGAAGGCAAGCGACTCTACGAGTACTTTGTCGAATCCGCCCGACGGGTTGGCCTGCCGGTAGCAACCGGCATTTTTCAGGCTGATATGCAGGTGTCGCTGGTCAATGACGGGCCGGTGACATTTATACTGGAACGGTGAAATTTTTCGTAGTGGATATGGTGATCTGATGACCAAAGAACTCTCTCTCGGCTTCTCCCCCTGCCCCAATGACACTTTCATGTTCTACCCACTGGTACACGGCCTGGTAGAAACCGGCGGACTCGTCTACCGGGAGCGGCTGGAAGATGTCGAGACCCTCAATCAACTGGCGCGTGCCGGAGAACTGGACGTCAGTAAAGTTTCCTATCATGCGTTGGGACATATTCGTGAAGAGTATGCCCTGCTTCGCTCCGGCAGCGCTCTCGGTCGTGGTTGCGGGCCGCTGCTGGTTGCCTTGAAAAAATGTGCACCACACGAGCTGCGCGGCAGGACCATCGCCGTGCCCGGACGCTATACCACCGCACTGATGCTGCTGCAGCTGTTTGATCCGGAGCTGGATACTTTTATCATCATGCCCTTCAATGAAATCATGGATGCGGTACTGAGCGGAAGCGTCGACGCCGGGCTGATCATCCACGAATCTCGCTTCACCTACCACGGCTTTGGTCTGCACAAACTGCTCGATCTGGGAGAGTGGTGGGAGGAGGAAACCGGCCTGCCGCTGCCGCTTGGCGGCATTGTGGCACGGAGGTCACTGGGGGCTGAAACGATTTCTGCGGTTGAACGGGCACTAAAGGCGGGGGTCGATTATGCCCGGGAGCACCCGGACGAGGCAACCCGTTATATCGGCGAGCACGCCCAGGAGATGAGTCAGGAAGTCTGCGCCGCCCACATCAGGCTTTACGTCAATGACTTTTCAACCGACCTGGGTGATGAAGGCGTTCGGGCTATAACATGCCTGCTCCAGCGGGCCGAGCAGGCGGGGATCATTCCGGTGTCAACGGTGCCTCTCTTTATGACACCATGATCACTTCCGGTATTTTGCCAGGACCTCGGGAATCAGCCGTTTGATGTTGGCAATGCGCGTGGCGTCCGCAGGGTGGGTACTCAGAAACTCCGGCGGCGCCTTCCCCCCCTTTTGAGCAGCCATCCGCTCCCAGAACGCAACAGCAGCATTCGGGTCATAACCGGCCATCGTCATAAAGACCAGGCCGAGATGATCCGCCTCACTCTCCTGCATCCGGCCGTACGGCATCAATGCCCCATACTGAGTACCCACCCCGTAGACAGACATCCAGAGTTGCCGAGTCGCATCCGGTTGTGTGGACAGAGCTGTCGCCAGAGCCGTCCCTCCTAACTGGGCAAGCAGCCCCTGACTCATCCGTTCATTGCCATGTTCGGCAATCGCATGGGCGATTTCGTGCCCCATGACCACCGCCAACCCCGTATCATCACGAGCTACAGGCATAATCCCGGTGTAAACGACTACCTTGCCCCCCGGCATACACCAGGCGTTAACCTGCTTGTCTTCGACCAGGTTGAATTCCCATTTATATTTTTTCAGATAATCCTGCAGGCCGCCTGAAGCAAAATAACGCTCCACAGCACCCTGAATCCGGGCGCCAACCCGCTTGACCGTGGCAGTCTGCTCCTGATTCTGGCTCAGTCTGTTTTCCTTCAGAAAAGTTCCGTACTGCTGTGCGCTCATGGAAAGCATTGATGAACCGGGAATCAGGTTCAGTTGTGATCGCCCGGTAACGGGAACAGTGCTACAGGCGGCAAACAGCAGAGATGTAACAGCAGTGATGAACAAACGTCGCATAAAATGTTTCTCCACGTTGCATTTAATCAAATATTGGGTATAATGGCCTAACAGGAAACAATGAGCTTCCCGTTAAGCGACATTCATTCAGCATCAATCTTACCTTACACAATCATACAAGGAACAGATTATGAGTCAAAATGTTTTTCCGCATTCCAGCTCTCCGGAAATGCCCTCTCTTACCGGTTATCTTCTCGCCAAGGAATCCGGACAGATTAGAAGAGGTATTGAATTATGCCTCAAGGCAATTGGATCAAATCCGCACATCGTAGAACATTACTTGCATCTTGGCCGCATCTATCTCATTGCCAACAAGAAGGAATATGCCATCAGGACGTTCAAAAAAGGGCTCAAAATCAGCAAGGATGCCAGGATTCTGGAAGAGCTTAATCTGCTCGGAATCCGTCAACCTCCACCCATTTCATCGTTGCCGCGGAATCATGTTATCAACAAGGTAGCTGGCAAGGTACTCCGCTCTCTGAAGTAACGGCAGCATACCATTGGAACACATTGAGCAGCCCCCGGCGGCAGTTTTTCAGAAGACACCGGCAACCAAACAACAAAGCCCGCTATTGCGGGCTTTGAAGTAATCATTCGATGACTGTTGTTCTGTTAGAAGTTATTCCCGCTACTGCCTGTCGAGCCGGTCGACGTTTTATAGACCGGATCACCCACGAACCAGCAGAGGTCTAAAACATCAACTTTAATTACACCACCTGACACCGTGTATGGACCTCCCACGAGTATGTTGCCATTGCCATCATTCTTGTTCTTGTAAACGTTGTTAACCACATAACCATCGGGTTTTCCGGGAACCGGTAAAGAAATGGTGATAGGGTTGGTGAATGTTGAACTTGACGCACCGGCAATCTGGACGTCAATTGCAACTAACGCTGAATCCACGCTTGTAAAACCGACAGGTACAGGAACAGAGGAAGTGCCGGCCGATGTAGGAGTGGCATTGGCAGGGGCCTGAAATACAAACGCCGGGGCTGTAAGGGTGACAACCTTGCCGGTGGCATCCTTGGCAGAAATGGTAGTGGTGGGAGGCACGACAACCTCAACTTTAGCCACTGCCGCCGGGGCACTTGGAGGGGCCACAACGGTTGCCTGGACAGTCGTCGTTGCAGAACCGTTAAGGTTTGGTATGGCAGTGGTGATCGCAGCTGTCGTTGCTTTCACAGGCGGAGGAGGAGTATAAGAATCATGACCACCGCCGCACCCATTCATTAACCCGACCGCAACGAGCATGCCTGTTACTAACGACCATTTAATTCGATTTCTCATTTTTTCTCCTTTTTAAAATAAAAAATTGGTTCCTCACACAAACCTGTGCAAAGTAGTTGGCATGGTTAGATCGCCCATGCAGTGATACAAGTTGAGAATGAAGTTTTTTGCCGTTCTGAATCCATAGGCCCGGTGACTGATTACCTTGGCC
>Ga0194059_1000585_pt1 | contig 16939 bp, 23 predicted proteins | sample SepL6211m_MetaG_FD_163426 | JGI IMG/M metagenome (GOLD analysis project Ga0194059, IMG submission 163426) | Anoxic zone freshwater microbial communities from boreal shield lake in IISD Experimental Lakes Area, Ontario, Canada - Sep2016-L626-11m | ecosystem: Environmental > Aquatic > Freshwater >... | reverse complement strand
TGCTCCACAACTTGGTATCCAAGAAAATACACAAGGACCTCATCACGTTTGATGCGGCAGCCAGGTACTGGATCGGAACCGGTGCCGTTCACGGATCCGACGCGTCGTTTGTTGACAAAAAGGTTCACGAACTCGTGCAGGACGTTCAGACCCGGGGGGTATCACAACTGTTGGAGACATATGCTGCCCAAGGCGAACAGTTTATAAATGTCTGTGCTCGTTAAATCTCACAGTTTTTGCAATGGCCGACGTAACTCGTGATATTCAAGTATTCCTCTCTGACTACGAGAGCAAATTGAAATGGGAACTGTTTCAAAAATGGAAATCCAGCGACGTCTACGACGGACCCGTGGTTGCCAAGCCAAAGCCGCTTCCCACGCTTCTAGGGTACTCCAAGCGCGACATTGTAGTATTCACGGATCCCCACGACACTGGATACAAACTGAAAGATCTTCAATTTGTGGAGGAGCACCTCAAGCGCATCCTGGAGGAGCGCGGAATCACGGACCATGAAGGTCACGACGAGTCTGTTCATCCGGACTCGGAGGCTGCTCCTTGGGTTCAATTTGCACACGCCTATTACAGATTCCCCAAGACGTGCGTACACTCCCCCTATATATCAGGGTATGACATGGGTGCAGATTCAGACGAGCGACTCCTGGCGCTGTATTTCCAGTCCATCATAGATCAAAAGAAGCTACGGGGTCTGTATCCGGTCATTCCAAAGGTCCCCAGGGACACGCGCACGGAGATAGATATTGATCAGGCTCATTACGCATCATGTTATTAATTAGAAGAACACGTGAATTTCTGCTATAAAGATCTCTTCTGGCTCGTCATTTCCCCAGTGCAATGAATTGCAGTAATCGCACATGAAGAACACGCAGCTATCACTGCTGCAGACGCTCGTCTTGGAACACCCGCACTCCACACAGCCAAAGAATCGACGCATGCGGTTGAGTCCGAGTTGAGGCCGCAGCGACTCGTACATGTCACGTCCGTGTTCTAGAACCATGTTTGATGCGCAGCAAGGAGAGCAGAAGCTGCCCGGAAAGCGCCTTGCGCACGGCACTTGAATGTAATAAGAGTCATCATTGATGAACGGTATGTTGCATCTGCAGCACCTCGGATAGGGAGATTCGTCTGTCAAATCCAGGATTGTGTTGCATTGTTGTGGATACTTTACGCGCAAACAGTCCGCAAACAATTCGGATAACAAGTTTCGTTCAAAGTGTGACCTGAAAGTCTCATGCAGTGTCTTGGAAAGTGTTGATATTATGGCGCGTTCTGCAATTGTGCTAAACGAATATATGGTATCCCAAGCGTCCACGTGCATTGAAAGAAGTACAATATTTTAAGACTTGGAGTTCCCGCTTAATCCGAATCAGAGTCCGAATCCGAATCGGAGCTCGAGTCTGAACTTGAATCTGAGTCAGAGTCTGAGCTTGACTTGTCCTTGTCAGATTTAGAAGAATCCGAATCGGAATCAGAGCTTGAATCAGAGTCAGAGCTTGAATCAGAATCAGAGCTTGAAGCGCCTCCATTCATTTGCGAGAGATCAGGAGGCTGACTGGTCAATGCCGCCATGCGAGGTGCGCGCGCAGTCTTCTTGAGCGCAGTCTTGAGCGTCGTGGGTGCAGCATCGTCCACACCAAATACAATGTGTTGGCTTGTAAGAATTTTCTGTATTCCAAGAGACCCAGCTTCCTTTTGAGCAATCTTCAGGCACTTCTTGGCCTTTGCAGCCGCAAGGTGTTCAAACTTGTACGAGGTATCATCTTCTGTGAAAGAGCCAATGTTCTTGAATACCTTGGCGACTTCTGTCTTCTTTGCATCCTTCAGTGTGAGCTCGACGGAGTATTCATCACGCATCTTATCTTTTTATTTATCAACAACATTTTTTTCACAGAGTGACAACGGTTTGTTCTCCTAATCCGTCTCAAATTCAGCCCGTGTTTCGTAGAGGCCAGAAGTGCTATTCAGAGCCTGAATTGCAAGTTTTGCGGGGTTGGATACGTCGGAAGCTTTGTATGATATTCTGAATTTTTTGCTGGCGCCAAAGTACAGAGAAGCGTTGTCACGGTCCCACGAGAGAGATCCATCAAGCGTGGTTGTTGTGATGCTTGCGTTTGATTCAGTTCCCGAAAAGCAATTGATCAAAGTTTTATCCACCGTGCTCTGGAGTACAGGCTCCATTGATTTCTCCGCCGCATCATCGGTCCGGAGAACGCCCACCGACATGGTTGACGTTGCGCCGTCCGCTGACAGAGCGTATGATTTTCTTGCAATTTCAGTGGTTGACCCAGAAGTACCATCGTATACAAAGAAGGAAGTACTGAGTTTGGTCTCTGCAGAAGGTAGCTTTGGTACGACATGGTGCATATCCTTGGTAACCCAGTCGCCTGCCACCGTTGTGGAGGATCCGAGAACATTTTGTTCGTACGGTGATGGAAGACTCATTTGTTTACAATGAGTCTCATATAATTTCTTTTGTTTCACTGAAGAAATGGAGTTTGTTAAGACACATTCATGTTGCAACAAGCGCTGAGAATCGCAGGAACTTCTCGCGACTCCAGCCGCTAGACCCCTCCACTGGTCCATTTGCAACCGCAGTACGATCGGTCGAGTTGAACCTCTGGCAGACAAGACAGACGTTGCTTGCACTGTATCCGAGGCGGACGTCTTTGCGTTCGAGTGACATCTTCCAGTCTCCCATGCGTGGAGACAGCGCAACTTGCGAATAGGCGCACATGCCGCCTTGTGCCTTCAAGATGGCCACCAGCTCCAGGTAAGTCAGCGTGCACTCCGTCTGATCTTCCTTCTTCCGAACGTTGTTGCGCTGTTCTGTACGTTGCTTTGCGTTTGCAAGGAGTACCTGAAGAGCGCCTCGCCACGTACTTTGTGTCTGTTGTACTTTCCGCACGCAGCAAGCTCTGCACCCAAGCGAAATCGCTTTGTAGAAGTGTTTACGCGGCTTCGTCTCTGAACAGTAATGACAGAAGACCGTTTCGATGCCTCTCTTGGTAAGTACTTTCCATTTTTTGATAGCAGTGCCCTTGTGATGTCCCCCCTTAGGAAGAACTGTCTCAAGATTGAACGTTTCATTCTCAAAGTTTTCCGGTGGAATCCCACTTAGCGCAATTGATTTCAAGAGGAGTTTCCGAGACCATTTGACAGAAGTATTGAATTCAAGGCACACAAGACGGCAGTTTCCGTCAACGTATCCCAGATTGTCGTTGATGCGATCAACGCTTGCTTGGTTGTCTGAAAACTGTTTGAAGATGAGAACGGCGCCCGATATTGCGCACTTCTGGTTCTGATCCATGATCAGTTTGTTGAGCTTCGGCACCGTGAGAGTAAACTCGTGATTTCGGCCCTTCTCGTTCCGTTCTTTTGTGCTGGCCCTGGCGTCACTGACAAGATTTTGGATGAAACCAGCTTGTGTGTTGTAATGCGCCTTGTATGAGTCTCTGTTACACGCCTTGCAGTAGGATTGCAAGCCATCTGATTTACTCCGATCAATACTCTTATTTTCAGGACGGAATCTGCCGGTACCCATAGGAAAGTGGATACAAAAGCAACTAGTGCCGAGTCTCCTAACCTTTCAGAGGGTGTGCGGAGGCTTTCTCCATGCCATTCCCTACCATATGTCCTTCTAAAGGGGACCGCTTCCCCCGGAATCCACACAAGAACCCCTCGCGTTCCGGGATCATTGCGGTTTAAGATTCTACCATCACAATGCGAGTAGAAACGGTAGATTCCTCATCAAAATACACCTTGCAGCTTGATAATCACGGTTTGCTGTGAATCCGCACGCTGGGCAAGTGAATATTTCAGAGCCTCCAAGGTGATGGTGGATATTTCCACAGATTCCGCAAGTCTTAGAGGTGTATGCCTCGTTACAGGTAAGCGCCTTAACGTTTGTGTAGAGTTGGGCGTGATCTTGTAGAATTTTACGGAACTTGTAATGACTCCACGTCTGCATCATCCGACAGGTCCTTGATGCAAGATATCCTTGGCCCAACATTCTTTTTGTCTTGAAGATTGGGATGAGAATGATGCGGAATGTCTCGGCGAGGAAAGACGCAGTTTTCTTGTGAATCTCGTCCGTGCGGTTTCGAACCTTTTCAAGAACCCGCAAGTATTGACGACGGATATGTCTCCGCCAGGTCGAATGCTTGTGTTGGCTCTCTATGTCCATTTTACTTTTCAGTGAATCTGCCTTCTTGAGTAAGATTTGTTGTTTCTCAAATTTTCCAATCATGCCGCAGCGACCTTGATCAGAGTACCACGTTTGAAATGTCCTGCATCCCGGATCCAGAGCACATATCTCGGAAGAATTGGTTGTCTTTTCCGGTATCTCCACAAGGATGATTGCGTAGTAGTACCCAAGACGAGTTCTGATGATTTTGATCTCGTTGCGTCTGAACACGTCGTCCCATACTCCGCGTAGTTCTCTGGGGATGTCCCCTTTCCGGACCTTGATCTTCATGTCCTTGCGTTGATCAGCCAGAATGATATGTGCCGAAGGTTGAGCAGCAATTTTTGGTTTGTGCTTCTTTACACGTTTTTTCCTGGCATGATGGGCTTTTGACTTGACAAGAGTACTGCATACCTTGAAGCGCTCAAAAGAAACAGATTCTTGACGCGACTTGGCCTTGCTCCGGTACCTCATGGTAAAGTGATGAGCATTTCCTCTTGACACGTTTGTTGTAGCAGCACGTTTTGCCCTGAAGAATTCGTCAACGGCGGTTTGACGGGTTAGAGATGGGATATCCCTCAACCACCCCAGATTGTCAAATGTTGAGATTCCAGTTTCTGATGTCAAAGCCTCTCTCCACGCGTTGCTCTCTGTTTTAGAAGATCCCATCAAGAGACCATTTCGATCTGCCGTCACACATTCGTTGTATATGAATCTGGTACCGGCAAAAATCTGACCGAGTCGTTGCTGTTGGTCACGAGTCGGACTCAATCGGACTTTCCTTGCCCGAACGTGTACTCCCTTCTCCTCTGCGATCTGTGACTTCGTTTTTCTTTTTTTTCCTTGGTCGTTCCTCGTCGTGGGGAGATCGACAGGGATATTTTCTCCTACCGTAGTGTCTACAGGAGAAAACATGAACAATGGAGAGGAGGTCCTCACCCAGCTCATCCGCTGGGGAATCTCCCTCTCCTCTGCCCAGAACCACGACTGACCCGCCGCATTCTGTGATGAAAAATTTGATAAGGTCGAAAGCGATTCGGGAGAGTCTATCCTTGTGGGCAACCACAAGCTCTCGTAAAGATCCCTCAATGCAGAGTCGTAGAATGGAACGGAGCCCGGGTCGTTTAAAATTAATTCCTGAACCGATGTCGCGTATGACCCGGTGTTGTGGGAATTGTTCTGAGAGAAGCTTGACCTGACGTTCCAAATCCTCCTTCTGTTTCCTGGATGAGACTCTTGCATACACGATTTGTTCTCCTTTTTTCTTTTTTGGTTGAGATTTGTCAGATGTTTTTGGAAGAATCGAATCAAGATCGTACAAACGACCTCCTGTTGGAGTTGTTGTGACTGGTACTAGACCTTTGTCTGTCCAATTTCTAAGTGTTCGAGATGTGACACCTACAATTTTGGTTGCCTTACGCGAACTCACCCAATTTGTCATAAATTCCTCCGAACTACGGTGAGTCCGGCTAGGCTTGATCTTGGTCAATATTTTATTTTGAGCTTCACTAACGCGGCACGGAAAAGTTTATCAACCTAATACAAATTTTATAAATTATGTGATGTGCATGTTTGTATACAAATTGTCTTTTTTATTGAAGTTTTCTCAATCAACGCAAGCTGTACTGATCCAGCGATTTGCACCCGCCACATTTACGACAATCTTTCACAACGCCAACCTTGAATCTCTTTTCGTCGGGCTCATTTTCTTGGGACTCAAGGTCTACAATATCCCTCTTTTGTACCATTTTGATTTGGAACAATATTTCTTTTCAGTCAAAACAAACGCTGTGGATGCAGTATAAGTGAAACAGTTTGCAAACAGTGTGCAACGAGCTTCAAGCCTCAGATAATTTTATGTGTTATAGTTTGAGATGCAGTTTGTTGGCGCGTGTAGTTCAAAGGCTTTGATCTCATGGTCGAGTCCAATGACCACACATCGTGTCCTTGTGAGACGGGAGACAGATTCCGAATACTGGATCTTCCAAGAATCCACCGATTTGTCCTACGCGCTGATCACCGGTCTTGAACCAGACTCGTCGTATGAAGTTGCCGTCGAAGGAATTCAACCAGTCGAATCAAAAATGCTAAGAGCAATAATCACAGTCAAGACAAGTTCATCAAGCGTGTTCGTGCAAAGGGTCCACGAGTCGCTGGTAATTGCTTTTTGGGATGAGATTGAACATTTCGGTTACTATGACGTGCTTGTTGATGGCGTCCGTGTTGCGCAGTACTCAAAATTCACGGAGGACAGCCTGGGATTGTGTAAACTCCACGATTCTCCAGGAACATCCATGGAATTATATTTTCAGGACGCGCTAATATCTTCCGTTCTTGTTCCAGCCGTGTCAGATTGCCCATTTCATAGGTTCATCAAAAAAGGATGCGTGTACGACGTTTCCCAATTTGAGAAGCCTTTGGAAATCGTAGACCAATTGGCCTTGAGCTTGAGTCACGGCGATGTTGTCCGTTATCTCTTTAACGATTGCTTTACTTTTGTGAACAAAAGCGGCCTATTTCCCGGGAATACATTTGTACTGAGCAAAACAAGCAAGGCGCATTCATCCATTTGCATCAATTCAATTGACATATGCATTCCCAGTGAAACGTGTTCCGTCATGTACGAGAGCGAGCAACTGTGGTTCATTTCAACAGCACATCGACCCTTCTCTCACACTTCGAACTCGTTCCGGTCAAAGTCCCTTCAAATACCAACTGTAATACACGGATCTCTTGTTATATCGGGACCCAGTCCTACGCACAGCGCGCTGGTTGACCAGGAGGAGATTGTGCGAGAAACAACCACCGGTGGTTTTTCAAAGTATATCCGTGCCAACGAGAAGATGAAGAGGGTCATTCAGCTTGATGCAAATCAATGCGGGATCATGTCTTGCTCGTTTTCTGACTCGGGGCTGTCCGTTCCATCATTTGTAGCCATGGGTCCACGGGACGTCCCAGATGACACGTTGGTGCTGCGGTCTACGGATCGGCTAGAGTTTTCAATGGGCGGAAAGGACATTTGCAAGCTATGATTTTAATAATAATATTGACATTAATTAAATGACAGCGTCTCAGATTGTGTTATGTGTCATTATTGTATTGTGCGTTTCCCATATCACAGGGCCAGATCTCGACTATGTACAATATGCGCCAAGGGTTGTTCAAGAGATTCCGTTAGAATCAGAAGAATCAGAGGAGCAAGAAATTGAAACACATCCTGAGCCGCAGATCGAACAAGCACAACAAGAACAACAGAATGAACCGGCTGAACTCAAGAGACTTGTTCTGAAATTTAAACATAAGAACGATTGGACGGCACTTCTTCACCTAGGAGATCTGTACCGTACTGGATCATACCCGCTTTACAGACCAAATGAAATGATGGCAATGAATATTTACAAGCTTGCAAGCCAGTGCCCTGACGCGTCCGTTGCAGGCCTTGCACAGGCACGCTTTGTACAAGTCCGGCTTGCACCCATTGCGTCCTCGGATCAAGGTGGAGCGTCCTTGCCTCTGGAACAAGCATATGAAGCACTTGAGTTGGCCAAGAAGCTCATCAAGACTCTTCCGTACAATGCATTCCGAACGCCTCGTGTCTCACGGCTTGAAAGACGCCATGTCCCGCCGACACAAGCGCCTGTGGTAGCTACGCAGCCTGTAAGGGCTGCGACACAGGCGGCTAATCGTCCGAGACAATTGCATACTGGACGGCAAAATGTACATGATCACGGAATCAGCTCTGCAACCAAGGCAAACGTAGACGCTCTCAAGGCCCGGGCTACGGCAAAAGTTGATGTTGGTTCTGTGATTAATGCAGTTCGAAATGAGGTCCTTTCTGGACAGCTGAGTGCCGACCAAAAAACAAATGCACTCCAAGTCATCGATCGCTTGTCTGACTCGGTGCATTCCAATTTTGATGTATCCGATAAAGAGGTTCTTGGCCTCGTCTGGAAAGAGATAGATGGACATAAAGATCGTATCTCACTTCAAGAAACACTGTGCAAACAGCTCTCCGAATCTGTAGAGAGAGGATTTGTTGTGTGTCAGAGCGGTCGCATTGCCAGGATAGTCGCTTCCCTGGATGGGACTGGTATTTTGAACACCGGAATTCCTCTTGAGGTAATCAGTTCTGAGATTGCGGCTACTGCGGCCTCCGTTCGCACGACAGCAATAAACACATGGACACCATTGCAGATAGAAAAATACAATACATCCGATGAGTCCATGAAAACGGAAGTAAGCAATATGAAAGCGGAACTCCGGAGGGTGGTAGGTGAAAAATTTGGACACCTTGGGCTTAACGCTGCAATCATTGAACCAATTGTTGCAGTGTATGAAAGCTCGTTTTAAATGAAGCCATTTGCGGATGAATGCCGCTCCTTGTTGATTTCAGTCCTCAACAAGTCTATCCGCGGACCGACGTGCTGAGCACGGTTGCACGAACTCTTCTTACAGATAGAGCTTGCGAATCTGCCGCTTGTGTATCACTCTGTTGCACTTGGAACATTTTTCAATCCGATTCATACATTCCGAACAATGAACGTGTCCACACGACGGTCCCATTGGCCTGTGCGTGACTGTATCATATGGATTGAAACAAATGGGGCAACAAGTATTTTTGTAGATTTTCATTGTGACCCGGCTCCGGATCCATGAGTACGCCTGGTGCAGATACGCAATTGTTTGGAGGAATCCCAAGAATCCAATAATGAGGACGACACCTTTGTCCAGCAGATCAATTGTTAGCTCAATGCCAAAGAGGTACAATCCAGTAATCAAAAGACGAAAAGCAAACAAACATATTGCGATCTTGAAGAGAGGACTTTGTATCTCAAATTCCATTTTAATTAAACATTTCATTATATTTTCATCAAATCTACACATTTCCCACCGCCGCATCCTCGGAAGCCCCATCATCACCCAGTCGCCGCTTCGGCCGCGATTTGGTGCCAGATGCCGTCGAGCAGTACACGTCTGTCCAGTCCTTCTGGTATGTTTCAATGAGCTCCTTCTTCTGCCGCCTCTCTATATTGATGATACGGGTCTGCGTCTTGATGCGCTCGTCAAGGGTCGTGATGATGTTGTTCTGCTCGTTGATGCGCTCCGTCAGGTACGCGATTTGCTGGGCTTGGTCCATCATGTCCGCCTCGTCCGCCTCGTCGTCCTCGATGACGAGGCTCTGAAGGTTCGCGACCTCGTCCTCCGAATTGGCGAGCTTTGCGTCCAAGACTTTTTGGTGCTTTTGGGCCGCGGCGAGCTCGGCACTCACGGAGCGCAGCATCTCCGTGGTGCAGCGGGTGCACGATTGCAGATGGTCCGCGTCAAGGGCCCATTTGAATACGTTGCCACAGGGCATTGCCCATTTGACTCTCGTCTCGGTCCCGATGCATGCGATTTCGTCGAAGGGGGTGCGGCAGATGGGGCACGTGCCGTCCGAGCGCGGCCCCGCTGCTTTTTCAAGCGCTTCGTGGCATTGAGCACACACGATGTGACCGCAATCGGTCTTGATCGTTCGAGGCCGAGTCTCAAAGCAGACTCCGCAAGGTTCCAGTTCAATTTGGGGATTGATGGGTACAAAATGCGCTTCAAATGCCAAATTTGAGAACATGATCTGCAAATTTGATCTTGATGAAAAAGTGATTGTGAGTGAGTCTAAGTCTGACCAAAAAAGAACAATTTTGGATTTTCAAAACAACTTTTCAACAAGATCCATTGAATAAAATATTTGTGTCTAGAAACACAATGGACCAATCTGCCGTCTTTGCGCATAACATTTACGTCTCTTACATCATCGCCAGCGTTGTGATTCAGGTACTGCTCAACAAGTCCGCGCCGGCTGCCAACATGCTGCTCGGCGTTGCCGGAGGCGCCGGCCTGGGGTACCTCGCCAGCGCAATGGCCGACGGCAAATCGCACAAGGCCATTGCGGTACTGCTTCCTGTGCTTGCCGCAATTTGCGTGACATTCATCACCGCGTCGTTTATCCACCCGTCCAAGGCTCAAGGCAAGGGCTGGTTTAAGAAAAAACATGTGGGTGAAGCACCGGTCAACGGACAGCCCGACATGAACAAGGACAAGGGACCGCCTCAGGACGGAAACACGACCGTGACAGTTGACAACGTGAAGGACGTGACAAAAACTAACTATGTCGACATGGTGAAGAATGGTGGAGGCAGTGCCAATGGAGGCAACGGAGGCAATGGAGGAAAAGGCGTGATTGGGAATGTGATTGTGAATTTGGTGGAAAAGGTTTCATCTTCAGACAATGGGTTTGTAAAGCCCGTGAAGGAAGTTGTCAAAGGCTTCGTTGACACCGTAAAGGGAAGACGATGAAGACGATGATCACAACGCGCAAAGGGTATTAAACTAAATTACATTTTTGGAGCTCATCGGAGCACCTTTGAGGAGCTGTAATCAAATTCATTTCAACTTAATTTACATTTCTCCAAAGAATAGTTGTGTCTTCCAATTGTTTTCCCCTGGGACTACCCCCTCCTCTGCCTTTTGAAGCACATGACGGAATTCTGTCTCAAATATGTCCATGCGTCGCTCAAACTCTGGAGTTGCCTCAAGACGCGGATCCCCTGTCGGCAAACGGATACGGCGGAAGCACGAAGGAACGGTGTTGCCGTCCACGTCCAAGTACTCGTCCGGATTGAAGCGCATGAGATAAGTTCCGTCCATCCCCGACGCCGCATGGATTTGTGCCACGCGATGATCGTCATCTTCGTGATCAAGGCCATGCTCGTCGATTTCAATGTGGACTCCGATTTGCTGGATGAACCAATACATGTCAGGCTTGGTGAGAGTGCAATCGCCCAGCGCGCAGTCCCAGATCGCAATGTAATTTGATAATTCCGGAATACGACGTTCGATCTCCGAGAGAATGAATTGCTCTTTCCGGACTTTCAGTCTTGTGCGCTCTGGGTAGAGATTGGAGAAGCAGTTTCCACACAATGCCTTCCCATCTACCCGATACGCTACAAATGTCCGTTCTCCAAACGTGTAGAAAGCGCATGCTTCTGATTCACAGCGGCGAGTCAAAACGTTGATCATATTCGTTGCCTTGTGGTGACCACAGAATCTGGCTTTCTCACCTTCGACTCCATAGGCGGCAATCTTGTTGCAATTTGCCGCCTCGCAGCGGCGAGTCACGACGTTGATCATTTTCGTTGCCTTGTGGTCAGCACAGAATCTGGCTTTATCGCCTTCGATGCCATAGGCGGGAATCTTTATGCAATTTGCCGCTTCACAGCGGCAATGCTTGAGGTCAATCATCCCTGTCTGTTTGTGGCCAGCACAGAATCTGGCTTTATCGCCTTCGATGCCATAGGCGGGAATTTTTATGCAATTTGCCGCTTCGCATTGGCGATTATGGACGTTGATCATCTCCGTCTGTTTGTGTTCCGAGCAGAATCTGGCTTTCTTCCCTACCATTGCAAAACTTGGTTGCTTTTTACAATTTACCGCCTCGCAGCGGCAATGTATGACGTCGATCATCTCCGTCTGTTTGTGTTCCGAGCAGAATCTCGCTTTATTCCGTTCCATCCCAAAGTTGGGTTGCTTTTTACAATTTACCGCCTCGCAGAGAGGACGGCTACGAATTGCACCCCGCTTCTTGGAAATGATTGGCCGTCTCGTAGACTTTTGATTTGACTTTTTATTGATTGGTGACATATTGTTTGACTGGACGTAAATGACTAAATATTAATTATGATGGTCATTGAACATGGTGATATTCAACAAAGTGATCAAAGACTTTAAAATAGGATCTGCAAAAAAGTATTATTTGTAAAAGTCGTTTTATTGTAATGAACATTTTTTGATCTGATCCATACACCAATGCAGTGACGTATCCGCAGGACTACCTGTTACATTGCATTCCTGGAGCGCGTGATAGCACTCATGTCAAACATGCATTCCTCTTCCGGTTTGACGTACACCGCTTTTGCAGATTTTGTTGTAGAGTTTTCCTTGTGCCCCAATTTTGAGTCCTGTTTCCCGTGGATGCGTTCTTCAAACAGCTTTTCGACCACGTCGCGCAGGTCTAGCGTGTCAATCTTGCGGTATACGCTCTGTGTCGGATGCAATATGATCAAGACTGGAATCTTCTTGATTGAAAGACCGTAATACTTCTCAAGAATATAGCGATATGTACTCAGCTGGAGCGAATAGGTGATAAAGTTGGCGTTTGGAAGATGACTGGTGAGCGGATGCGTTCCGTTCTCCCATTGATTGTGCATCTTCACTTCCTTTGAGCGTTTCCAGTCTGCAATGACAAAGCACCCGGGCTCATCGGGATCTTCAAAGACGGCGTCGATGGATCCGCATATCTGAGCCTCCTTGCTGAATACAACCCACTCGGTCCGGAAAATGGAATAATTATTATGGTCCTTGACAAACTCCTGAAACAGTTTGAATTCTTTGGAGGTTGTCTCGTGCGGCAGTCCGTTGTAAAAATTCTCAATGTTGAGATGCATTTTGGTGCCTTCCTCGGCAGCAAGCGAGCCAGATTTCTCCCACCCAGCCTTGATGTCTTCGGGTTTGCGTCCAAAGTATGGAGATTTTGGCCAGTTTTTTGACTTCATCATTTTGCTGATGACTACATCGGGCTCAAAATGCGGAAACAGACTGTGCAAAAAAGTTGTCACCGATGTGTTTTTGGATGCATCGCCGTCGAGCGTATAAGTATGTGTCTCTTCAACAAACGTGATGCGCGAGTCACGAGGATGGGCGTTCCGTTCGGCAAGGGTTGTCATGGGGTCGAAGTGAATTGTGATAGCACTGATCATCAAGCACATTATAAATTGTTTCAATTATTACGCTTGCCGAAGATGTCAATGATGTAGCAAGTTGCTAATTCTGTCGTGCCATTTGCGCCCGTCTCGTCCATATCTGTATCCTCAGGATTTCCCTGCAGCTCCACGACATATTCTTCGGCAAAACGGGTCCCGTTGTCAATGATTTCCACGAGACGCCCGGTCTTGCGCTCTCCTTGCCACGCGATCGAGAGAATGTCTCCGGGTGCTGCGTCAATAATGAATTCGTCGCTCGGTGATGTACGAAGAATCCAATTTTCATATGAAATCATTGTTGCGTGAATCGGTGTGAATCGGCGACTCATGTGACTGCGACGGACTCAACAGTTTATATCAGATTGAATTTGGGTCTGTGTTTGTGTTCGTGTCTGTGTTTGAGTCCGTGTTCGTGTCTGTGTTTGAATCGATGCAATTTAATAATAATAGCGAGTAAACAATATGAATCATCTGGACAGTCTTGATGTTGTGATGATGCAAGTGGAATATTTCATTGAATCCAACTTTGGACGCCATGTGCTCGAAGCTTTATTTTCAGTAAAAGATGTGGATACCCACGGCATGCCAAATGATCTCATCGGCGTCTTGCGCAGGTGGTCATTTTGTGAATCGTTCACGCTGATTTCGTCAAAACATTCGAATGCGAACGTACAGTCCACGATCCAGCTCGGTGGCTGCGTGTACCGGATCCTTGGGGTGGTGTATTATAAAGAAAACGGCACAACGGCAACCCATCTCTTACTTTGGTACCCAGGTGGGTTGTGGGACTGGGATCCTGTGTGTGATCCATCAGACGCAGAGAACGCAGAGAACGCGGAGAGCTTAGATAATTGTCCGCATTATACGGTAGACAAGCGCTTGTATCGCTACGCTCCAGGTGATTCACAGTTCATTTGTGTGTATGACGATTTTCTAGATCTGGTTACGTATTTCTTGGAGGAACTGCAAGGCAAGATGTACTTTTGGAACACTGAAAGACAACTGCTGCAGAAGCATTTTTGATAATTGTTCCGACTCATTTCGCAGAAGCATAAAATTCCACAAGAACCAAAATTCACTTCACAAAATTCATTCACATATGAGTGCAGAAACCATTTTTGCTTTTGAAAATTTACAAAAAGCAAAACAGGTTGCAATTCGTGCACGAGAAGCTCTTCAAAAAGACGAGCGCAAGCTTCAGTCTCTTATGGACGTCGACGAAGAGTCGATGTGCAGGCAGGCGGTCCAACAAGCGCAAGACCTCGTACTTGGGAACGTAGCGGTGTCCCTCGTCAAGGGGACTCTGATTCGGAAGAAGATCACAGATGTTTACATCGTGGTTCATCGTGCACGCGATCCGGATAATCACGGGAGGCTCGGCAAGCCCAGAATCTTTGAAGTGGCTACGGGAACAACATCAACCAGCGTTCTATATTTCTCCCGCGAGGAGTTACGTGCTGGGAACATCAGGTTGAAGCAGCACGACCACGACGCTGTGTTTGCAGTGGGTGCATTTGCAAGCAGAGAATTGCACTTGCGGAGCGACGGGCTGGGGAGTCAGTCTACGTGGGGGGCACGGGAAATGTTTTTGCATCACGAGCGGTTCAGGACTGCGTGTCATGAGCTGGGAAGAGTTGTAATTATATGAAACATGAAAAATATTAAAATTCCCAAGGACAACCACCACCGTAACTGCCTGTAATTAACATTTCAGCACTTAGGGGATTTCGTCATGAGGGCTACCCCAATATTACTGTGGACAATGCGTCGACGCGACCGGACGTTGAGAGCCACCTGTGGCCTATGGTGCGACAAGTTTCGCAGCGTGTTGTGAAGCGGATGATCGACTCGAATATCCCTGAGACGATTTCCAAAAAACGCCGGACGGAGTGAACTACGGTTCCTTGCGTAAAATGGAATCTAAAAAAAATGTTGCGTAAATATTAAACGATATGCAACTTATCTCTCGGTTCATTTGCGTCATTGGCGCACTCTTCTTTGCCATCACAGGTCCAGTTGTTGCCGATGAGCCAAAGTGCACAAAACACATATGCGAGGCAATCATCAAAGACGTGTTGAAAACCGAAAGTCCTGACATTCTCAAGCACGTCTCATCGCGAGTCTGCCCATTCTGGAATCCACCAAATGTCCCTCTCCGAAAGAAATTCTGCGCGACGCTGGCAATGAATCAGGAATTCTTTGGCGCACAGGTTGATTTCAACCGACTGCCTGGGCGGATGTGCGGTGATGTGAGAATTCACAGGTCTGACACCAGCATCATAGTAGAACTTCCAAACCTTGAATCACACGCACCTGGGTGCAACTGCGTTGCGTGAGATCTTTCTTTGCAAACAAATTGAGTCCCGTCACAATTCTGAACATCTCAACCCTTTCAGAATAATTTCAACGTGGTCACTGATCACTCCCACTCTCAAGAGAACAATCGAATCAAATTATTATATTCTGTGTTTACAAATGCAGCCTCAGCGTGCCGCAATTCTTCAAATCTTGGACGAGCTTGAGATGCCGGAAGCAATTCGCATCAAACTTGAAACAGAAATCACACTGAGACTCCAACTCAAAGGCCAGAGGTAAAGGCCGAAGCATGTATCGTCACTTGTGCATTATCATTCGCGGAAAGACGCTTGTTTCATACGCATTCAATGGGCTTGATACGCATGCCGAAGTCGGTGCAATCCGTCTCCTGCGAAGCACGCTACGCGCTCAAAGTTCAAGAGACTATGCACGGGATAAAAGGGCAAATCTTGACATTCTAAGTCTGAGGTATACGCTGGCAGGCATTGGGAATGCGCGGCCTTGCCAGCATTGTTCAAAATTCCTGGTGAGGAATGCAGATCTATTCGGGAGCATATCTCACAGCGAGACAAATTGTATTGTTACGAGGACAATGGATGCCTTCAAGCAAGAGCCGCATACGCACATTAGTAGGGGAAATCTTCCAAAGGAAACGGGGCTTCAGGGAAAACAAAAAACTAATGATAAATGATATTACTTGGAGTACGCTGTGTCGAATCCTCCAATCAACGCGTAGACAAGGACCGATAGATCCGTTGATGGATCCATCTCCCACAGAATTTTGATTTTATTCATGATTTCATTTGGACCATCCGCGGGATCCTTTGATTCCACATAAAAGCACTCTTCCCGATCGACTGAAGCCAATTTGACAATAACTTGTGTTCCAGCTGCTGTAAACCCGCCGGCGCACTGCGCTACAAGCTCTTTCACCGCATCTGCGGGTCCAGCAAGAGATGTAGACTGAGACGGAATGGTCAGACTCATGTTTCCTAGTTCACAATATTATTAATTACACAAGTCAGACGCGCCAGACGCGCCAGTACGTTGAACCGTGGAGTTTGGCGTTCCAATAAAATAAGAAGATTTGATAAGATGTGCTGCCCAGGGATTAGGCGTTTCTGGAAGGGCATTTGGAAGCACATGTTGAGCACAAGTGTAGGGGCCACTGAAGATGTGAGTGAACACGTGGATTCACACGTTGGTGCCGTTCTTTTTAATGGAATAACGTCAAATAATGGACTTTTTGATGTTTCAATATGATGTAGCTTAGCTTACGGTTCCTGCATCATCTGCATCTGCACAGCCGGCTGAATACCATGGTCGTGATCGCAGATGTAGACAATTGAATCGTGTCCGAGATCCGACACGTCATCGTGTAGATGGAACTGCGTCTCATCAAGTCGCTCCGCAAGCAGTTGAAGATTTCGTGACATTAGAAAGGCTCGGAGATCTGCCCGGATGTATTCAATGATATCATCGGGGGTACACACCGTATTGACATCGATGAAGATCTCGTATCCCCAAAAGAGCTCTGCAGAAAGCCTAGCTATCATTTAACACTACCAAACATTTTTAAGACAGAGCAGTAAACGTACCACTCCTATGAACATTTTTACAAATCAAT
>Ga0194059_1000582_pt1 | contig 16970 bp, 16 predicted proteins | sample SepL6211m_MetaG_FD_163426 | JGI IMG/M metagenome (GOLD analysis project Ga0194059, IMG submission 163426) | Anoxic zone freshwater microbial communities from boreal shield lake in IISD Experimental Lakes Area, Ontario, Canada - Sep2016-L626-11m | ecosystem: Environmental > Aquatic > Freshwater >... | reverse complement strand
CTGTTACTACCACTGCCGAATCCACTGCCGAATCCACTGCCGAATCCACTGCCCTCACGACTGGTCGCTATCGCGAAACCACCCAGAGCGCCCTGGTTGAGTATTCCGCCAGAGATGCTTGGCTTCAAGGTACTCGTGGATTCCACTGATGCCGAGTTCCCGCCCCACGCCTGATGCCTTAAATCCGCCCCACTCGGCCTCGGGGCGATAGGGGCCAAAATCGTTGATCCAGATAGTGCCATGACGCAGCGCGGCGGCCACTCGATCGCACTTCGCCGCATCTTTACTCCAGACGGCACCGGAGAGGCCATAGATCGTGTCATTTCCGAGGCTAATTGCTTCAGCTTCGGAGGTGAAACTCTCCACGGTGATGATCGGACCAAAGGACTCATCCTGGACACAACTCATGGTGGTGGTGCAGTGATCGAGCACGGTCGGCTCGAAGTACCAACCTTGCTCAAGCCCGAGGGTCGTGGCGCGCACCCCGCCCGCAAGCACTTCGGCACCTTCGTTGATCGCACGCTCCATATATCCAATTACTTTGTTGAGATGACCTTCGCTGATGAGCGGACCCGTCTGCGCTGCAGGATTTTCTGGACCACCCAAAGTGATGAGTCGAGCGCGACGCACTAATTCACTCACGACGTGATCGTGAATCGATGCTTCCACCAAAAGGCGCGTACCCGCCGAGCAGACCTGACCAGAATGTAGAAAGCCAGCTGTTACTGCATTATCGATTGCAGCATCTAGATCTGCATCAGCAAAGATGATGTTGGGATTCTTGCCACCTAATTCCAGCGCGACTTTCTTTACCGTGGCGGCTGCACTTGCCATGATTTGTTTGCCAGTCTGCAATCCACCGGTAAAGGAAACTAAATCAACGCGTGGATCTGAAGTGAGCGGCGCACCAACTTCACTTCCAACACCAAGAATGAGATTAGCAACTCCTGGAGGTAGACCAGCTTCGGTCAAGGTATCCATTAGGAGTACAGCAGTGGAAGGAGAAAGTTCACTTGGCTTCACAACAAACGAGCAACCCGCTAGTAGTGCGGGTGCTACTTTCCACGAGATTTGAAGCAGCGGATAATTCCATGGCCCGATGAGTGCGCAAACGCCCACCGGCTCATAAGCAATTCGACTCACGATCTCGCTACGACCCACATCGACAGAATGACCAGGTTCTGGAATCGTTGCATTGAAACGAAAAACTGAGATCACATCAGCGATGTCGTATTCGGCCTCTAGCAATCTCTTAGCAGTGTCACCGCTCTCAGCGGCTGCGTAAATAGAGAGGTCTCGTTCGAGTAAATCAGCAATGCGAAGAAGGAGGGCTTGCCGTTCGGGCCAACTCCAGGAGCGAAAGACTCCACTATCAAAGGAGTCGCGAGCGGCTTCGATAGCCCGCACCGCATCGTGGGCATCGCCCTCGGTTGCGGTAGCAACTAGATGCTGATCGTGTGGGCTCCGAATCTCCCGTATGCGACCAGTGCCGCTCTCTTGCCACGTTCCGTTGATGTAATGGCGCAACACAGTCATGAGATTAGAAAGCTAGCTCACTCTTGCGACGAGCCATGAAATCATCAAGTTCTGCGAGTACCTGGGCGTCCATCTCCGGAAGTACATACTCTTCAAGCTTCTTCTTCCAAATTTCAGAAGCCCGTTCCTTCGTATCTCTCGCTCCCAAGCGATTCCAACGCTCGAAGTTATCGCTGTTGGTAAGGAATGGACGGTAGAAGCAATCACGGAAGCGTTCCATGGTGTGCGCAGCACCGAGGAAATGGCCGCCTGCACCCACTTCTTGGTGTGCATCAAAGGCCAGACTTCCTTCGTCGAAAACGAGCGGCGTAAATTGCACGATCAGGTTCTCCAAGATTTCCATGTCGAGAATGAACTTCTCATAGCAAGAAACCAAACCACCTTCAAGCCAACCAGCTGCGTGCATGACCCAGTTAGTACCGGAGAGGAAGGTAGGCATCATCGTCATCATTGTTTGATAGGCCGATTGTGCGTCAACTGTTTGTGCGGAGTTCAATCCCCCACCACCACGAAATGGCAAGTGATACTTGCGGGCGATCTGACCAGTGCAGAGCAATCCCACGCCAGATTCCGGAGTTCCAAATTGTGGAGAACCCGATTGCATATCGATGTTCGAGAGGAACGAACCAAAGACCACTGGTGCACCTGGACGAATCAATTGCACGAGCGCAATTCCCGTGAAAGCTTCTGCCATTTGTTGAGCCAATGTGGAAGGAATGGTAACCGGACTCATCGCGCCCATCAGCAAGAATGGAGTGACGACCACAGGTTGGGCGGCAAGGGCATACTCGCGAAGCGAATCAAGCATGCGGTCATCCCAACGCAATGGAGAATTGCAGTTGATCAGCGAGATGAGTGCGGGCATCTCTTCGATTGCTGCGCGTCCACCATGCAAAATTTCGGCAACTCGAATGCAATCTTGCGCATTCTCGGCGCGCACCACATTGCCCATGAAGAACTTGTCCGTCAACGTCGCCGCTGCATAAGCCATATCAAGGTGACGTGTATCTAAATCAAGGTCGTTAGGCTCACACACCACGCCACCGACGCTGTCTAGCGAACCAAAGACTTGCGAAAGTTTGGCAAAGTTCTGGAAGTCATTGAATGTGGCGTCTCGCCTCACGTCACCTTCGCGCACAAAGGGTGGTCCATACACGGCGCCGAAAACCATGGCGTCTCCGCCAATGCGCACATTGTTCTTCGGGTTACGAGCGCGCAAACCAAACTCACTAGGAGCTTTCGCTAATTGTGCGAGCACCCAGTCCGGATCAAACTTCACGTTATCCCCGGAAACGTCTTGTCCCGCCTCGCGGAAGAGATCGAGAGCCCATGGGCTCATGAATTCGATACCAATCTCCGAAACAATTCTGCGCCAACCGGCATCCAACGTCGCCATCGACTCTTCGCTGAGAATGTCGTAGCGGGGCATCTTATTTTCGAACATCATTCCTCCATTGACCGGTGGCTGGCTGCGACTATACGCTAGAGTCGTGGAACATTGGTTCCATATGGTGGAACTTCCCGCCCGGGAGGAATCCACCTCCACGATCCAGCTGATGTGACGCACGGGGAGGTTCGATGGCCAGCTCAGGTGCAAAGCCTGCTGCCTCTTTAGCGGCCGCACCGAGCGCCACTTCGCCCACCGGAGCGCAATCAATCGATCGCGCCGGAGCACTCTTAGTCTCGATTCTTGATAGCGGCACCGCAAGTGGCCGTCCGCCTCATGTCGCCACGCTCGCACGAACCCACGATCTTCCCAAGAGCACTACCTCACGTCTGCTTTCGGCTCTAGAACGTCAAGGCTTAATTCAACGCGACCGGGATGGCGCCTTCCACCCTGGCCCTGTCATCACGCGTTATGCACGCAGCGGCCAAGGTGAGTCCGCTCTTGCCACCGAATTACATCCCATCTTGGCGCGCCTGGCCCAAGAGAGTGGCGAAACCGTAAATCTCGCAGTTGCTGGCGCGCAATTCGTGGACTTAATTGATCAAGTCGACGGAAGATACTTGCTGGGTGCCCGGAATTGGATTGGCACGCCAGTGCCCTACCACGCCTCTGCCCTGGGAAAAATCTTCATGGCCTATGGAGTGACCGAGATTCCGTCGGGGCGCTTAGAGAAGCGCACTCCATTCACGTTAACGTCGCAAGAGAGTTTGCGCGCTGAGCTCGCCAAAGTACGAGCAGAGGGATTTGCAACAATCGTCGACGAATTAGAAGAAGGGCTCACCGCCATTGCGCTTCCAGTCTTCGATAGCGCACAGCGAGTAGTAGCAGCTATCTCCATCTCGGGGCCCTCTTCACGATTAAGTAGCAACACCATTAACGAAATTGTTCAAAAAATGATCAAAGCAATCGGACTACCAGGAAAGGCAGGCGCAGCATGAGCGCAGAAGAAATTATCAAGGGGCTCTATGACGAAACGCTCGTCGGAAATGCACCTGCCGTTCTTGAACTCACGAAGCGAGGCCTGAGCGAAGGCATGGGTCCCGACACTATTCTCTTCGAGGCACTCATCCCAGCCCTTGAAGAAGTGGGCGCGCGATTTGAACGCGGAGACTTCTTCGTTCCTGAAATGTTGATTGCCGGCAAAGCAATGTCAGGCGCACTCGATGTTCTCCGGCCCCTCCTTGCTGAGACGGGTGCTGAAACAATCGGCACCTTTGTCATGGGAACGGTCAAGGGCGATGTTCATGACATTGGCAAGAATCTCGTCAACATCATGCTCGAAGGCGCCGGTTTTGAAGTCATCGACCTTGGCGTACAGACCTCACCAGAGAAGTTCATCGCAGCGGTCGAAGAACATAAGCCCGACATCGTGGGCATGTCGGCATTTCTTACAACCACAATGCCAATGTTCAAAGTCAACATGCATGAACTCACCAAAGCCGGTTTACGCGACAAAGTAATCGTGATGGTCGGCGGCGCACCTGTCACTCAAGAATATGCAGACGCCGTAGGCGCAGATGGATATGCCGCCGATGCTTCAACCGCAGTTCGCAAAGCCAAGGAGTTAATTGCCCTGAAGCGGGCTGCTCAAAATGCCTAAGTTGCTCCCGATCGTTGAGTTTCTTGAGCATGGAATCAAGAAACCAATTTGGGATTGCCAGATGTGCGGGCAATGCGTGCTTCACTCAACTGGCATGACATGTCCAATGACATGTCCTAAAACGTTACGCAACGGTCCGTGTGGTGGCGTGAGAGAGAATGGTCATTGTGAAGTGAAACCAGAAATGCGATGCGTCTGGGTGAAGGCATATGACCGTAAAGAGTCGCTCCCACTTCCACAATCGTGGCGCAATCATTACAACGATCTTCGCCCACCGGTTAATAACCAGTTAAAGGGCACCTCTTCTTGGATAAATTTGATCACGAAGCGTGATCAAGCCACCCCCGCGGGATGGAACGTCGAAAGCGCCGCGCAGGAAAGTCTGTGAGCCAAAGAGTGAGTAACTTCCCTTCGCGACTGGCCGAACGTTTCTCAACAAGCGAACGAGTTTTTACCGTCGAGTTCCCCGCCATCGATGGAGGAAATCTCTCTGCCGTGAAGAGTCGGGTAGATCATCTACTCCCCTGGTTCGATGCTGCCAACGCTACTGACAGTCCCGCGGCACATGCGCACGCCTCCAATGTGGCCATTGCAATTGCTCTACAACAATGTGGACTCGAACCGATCCTCCAAGTCGTCTGTCGCGACAAGAATCGCATCGCAATTCAGTCAGACATTATGGGCGCCGCACTTCACGGCGTACGCAATATTGAATTACTCACGGGAGACGATGTCACCGCTGGAGATGAACCAGAAGCCAGGCGCGTCTTCGATATCGATAGTGCGCAAGCGATCAAGATCGCCGCGACCCTGAGGGAAGGCAGATACCTCTCAGGTCGGAAGTTCCCGGATGCTCCTGACCTCTTCATCGGCGCGGTGGAGAACGCAGCAGCTCCGCCGCTCGAATATCGAGCCGAAAGAGTTTCCAAGAAAGTCAGCGCAGGAGCTAGCTTCTTCCAATTGCAGATCTGTTTTCATGGCGATCGATTAGAGAAATTCGTGAGTGCCGTGAATGCCACCCATCCCAGCCTGCCCCTTCTCCCGACGATCGTGCTCGTGAAGGGCGCAAAGGCGCTTAAATTCATGAATGGGAACGTGGCCGGGATCGATATTCCAGCCGAAATCATCGCCCAAGTAGAGCAGGCCAGCGACCCTAAAGAGGCTGCCTACCAACTCGCCCGTGCCCAAGCAGAGCATGCCCTCTCCCTTCCAGGCGTGCGAGGCATCCATTTCACTGACTTTTGCCATGACGATTCACTTGTACGCTTAATGCGAGATCTTGGCGTCACTCCCCGCTCCATAGGAAAGAGCTAGATCTCGAATGGAAAGACGAATAAAGAGATAGAGCTCAACTAGCGAAGGAAGATTGATGCATACCGTTCTTTCATCTCCAGGTAAGACCGTCACCATGGGTCACGACCAACCGTTTGTGATCATTGGTGAGCGCATCAACCCCACTGGGCGAAAAATCTTCCAAGAAAAGTTGCGAGCAGGAGATCTCTCCACCATCAATATCGACGTAGAGGCACAAGTCGCTGGCGGCGCTGATGTGCTCGATGTGAATATGGGAGTGCCTCTTACCGACGAGCCCGCGCTTTTGGCATCGGCAATCAAACTCGTGCAATCAATCACCGACTTGCCCATTTGTATTGACTCTTCAGTCCACGAAGCACTGGAAGCAGGCTTAGCCGTCTACCAAGGCAAAGCGCTCGTCAACAGCGTCACCGGCGAAGACGATCGGATGGAGATCATTCTCCCGTTAGTTAAGAAATATGGCGCTGCCATCATTGCGCTACCCAATGATGAGACCGGCATACCTGCGACAGCTAAAGAACGTCTCGATATCACTGAAAAAATCGTGCGAGCTATCGAATCGTACAAAATTCCATTGGAAGATCTCGTCATCGATCCCCTCGCTATGACAGTGGGAGCAGATCCAGAAGCAGTGAAGATCACTCTTGAAGCGATCCACCTCATCAAAGAGAAGTTCGGTCTCAATATGACGCTTGGCGCTTCTAACGTCTCCTTTGGTCTGCCAAGCCGCCACGCATTAAACGCCGCCTTCCTACCCATTGCCATGTCGCACGGACTCACCAGCGCTGTCATGGACGCCCGCACTCCAGAAATCGTCAATTCTGTCCGCGCAGCAGATCTCTTGCTAGGGACCGACGCGTGGGGTGGAAATTGGATTGGCCGTTTCCGCGCACAACAAGCTGCCAACCCAAGCGCCTAACTTGATCGCATCGAGGGGTACGCATGAGTAACGACGGAAGGATCAAACTTACCTTCGTCGAATTAGGGAAGGCTGATACTTCTCCACGCCAAGTTTCGGTGCCAAGTGGAGTCTCACTCTTTGAGGCAGCATCATGGAATGGAATTGCTATTGATTCCACCTGTGGCGGCCATGGCACCTGCAAGAAGTGCAAGGTGAAAATTGAGAACCCTGCCATTCCGACCAGCTTAGATAGTCGAGCCTTTAACGCTGAAGAATTGCGCGAAGGGTGGCGCCTCGCCTGCGTCCAAAAGGCAGTGGTCGACACTTCAGTCGATGTGCCACCACTCACGACTCGGCCAAAAGCTGCCACTGTCGGAGTTGGACGACAAGTAATTCTCCGTCCGGCAGTGCAAAAACGCTATATAGAGCTCATCGAACCTACGCTTCACGATCAACGCACCGATATAGAACGCGTACGCGACGCGATTTCAGATATTGAACCCCGCGCAGGTCTCGAAGTCCTTCGATTACTTCCAACGATGCTGCGAAAATCTAACTTCAAGGTAACGGCCGTCCTCATCGATGACGAAATCATTGATATTGAACCAGGCGATACCACCGCCACTCGTTACGCAATTGCTTATGACTTAGGAACGACCACCGTCGTAGCCACACTGTTAGATCTCTCTACCGGAACTCCAGTGGCAGTTGCTTCCATGCTCAACAAACAACAGCCTTTTGGTGCAGACGTCATTAGCCGAATCAGCGCCACCATGATGGACCCAGCGGCCCTGGGCCGCCTCCGAGTGCTCGCGCAAGAAACCCTGGCTGAACTCACCCGCGAAGTCTGCGAAAGCATCGACCCTCTTCAGGTGTACGAAGTCGCCCTTGCCGGAAATGCCACGATGACGCAATTGCTACTGGGTATCGACCCTGAACCACTCGGCGTCGCGCCCTTCATTATGGTGAGTGCCATCTTCCCCGATGTCGCCGCAAGCGAGCTGGGAATCGATATTCATCCACGCGCAAAGGCTTTCCTCATGCCGTCGCTCGGAGCATACGTGGGCGGTGACATTATCTCTGGAGCACTCGCTTCCGGAATGGATCGAGACAAACGCCTCCGCCTCTTCATCGACGTGGGAACTAATTGCGAAATCATTCTTGGCGATGGTGAGAAGATTTTGGCGACCGCAGCACCCGCGGGCCCCGCATTCGAAGCAGCTTCAATTAAATGCGGAGTGCGAGCCGCCCCAGGTGCGATCGAAACCGTCAAGATCGTTGATGGCGAAATCGTCCTTGGCACTATCGATGAAGAACCTGCGATGGGAATCTGTGGTTCCGGCTTAGTTGATGCCTGCGCCGTACTCGTCGACGCCGGATTGCTCGACCTCTCTGGAAGATTTGTTACCAACGAAATCGCAATGGAGATTTCCCCCACGCTGGCGCCGCGTCTCATAGAACGTGAAGGGGAGCGAATCTTCGTTCTCGAAGGAGATATTTTTCTCTCACAGCGCGATGTTCGGGAATTGCAATTCGCTAAGGCCGCAATTGCTACTGGTTGGGCCCTTCTCCTTGAAGAGTTTGGCGTGCAAGAGAGCGATGTTCAGCAAGTATTACTGGCCGGGTCCTTTGGCTCTTATCTCTCGCCTGCCTCGGCGGTCCGAATTGGTTTAGTTCCCAAACTTCCCACGCTTCGCATCGTCTCGGCCGGAAATGTGGCCGGCGAGGGGGCCAAAATGGCGCTGCTCTCTCTACAAGAACGCAAGGGGGCGCTCGCCCTGCTCGATGAAATTGATTACGTAGAGCTCTCCGATCGAAGCGACTTCAACGATAAATTCGTTGATCGCCTCGCCTTTCCTGCAAAGTAAGAAATGAGCGCGCGCGTGGAAGGAAGCGCTCGCGTGGAAGGAAGCGCTCGCGTGGAAGGAAGCGCGCGCGTGGAAAAGAGTGCGGAAACATGGGCGGTTGTCGCTTGTGGCGCGCTCTCCACTGAAATATCTGAAATCAGCGATCGTCGCGGATGGCCACTCAAGATCTATCCTTTGCCCCCGCTCTTGCACAATCACCCAGAGAAAATTGCCGGTTCTGTACGCGAATTACTTCCAGATGTCATTGCAGCGCATCAACGTGTAGCAATTGCCTATGCAGATTGCGGAACTTACGGGGCGCTCGATGGTGTGGTTGAAGAATTCAAAATTCCTCGGCTCGCTGGCGCTCACTGCTATGACGTCTTTGCAAGGCCAGAACGTTTTTCTGAAATCATGGATGAAGAACCAGGCACGTACTACCTCACTGATTTTCTGGTGCGTTCTTTCCACCGCTCGGTGATCGTAGAACTTGGTCTCGACCGTTACCCAGACCTACGCCCTGATTACTTCGCCCATTACCGCCGTGTACTTTGGCTCGCCCAACAACCCAGCGATGAACTCCATGCGCTCGCACTTGAAGCCGCCGCGGCCATTTCACTTCCACTCGAAGTAGAAGTCGTCGGAACCATGGGCCTCGAACGCCAGTTAGCGCATCTCCTCCGCGCCAACTGAAGAGCTAGAGAAGTTAGGCGTTGTTAGACGGGGCTGATCCGAGGGTGACCGTGAAAGTTCGGCTTCCACCAGAGTTTGGCAGATCTACCGTGACCTTGACGTTAGAGCCCGGATCATAGGATCGAATACGCACGATCGCTTCAATGTTATCTTTCGTGTTCTTACCATCGATCGAACGAATAACGCTATTAACTGGAATTCCAGCCGTCTCCGCTCCACCTCCGGCGGTCAAGGCAAAAATCTTCGCGCCAGGTCCCGCATAGGTGGTATCAAAGGTGACGCCCAGCAGTGGACGCGTAGATACGCCGGCTAGCGTGACTTTAGTTCCCACAATCTTCGCGGTAGAGATAATTTCGTTAGAGATTCTTTTCGCCTGATTGATGGGAATGGCAAAACCTAATCCGATGCTTCCTGCAGTGCTCGAAGTGCTCCCCAACGAAGCGATAGCGCTATTTACACCGATGATGAGTCCTTGAGCATTAACCAACGGACCACCCGAGTTGCCTGGATTAACTGCCGCATCTGTTTGCAAGGCATTGATATATGCCTCAGAACCCGTGCCTCCAGTAGTTACCGGGCGATCGAGTGAGGAGATGATGCCGCTAGTGACGGTTCCAGATAATCCGAGAGGAGATCCGATTGCCACGACTGGCTCACCAATAATGACCTTTGAAGAATCACCGAAGTTTGCGATGGGAAGATTTCCTTGACCCACCATGACGACCGCAAGATCGTAAGCAATATCAAAGCCCACAACTTGCCCATCGAGTTCAGTGCCATCTTCTAACTCCACCGTGACTTTAGTGGCCCCTGAAATGACGTGATTATTTGTGAGAATAAAACTCGAAGAGGCACTGGTTTTGAAGATAGAACCCGACCCAGTTGCACTTCCAGTGCGAGTGGTTATTGCGATACTGACCACCGAAGGTAAAAGAGAATTCGCAATCGAAGTCACACTCAGTTGAGTAGCCGAAGAGCCTTGAGTTCCCGCACTCCCTGCAACTCCCACTGGACCCGCTGGGCCAGCCGGACCCGCTGGGCCAGCCGCACCCGCTGCGCCGGATGCGCCAGTAGCTCCTGCGGGGCCGATGGCTCCTTGCGGTCCGGTGATATTCCACGTGAGTGCGCGGGTACCTGTGGGGCATTTGCCACTCGTGGGAGCAATAGTGATGACCCGGGTGGTGTTATTTACGCACCCCTTGATTTGATCAGAGGCAGAGATAGTGGTGGCTGCGTAGGCACCGCCCCCAACAAGGAGCGCTCCCGCAAGAAAGCCAGCGCCCACTTTGGCACCGCTCCCTGCACCTCGGCCAAAGCGCCGGCGCAAGCCGTTGGATCGATCTGTCGAAGAATCCAACGCCACTGGATTTTCTCTACTCACTGATTGCTCCTTCACTACAGATGCCCGATCGCAGCATGCACTTGACCACAGCATGCACTTGACCACAGCATGCACCTGACCACTGAACTATAAAATCATTATGCAAAGCCTGCCTGAGAGAATCCTGCGAGAGCTCTGGATTATTTGCCAAAATGCGCAGCGCCGAGCGCCCCTCGCCGTTCGGCAGCGAGCAGATCAGCGATCTCTTCACCCTCCGGTAGGCCGGGTAGCCCCCCGATCACCCGGGCAAGAAGGTGGTCTGCAAGGTCTGGGTTACGTACGAGCGCGGGGCCATGCAGGTAAGTCGCCAAGATATTGCCCGCGATAAGCCCATCCACCCGTTCGCTCTGCGCGATCGCGCCACCACCGTTTCCACCTCCCACGAGAACTCGACCTAGAGGATCGACACCTCGTAAATCAGTGCGCCCGCGATGGTTTTCAAAGCCAGTCAATGGCTCGTCGAAGAGATCAGACTGTACGAGCACCTCACCCACAATGCGATCACTTCCAGGGAGCGAAAGGATGGGAACCATCCCAAGTCCAGTGATAATTTCACCCGTCACGCCAGGGAATGATTCACCGAGTATTTGTAATCCAGCGCAGACCGCAAAGAGTTGCGCTCCGCGATCAAGTGCGCCGCTCAAAATACCTACCGAAGATCGCAGAGCGTCGACGCTGGCAATTTGTGCGCGATCCTCGCCGCCACCCAGTAAGTAGATATCTCCGGTAGCGGGCAAAGATTGATCATGGGAAGTGCAAATTATCTCTGCTGATATTCCTCGAACTTGCGCGCGATGCGCCAAGACGCGCGCGTTACCGAAATCGCCATAAGTCCCCAGCAACTCTGGATGAATGACCACAATCTGCAAGGGACTCATCAACGCTTACCCTTCACGCGCGTCGTGGCATCGATAAAGGCCGTATATGAGGTGAGCGCTTGTGCGCGAGTGAACCCATCTCTATAGATCTGTGCTGCCGCATTCGAAAGCGAATCAACGAGTGAGTAACCCACGCCATCGATATGAACTCGATACGCGGCATCAAGCTTTCGCTCCCCGGCAATGACCACATAGCGGCCCTTCAAGGGAGTGAAATCTACATCCCATAACCAAGATGTATCGAGCCCATCGACACCGCGTGCGTTCACCACCAAAATAACGGGTTCATCCGCGAGGGATCTCAATCCCTCTTGCCAACTTGATGGATTTTTAACCAGTCGCAGCGAAATCTCAATTCCGCCTAGCAGAAGAGTGGAAATGCGATCGCGTGGAGAAAATTTACTGAGATCATCGATTCCAAAATATGTTGCCACAGAGGCCGCAAGCGCATGATTTCGCTCGACTGCAGACATCTCGACGAGCTCGGAATCTACCTCGCGCGCACCCAAGCCGCAGTCGTGGCAGGCAAACTGCGCGCCGCTCCAATCGAGCATGGCTCCACAGGTTGGACAACTCGCCGCATCAAGATGTGGCCGTTTCCCAAAACCAATTCGCGTGACTGGGCCATGGTCGCGAACAACAGAAGCCAGGAACGGATCGCTCGCATCGATAATTACTGGCGTCTTAGGGAATGCCGCAAGTGCTTCGTACCATTTCCGCGCGACAATTCTTACTTCTTGGGTACGGTGCAATTGATCGCGACTCAAATTAAGTAAGAGCACGATCTCGGGGGCGGTCTCTTTGATTATCGAGGGGAGATAGAGCTCATCAACTTCAAAGATAAGGAGGTTTGATTTTTTAGCCGCTACGAGTGAGGCAGCAATTCCAGTGTTGAGGTTTGCCCCAGTTCGATTTCCGCCCACCAGAAATTTCTCACCGAGCATGGCTGCAAGCATGGACGAAGTTGAGGTCTTACCGTTTGTCCCACTAACAAGAACGACCCGACGTCCCCGAGTCAATTCGCTGATGGCCCGCGGACGGAGTGCAAGTAAAACTTTACCGGAGAGAGTGGCCCCCTCCCCTTGGCGCAAGATGCGACTCAGCATTGAGATGGCACGTGCCAGCATCAGCGCTATCGGAAGTGGAACCACCTTCGTAGCGTAACGGGCAACTATCTAGGACCGGGGCGCATACTGAAAGAGATAGTGAAATCTTCGCCAGAATCAACAATCTCGACGGTGAAATCTGCTTGCGTGCTAACAAAGCGCCACTCTCCACACTTACCCGTAGAGCGATCAGCAGTGCGCACGCCGAAATCGGCGACCCCCGGGACTACGCGAACTTTAATTTGGCCACCGGCGGAGACAACTTTGGCTCGACCAGTAAGCGCTACGCCGTTGAACTTGCAGGAAGGAAATGATTTCAAGATGCTCTTGCTCTGCGGCTGGGTGGGAGCAGAAGCGGGGGCAGCCGAAGTCGCTGCACCACTGTTCTGATTTGGCTGGGCAACAGGCGCAGGGTTACTTACTGCGGACACGGGAGGCGACGCCTCGTCGTTCTCCAATGCGTGCCCATCCATTTCGTCAGAATCAGCCGCTTCACGGTTGGCGTAGAGCGCCGCCGAAGACATCCGTGTTGCCCCACCACTTTGAATCCGGAAAATTACTAGGCCGGCTCGAGTTCCAGGGAAATTACCCGCGCCTCGTGATGGTGCCTGAATCGTAAATTGATATTTGAGAATGTAAGGATTCGCCGCGTCAGCGCAGAGCTTCTTATCCAGAGCCGCAGAGACTCGCGTTATCTCTCGCCACTGCGCGCCATCTTTCATGGAGAGCACCGCAGTAGAAGCGTCGGACACGCATTCAAAGAGGCGATTGGGAACTCCACGAATCCAACTCTGTGGCGCGGTATTAATAGAACTCCATGTCACTTTAGGGTTAGGCGATGCGGAATCGAGAGCAGAGGCGCCCGTAGGTAGAGCAAGCGAGATGGGTAATGCGAGTGCGAGGATCACGATAAGTCGTGCGCGCTTTAACATCATGAGGTTACCCCCGGGATCAATATCTCTAATCGCAATCCACCAAGTGGAGAGTTTCCAAGCTTCAATTCGCCGCCATGCAAAGCGACCACCTGAGAGACAATGCTTAAGCCCAATCCAAAGCCTCCGCCTTGTCGAGAGCGCGACTCCTCTAAACGACCAAATCGAGCTAATGCCATCTCCCGTTTCTCGGGAGAAATGCCGGGTCCCGCATCGTCGACCACTAAGTGAGCCATTGATGATCCGTTCGCGTCATCTAACGAGAGGCGAACGCGCACCGGCGAATCCACTGGCGTATGACGACGAATGTTTCCCATAATGTTTGCCAAGACTTGGCGAAGCAATGATTCATCCCCTCGGACGATGACATCTTCTTCGATCTCGAGTTCTACATTTCTTCCCACTTCTTGATCCCGCAGATCTTGGGCGAAATCAGAAGTAACAGATGAGAGATCTACCAAGTCGACAGAGATCACAGGATGTTGATCGAGCCGTGAGAGACGGAGCAAATCTGAAATCAACGTATCCATCCGGGCGCTCTCTGCGTTGAGCCGATCGATGGCACGGGATCGTTGCGCGGGATCGAGGTTCTCGGCATCTTTAAGCATCTCGCCATAGCCCTTGATGACAGTAAGCGGTGTGCGCAATTCATGAGAGGCATCGCCGAGGAATCGTCGCATTCCTTGTTCGGATTCGTCTTTAGCCCGCAGCGAGGAGCGCAGGGAAGAAATCATGATGTTAAGAGCTGAGGCGAGTCGACCAAGTTCTGTTCCGGGTTGCGCCTCGGGAACTTTGCGATCAAGTTCGCCATCAGCAATGGCCGAAGCGGAATCAATCATGGCATCGACCGTGCGCAGCGCCCGACGCGTGCTAAACCACACGAGCAAGCCAGAAAGCAAAATAACGAAGAGCGCGCCGACAATTGTTTTAATAACTAATTGGCGCAGATCGCTATTGAGTGAAAGCAATGGCGCGGCCGCCATTAAGGCAACCCCGTCGCCTAACGATCGCGAACGAATTCGATAAGGCACTGTGCCATCTACGTTGGTGAACTTGGCACTGGCATCTTGAATTTGGCTCTTACTCAATGTGGGGAATTCATATGGGTTGGTAACGTCTCCCGCCCGGCGAACCACTGTGATTGATTGATCCGGCAGAACCAAGCCCAGCGCGATAGCCACGTTGAGGTCATCTGCCCGGGCCACCACAGAGCCTTGAGCGCTGCGAGCGCCACCATCGCTGGCGTTAAGAACTTGTGTGAGGGTGTTATCGATTTGAGTAAGTGAACTCTGCCTTGTAGCAGTCACGCTAAAAACGCCAATGCATATCGATGCTAGCGCGATAAAGATCGATGAGATCAGAGTTAATCGAGTGCGTAATTTCACTGGTGGTCACTGTGCGCCTTTTTCAGCGGCAGCTTCTACCTCTCGTAACTGGAAACCAACGCCGCGGACAGTTCGAATGAGTCCTAAGCCCTGAGGATCTAACTTCTTACGGAGATAAGAGATGTAGGTATCTACGACGCTAGTTTCGGCCTCAAAATCAATATCCCAGACGGCGCGCAAGAGTTGGGCTTTAGTGAGCACACGCTTCTGGTTAAGCATCAAATACTCAAGGAGACGAAATTCAGTGGGCGAGAGCGTGACGATCTCCCCCGCCTGGCGGACTTCGTGCGTCTCTGACTGGAGTTCTAGGTTGCCACTTCGCAAGAGCTCTGGTTCGGGTTCTTCTTTGCGCGTGCGACGCAAGATGGCCTTGACGCGCAAAAGTAATTCTTCGAGACCGAATGGCTTGGTGATGTAATCATCTGCGCCGAGTACGAATCCGCGGGTCGTATCTTCACGTTCCTGACGAGCAGTAAGGAAGAGGACTGGAGTCTCATCTCCTTTGGCGCGGATGCGTTCCAAGACTTCAAAGCCGTTGAGCCCGGGCATATTGACATCGAGCAAGATGACATCGGGCGTAATTTCGCGAAGGAGGCGCAGCGCCTCTTGGCCATCGCGAGCGCGGCGCGCGCGGTATCCGCCGAGAGTGAGCGCATCGACGAGTAGATCGGCGACGCCATCTTCATCGTCGACAACGAGTATGAGGGGGGCGTTCGCACTTACCGCAGCCATGTCATCCTCTTTCTGCTCCACCGAAACTCGGATAAGTACACCGTAGGGCTCCAGAGGGGGTGATGGGGGGCTTCGCCAGGGATCTCACCCCAGGCTCTGCGAAAACTCACAAATTCGCTCGGTGACGAGTGGGGGCTTACGCCTCGAAAATTGGCTCCCGCGCTTGGACTCGAACCAAGAACCTGCCGGTTAACAGCCGGCTGCTCTGCCAATTGAGCTACACGGGAAGGTGGGTGGAAGCCTACCCCAGCGTGGGGGTAGCTCTGAAACCCGCCGGAGGGGCAGACCAGTGGAGGGGCACTTTGGCCAACCCGGCGCTCTCGGCCAACCGGTGCGCCAGCGTCTCGGCGCCTCGCCGACCAGCCTCGGAGATGTCACCGGCTACCGAGATCCGGGTAAATACCTCCCCGGTGGCGCTTCGCCTGAGGGCGACCAAAGTGCCCTCGGGGCCGGCGGAGGAGATCAGGATCGAGGCCATCACGCGCTCGCGGAGCGCTTGGGCAACTCTGCGCTGCTCGCGCACGGTCGCTGCGCCGAAGGAGTGGGCGCACCGTTCACCGCCTGAGAGGAGCGCCTGAATTCCGTCGTCGTTGACCGTGAGATCGTCGATCTCGCTCCAAGGAATCTCTCGCTCGTCGAGGGTGAGGGAATCTATCTTCACCTTGATGCCAACGATTTCGGCAAGCACCCGAGCGCCGGCTACTGCCTTAGCCACGATCAACCTCACCCAAAGCAATATCGCGAAGTTGGCGCCGCACAGCTTCCATTTGAACTAGGTCAGTAAAGAGTTGTTGATAGCGATCAGCTTCTTCCAACGGATTTACTCGTTGCAGCTCTGACTTCTGCTCTTCGATTCGACGCGAGACGCCCACTTCGCGTAATCGATAACTCAAACTCTCGCCATATCGCGTACCTGCGGTGTCGGAAGTACGCATCGGTTCTACGGCCAACTCCGTTGCCAGCGAAGCAATCTCAATTGATTCATCATCGCCTGCGCCTCGAATTGCTTCGACAGTGGCCGTGAGATCTCCTCCACCTTCGACATCGTGCAGACGCAGAAAGAGCGCCCGGTAAATTTCATGAAAGAAGTCGTTTGCTTCAAGGTCACGCCAGCTGGGTGAACTCTGAGGGGTCTGCAAAATAGTCTTTAATACCTCGCGCTCAAGGGATGCCACGGGATCTCGTGGATCTGGGCGAAGAAGGCGGGGAGGGGCGGTT
>Ga0194059_1000579_pt1 | contig 17040 bp, 13 predicted proteins | sample SepL6211m_MetaG_FD_163426 | JGI IMG/M metagenome (GOLD analysis project Ga0194059, IMG submission 163426) | Anoxic zone freshwater microbial communities from boreal shield lake in IISD Experimental Lakes Area, Ontario, Canada - Sep2016-L626-11m | ecosystem: Environmental > Aquatic > Freshwater >... | reverse complement strand
ACCACTGATAGTCGCCGCCGGCGACTATCAGTGGTTGACCCAATGCAGAGAGGATCATGATGAAGGCGCTGAAGAGAGCCAACCAAGCGATCCTGACCGGAAGAATAAAGAAAACCAGGACCTTGAAGTCGGGATAGACCGTTGCATAGGCAAGCAGCAGGGAGAGGTTCAGAAAGGTATTTGCCCGCCCGATTGAGATCCCTTGGCCTGATAATCCGAATGCGAAGGAGACCATCGTGCAGAGCAGGATGCCGCACAAATAAAAGGCGGTCAGTCTCGCCGCTCCCATGGCGGTCTCCAGTCCATCGCCTAGGTAAAGCAGGAAAAGGAGTGAGAAAAAAATCCAGAACGGACTCAGGGTCTCTGGAATAAAGATCCAGGTAATAAGCCTCCAAATCTCTCCTCTAAGAACAAGGGCGGGATTGAGTTCCAGAACCGAAAGATATCCCGGGGTCAGAAGATGGAGGATGAAGACCAAGGCATTGAAGAGCACCACATAGCGGATCAACCCCGGCACGGCGCAGTGTTCTGAGATTCTACGCAGTCGGTCATGGAGTTCGGAACGCATGGGAAAACTCTACCATGACGCAAGCGCACCCCCAGCAAAAGCATGAAGGAGATCTCCCTAATGTTACGAAACCGAAACAATTTTTTTGATGGCACGCTCGGAGAGAAAGCGTACTTTAAAAATATGGGGCTTCCAGAGGAGATACCTAATATTGAGCACTTTCCGCTTTCTCCGCGGATGGCACGCTCCCCTCTCCCCTCCTCAGCACGGGAAGAAACCGAGATAGCCCCTGAGAGCATCAAGCGCAGCCTGACGCCCGCTCATAAAATCCAGGTTGAGTTCTGGCATCAAGGGGAGCAGGCGGCTGCGGAAGTAAGCCCTGTGAAGTCCCAATATTCCAAACGTACCAAGAGGCCTGAACAGAGGGCTGATCAGTTGGGGTGGATCATGGGAGCACTCGCGGTCATCGTCATCGCGGTCACGTTTTATGCGCTTCACCTGAATAGCAAAAAATATTCTTACAAGGATGGCTTTTCCAAGAAATCGAGCACTCCCGTTATTGATTTTTACCAAGGTAACAACGCCTTCACAAAAAAAGTTCAGCAAGAGAAAGGGCCCGATAAAGAGGGTCTGGGAGTTGATATGACCTCGCTTCCCGGTGGCAATGATGTGATGGAAATCTCTCTCAAGGATCAGATGGCTAGCATGAACGCAAAGTTGGATAAAGTTCGTGCGGAAAAACTGATCGAGGAGCCTCCAATTTCGATGCCCGAAAAGCTTCCAAAGCCAGCCCTGCCTCTTGGTGTAAAGCCCTCTGATCTCAAGAAATTCGACAATCCGTTGGAGTTCAACGGCATGTTGCCCAAGCCTCTGCGGCAGACCAATTAAGCCGCCCTTTCCCGGACTGATCCCGGAAGACAAAGGCCGGATCAGGGGTCTTCAAAGACCCGTACGAAATCCGGTTTTCCATTCCGCAGGAAGAAGGGTATCAGGCAGTTCCCTACGGCTCCTTCCTGCTCGATTGCCAGAGGGATGCTTTGCCCGTCGACGACGGCTTCATAGCCCACGCACGGGGGTTGGTGTACTAGCAGGACACTGTTTCCGGGAGCCAGATAGGCAAGTTGCTGGGCCGGCTTGTTCTCGGATGCCGGGCTTCGGAGGAGGAGTGTTTTCCCCGGCATAGCATTGAATATCATGTAGTGGCACGGATCATAGGTGACGAGGGCGTAGGGAATGACATGGAACTGAACGTTGGGAAGGTAAACTCTCCGGGGTGCCGTTTCCCCCAAGACCTGAGGCAGTTTTTCCACAGCTCCGCGGGTGCTCAGGTCACCCGTCAGTAAGAGATACTGGCTGGATACTGGTTTGAAGCGGATCGTTTGGACCATCACGGGTGCGCCATTGGTGCTACGCACGGCATAATGAACCTCAGGCGTTACGATGGCCTTGTTGGCTGTCCATTCCCCCTGAGGAAAGTCAGGATAGGCGAAAGGATTGTTGGTTCCGCTGGTGCCAAGGGAGATCGAGGGAACGCTGGTGGCATTCACAATCGTAATCCGGATCTCGGGAGTCGAAGTCGGGGTGGCTGCGACGTGATGGTGGGGATGAGACACGTGTTGTCCCTGAGTTGAAACTGTCGGCGAGGTGGGTGAGGAAGAGAGAGCCGGAACGAGTGTTGTCTGGGCCAGTAAGAGAAATGCAGTGATTGTCATCATGGCTGAGAAAAGGGATTTATGGACGTGGAAGGTATGGCCTTGGAATGCACGGACTCAGCGCCACTGCACGTCATGCAGTGAAGGGATGAGGCGACCTGTGACATCTGGTTCCAGACGGAGAAGTCCCTCCATGAGCGAGCGTCCCCTGGTTTTACCATGCAGATCCAGAGCTTCGCCGATTACGTACAGATGGAAGACGCGGGTTTGCAGGATGCAGTGGCCGATGATCTTGCCGAAGGCCTCTTCCCTGGCGCGGTCGAAAACGGCGGCTGCCGGCGGCGAACTGCCGGGGATATTCCTGGCCAGGTAAGGCGTGTAGGTATCCGCGTTGACGAGATTGGTTGTGAGAGGGTAAAGGTCGGAGAGTTTCTGGTAGGGACGCTTTGTTTCGACGACGGAGGCCAGATCATCCGCCGCATTGGCGCTGATGCGTGAATTCGTAAAACGTTGGTCGGAGGTGACCCCGACTCCGTAGAAAAGGGAGGTGAGGACGGCATGAGAGGCGGTGTTCACATTGATACGACCAGGAATACCGGCATTCGTGCCGAGTTGGTTAGTAGCTGCCGAAGCATCCCTAGAAGGGGGGCGTCGTCCTTCGTCGGCAAGCGTAAAGAGGTCCAGGAGTTCGATAGCCCGCTTGCCGGGAGTATCCCAGTTATTGGTACCCGCGAACTGGAACTCCGGCTGCCCGATTCGGAGCGTCCTCCCACCTCCACTACAGGTTAAGATGCCGGCCTGACTCGCGTTCACGGCCGAGCCCTGATCATCCACCTGGGCCGGTTCAAAGATATTCCCCAATTCCGCAAGGGAAACCATGGCTCCTTTCCGCATGACATCGGGAGCTGTCTTGTCATCGATTCCCTCACGATAGGAGGATGGGATCCGATCAGGCATCTGCTCGGCAGTGGCGGGACGATTCCCGATCACGGGATTCTCCGGGATCCAGTCCCGGCTTTTCCAAGTGTTCTTGGGATCCAGAATCATCCCTTTGTTGAGTACACCACCCGGGACAACGCCGTTCCAGAGAGTGTTTTCCTGATAGGTCGTGATCGGCACCCATGTGTAGGAGGTCAGGAAGGTGGCACGGGGATCTCCGACAAAGCGGTATTTCCCTGGATCCAGTGCCTCGGAGGATTCGTCCGGTTCGGTTCCTTTGCCCGAGTAGGTGGGAACCGTGAGGCATTGCCAACGAGGCTGGGAGTTGAGCAGTTGCTGTGCATTGTGTTTCAGCCCGCCCTGCTCCTTCTTGGATTCATTCGTAGATCGGCGGGTCAGGTCGACTAGCTTCTCGTTCCAGTAAAGTTCGAAGTATTCAGGGGCATCGTTTTCGTTACCAATCGGCCCCTCCTTCCAGCTGGGTTCGTCGGTGCTCGGAGGGGTGGGTGAGTTCCAAGTCTGGGATTCGGGGTGGAATGCCACCACGGTGAATTCATTCGGACGCAGATCTCTGGTTGAGGAAGCCGTTTCATCATATTTCTTGAAAGGTGTCTCCACACCGGTTCCAAAGGCCACATAAGCCCTATTCCCGATCACCAGACGCGGAATGCCTCCTCTCACGATGCTTGTTGTGGGGTTCCAGATCTCGACAAAGAACTGGCTTTCGATCGTGGTCGTGTTGGTCATGCTGTTGGTGAGATAGGCGGTGCGCGTGCATTTCTCTGCAATCTGCGTCACATAGGGGACGAGCTCCCTCCCCGATGGCTCGCCCCCTGGAGGCCCCGTGGGTCCTGGTGCTATGGAAATGTAATCGACGATGCTGCAGGCCAAGCGCGTCAGGTAGAGGAACGGGTCACTCCCTTTCTTGGCCAGCGAGGGATCACGCTGTTTGAACTTCGGGAGGTTCTTGTCGATGATGCGGGCGATATTGGTCGCTCGATCGTAGGATGTGGAACCCCAGACCGGGTTTGTGGCCAGATCGTTGAGGTTATATTTTGGCAATCCACCCTCCGGAAGTGTCGCGGGGATGAGATCCGGCGTTTTGCATGGATCGCGTGTGAGCAGTGAGCGTTTTTCACCGTACTCCCGAGAGTCATGGAATGCGGTCTCGAAGCTTCCTGCCGTTGGGAGATTACTCGCGATTTCATGGAGATGGGCAGCTTCCTCCGGGCTCGGCAAGAGGTTGCTCCCGTCCGCCAGTGGCAGATCACCAGGACCATGATCCCAGTCCTTGGGATCCGTGCGTGGATTGCCGAGGTGAAGGGCCGGATTCAAACGGGCCGACTCGTCGGTCATGATGAAGGCATAGCGCCCCACGGTTTTTCCATCGCTGTCATGAAGGGATTGCCAGAGTGCCGGATATACGCCATCGGAAGCGATCATCCCAGGGCCTCCCAGCGTGGGCTGATTCGTCACTTTCGAGTTGTTTGCATTGTTCGTGTCAAGGGAGCCTCCGACGAATAAGGGATTATTCATGTTCACTGCCACGGAGGGATTCGTGGAAAGCCGTTCCTCTAGCAGTGACTCCAAGGTGTTTTTGGTGAGTTTTGGAAAGAGCGCCACTTTGGTGAGATCGAAGGAAAAAAGAGGCAGAAGTTGTGTGCTGTTCGTGAGGTTGGATGCACCCAGAAGGAGAGGAGGGGCGACACCCTCTTTAGGATCTTCTCCCTCTTCATTGGGTAGGGGTAGGCCGACCAGATAGGCCTGACGATTTGAGGTCGCGATCAGCAATAGCTCAGTTGCCGAAGCAATGCCCGACTCGGCACTCAGTTCCGCCTGCTCCTCCGCCGAGCATGCTGCGCTGCTTGTTCGCTCGATCCGCACGCTTTGGAGAAGGCAGACAAGCAGGAGTGTGAGTAGCCCGATCAGGCTTAGGACAGCGATGATAGCCGAGCCGCTCTCCCTTTGTCGGAACGGCAATCTGGGACGCAGTGTCATCATGGCAGGGAGACTCCCTCGCGGCATGGCGGGAGGTGGACGATTGCTGTAGATCGTTGCAGCCCTTCCCGCAGAAGGCGACCGTTTCTCTCACCTGCTTTGGGGTCCGAGGCGATGAGGCGAGCGGTCCTTGTGTTGATAGCGGAGAGAGTGACCTTCAGAAGTTCCGGAGGAGTGCCTTGTTCAGGAAGAGGACGGATTTGCAGGGAAACGATATTTCTAGCCAGTAGTTCTGTAGTCGCGGTGTTATCGGGGGAGGCTTTGTCATAGAGTTCTTGAAGGGAATCCTCTTCCAGCGCTTTGGAAACGGGTTCCCCGGAGGCATGGAACCGGTAGAGATTCGTGCATCCTTTTTCCTTGGGATCCGCAGCAAGAAAGTAACCTGCGGCACAGAGATCCCCCTTGATCTCGGAGTGCCTTCGATCTGCCGGATGCGAAACGAGAAAAAAGAGACCCGGAGATCCTTCCTGTTCGGACTTCCTGATGTCGAGCGAGTCGGAATTGGTGGTGATCACTGCCGAGTGGAGATCCTCGGTGATGATCTGAAGGGAGGCCCGAAGTTCCCGAAGAGCCTCGCGTCTTCCTTCTCCATCACGCCAGACTTTGGAGGCTCCATCTCCCATGCCTAGCAGGATAAGAATCAGAAAGGCTAGGATCGCCGAGGAGACAAGAACCTCTGTGAGAGTGAACCCCTCATGGGTGCGGGCTTTTCCATAATAGCCGTTTTTGAGGTGATCATTGGATCGCGTGGTCACGGTATCGCGAGAAGTCTTGTGAAACGATGGAGGGTTCGCCCCGATGCCGGAGCAGAGGGAGTCGAGGCTACCAGGACCTCAGCAATCACGATGCCCGGAGTGGAGCGTTTCGGGTTCAGGGTTAACCACGCAAGGGCGGTGATCCCCTGCTCAAGAACGGGGTTGGTGGCTTCGGAAGCAGGGATCGCCCGAATTGGTTCACACGAGGAGTCGTAGGCAACGCAGCAACTGGTCGCCGATTTGGCAGCGATGCTTTCCCATACCGGTACTCCATTGCTCATCCCTGTTGCTAGATGGAGGACAGAAGAATTATTTCCGAACACAAGGCCCTCCATAATATCGGATGCTATCAGGGTTGCCTGGGTCTCTTCCTTGGCATCGCGTTCGCTCTTGTGAGTCACGGAGAATAGCCCAATCAGGGCAAATGCCGTGATGGAAAAAACACCGACGGCAACCAGGATCTCCACGAGGGTGAAGGCATGAGCTGATGAGTGGCTGTTCTTCCTTCTCATGGCTTGGAACTCGGGGAGTTGTAGCTGGCACGCCCGCTGCCACGAGAGAGCTCAATGGGAGAAGCTAAGGGGCCTTTGAGGGATCGTAGGCGGAGTAAGAGCGCCGGGCCTCCCTGTTGAGGAATGCCGATTCTTCCCGAGCGCTGGAACATCACCCCTCCTATCGAGGTGGCGGGGGAAATCGAAGCGCCTAGTGCGGTACCCATTGCCGCAGCGATCACCTCGGCTAGTGGCTTCTGATCCATCAGTGTACTTTCCCCAGTCTGGAATGTGATCCCGGGGGGGAGCTTGGTCCAGCTGCCCGCAGATGTGAATGGAACGGCGCCCGTGCCTCCTATTCCCTCGCGAGTCACAATGCGGAGCGATGCTTGTTTCCCAGGATCATCGTTCTTGAACAGCACCCAGACCTCCTTTTTGCCCGAGACTGCCGCCAGACGCGCCTGCTCAAGGGTCCCCATGACAAGACTCACTGCGGCATTATTACCATGGGAGCGGGTAATCACTCCCCATGTCGGAACTGCAAGCGACACGAGGGCCGCGATCACCGCCATGACAACAAGCAATTCAGTCAGTGTGACTCCCGAACGAGTAGAGTTGATTGGAAGACGGTTAGACACGGTGCTGAAGCGTGTCTGATTGTCTTGCGACGAGCCACTCCAAACTCTCCCACGATGATTACCGACAGCTGAGTCCGTTTTTATTGGCAGACCCTGATGATCGAGAAACCCAGCCAGATGCCGCCAACGCAGAGCAACACGGAGAGAAAGACATTCAGGAATGCCCCGATCCAGTTACCCTGCTCCATGAGAAGGAATGTCTGGAGGCTGAAGGAGGAGAAGGTTGTGTAGCCACCCAGAACGCCGATCATCAGAAAAGTGCGGGTCCCCTCCGAGAAGATCAGCTTGCCCGGTTCTGTTTCGCCATAGCCGGCCAGAAGCCCCATCAGGATAGCCCCCGTCACATTCACCACCACTGTGCCGAAGGGAAACTGGGCGCCCATTCCCATCCAGCGTGTTACAAGATCCGTCATTCCCGCGCGTGCGACCGCTCCCAAGGCTCCGCCCACGCCGACGAGCAGATAAGGATGTCTGAGTAGAAGGGTAATGGACGACACGATTTCAGTGAACAGCAAATGGAAAGCAGTTAAAAGATGGAAACAATCGTGCTGGGTAGCGTGGGGATTGCATCGTGTATCGGAGATTTCGGCTTTCCGGTTTTCATCATCCTCTGATACTCATCAAATCATGTTCCCCACACCCAGAATCTTCCTTTTCCTGACATCGCTACTCTTTGCAGTCGTCCCCCTTATTGCACAGGACTTCCCGACCACGAAAATCGCGAAGATGGAAGCGGCTTCCTATCTGCAGCCCCTTCCCGACAATCATGTGGTGCCGCTGAATATCATCGCCGGGGATTTTGCAAAAAATCAGGATGCTGCCATCGGAAAATATAACGGCCAGCGCATCACGGTGATCGGTCGGATCTCTGCCCTGAGCCAAGGAAGCAGCGAGAACAAGGTGCTCGTCGTCACCATGCAAGATCCCTCTGCGAATTTGCCCGCAGTGAAGGCCGATTTCCTCTTTGGATCAATCCCTGCAAACTCTGAGATCCAAGTCTCGTCGGATGGTTCCATGGCCACCATTGTGCATCGCGACCGTAGTGGGAGCATTCTGTCTCAAGACCCCTATTTGTCCGTCGATCAGCGCGTCGCTATCAAGGGGGATTTCAAGGAAGTTAAGGTTGGAGACATCGTCCTGACGGCTTGCAAATTGGAGCCCAAGGGGAAGTACAAGCAATAGGAATCTCCCGCATCACTAGGCGGTAAGTTCGATCTTCCAACGGCTCTTGTAGAGCTTGGCCACGGTGAGAGCCGGGATCTCCAGGTTGTTGGTGAAGAAGACATGCTCTCCGCATTGTAGCGTTGGACCAACCTGTCGAGCGTCTGTCGATGAACGAGTTCGAGGACTTGAGAGAGGATGTGGTGGCCGGTGTTCATGGCTGAGTATCCGCAAAAATCACCACTCAAATTTCAAATACCTCACATCCAATTTGGATTGCAAATAACTCATCTTGATGTACCAACAAAAAACAATCACCCTCTCATTTGGATACTAATGCAAAAGAATAAAATATCATGAAAGTGCCCCCCCTTATCGCCCTGCTGCTCGGTCCGCTGGCTGCACTGCAGGCTGCCGATGCACCGATGACAGCAGGCAAGCCCAACATTCTTATCCTGCTCGTCGATGACATGGGCTATGGCGATCCGCAGTGCTTCAACCCGCAGTCGAAGATCGCGACGCCGAACATGGACAAGCTGGCGGCGGAGGGAATGCGGTTTACGGATGCCCATGCTGGGGCGTCGATTTGTGTGCCGAGTCGCTACAGCTTGCTGAGCGGGCGCCTGCCGTATCGCAATTGGAACACCAAAGACACCAAGGACGTGGAGGTACAGATGCGCAAAGGCCGCGAGGTCATTCACTTTCCGCAGCCGCAGTTACAGGCGGAGCCGGGGCGGCTGAATCTCGCGACGCTGCTGAAGCAGCAGGGCTATGAGACGGCTTGCGTGGGTAAATGGCATCAGGGCATGTCGCACTCAGCCCAGGCGGACGGCACGCTAAAGATCACACCGGTGGACTTTGGCTTTGATTACTACTTCGGCTTCGATGCGCCGGAGGATGGACCGTATGCATTCATTGAAAACAAGCGCTTTGTCGTCGCTCCGACGGAGACCATCGAGGATCATCCCGGCGAGGATGTCACCAATCCCGAGACGCAAGGGCTGCATTGGCGGAAAGGCTTGGCTGCACCGGGATGGAAGTTCGAGGACTACCTGTCCACCATGGCAGGCAAGACGGATAGCTGGCTCACGAAATATGCGGCGAGCGGCAACACCAAACCCTTCTTCCTCTACTACGCCATTCCGGCGCCTCATGCGCCATGGGCAACAGCTAACGAGTTCAAGGGCAAGAGCGGCGCGGGGCAATACGGCGACTACGTCATGAACGTGGACGCCATGATTGGCCAAGTGCTGGCGACTTTGGAGAAATTGAAGCTCAAAGATAACACGCTGATTTTCTTCTCCAGCGACAATGGCCCCGTTTGGTATCCGCAGGACATTGAGAGATTCGGTCACCGTGCCCAGGGCCCATGGAATGGCATGAAGGGCGCTCTCCTTGAGGGGGGACATCACATGCCGTTCATCGCGAGTTGGCCTGGCAAGATAAAGGCGGGCAGTAACTGCGGCGAATTGGTTTGCTTCACCGACCTCATGGCGACGATTGCTTCGCTGCTCGGCGAAAAACTCCCGAACGATGCCGGTGAGGACAGCTTCGACATCTCACCGCTGCTTCGCGGCGAGAAGCCCGCGGTGCCCATCCGCGCCGGCATGGTGCATGCGAACTACGGCTCCTACACGCTCGCGATCCGTGCAGGCGATTGGAAACTCATCCTACCCTCATCCGTCTATACCGTGAAGGATGGCACTATCACGCCCGACACAATCGTTGAGAACAAGGGAAAAGGTTCGAACGAGAAGTTTGCGCTCTACAACCTCCGCACCGATCCCGGCGAGGCCACGAACCTCTTCGCGCAAGAACCGGCCAAAGCGAAGGAACTCTTCGCCGCGTTGAAGGAGGACATTGCCCGTGGAAGGAGCCGACCATGAAACACCCACACCCTCTCCTCACCGCCCTGCTGCTCGGTCCGCTGGCCGCGCTGCACGCCAGTGACGCCGCCGCACAGCGCGAACAAATCCTCGCACTCGCCACACTCACCACGCCGCCCGCGATGCAACCGGCGGAGGGCTTTGCCAGCAAGGATGGACTGAAGGCGGTCTTCTTCGAGGGACAGCCGTGGAAGGGAAAGCCGACGAAGGTTTTTGCGTGGCTCGGATTGCCAAAAATACGCTCGGGCAAAGTGCCCGGAGTTGTGCTCGTGCATGGTGGTGGTAGCACGGCGTTAAAGGAGTGGGTAAACAAGTGGAATGAGCGTGGTTTCGCGGCCATCAGCATCGCGGTCGAAGGCCAGACCGACGAGCGCGACCCGGCTGATCCCAAAGCATGGAAACAGCACGCATGGCCCGGTCCGAAGCGCGCCGGCATTTATGGCGATTCGGCCGAGCCGCTGACCGAGCAGTGGATGTATCACGCGGTGGCCGACACAGTGCTGGCCAACTCACTCCTGCGCTCGCTGCCAGAGGTGGACGCGGACAAGGTCGGCATCATGGGCGTCTCGTGGGGCGGGGTCATCACCAGCACGGTGATTGGCATTGATTCACGGTTCGCCTTTGCCATCTCCACCTACGGCTGCGGCCATCTGTTCGACGCCGACAATCAATATGGCCGAGCCTTGGGCAACAGCACTCTCTACCGTGAGGTCTGGGATCCGATGACGCGCATGGATCGCGTGAAAATGCCAGTGCTCTGGTTCTCCTGGCCGCAGGACGAACATTTCCCGCTCGATTGCCAGGCGGCATGCTACCACAGCGCTCCAGGTCCACACCTTGTCACCCTTATTCCCGGCATGGGGCACGGGCACGCGCCCGCCTACAATCCACCGGACAGCTATGCGTTTGCCGAGAGCATCGTGCGCGATGGCCAACCGTGGTGCGTCCAGACCGGCGCGAAACTCGAAAGCGGGACCGTTCGCGTTGAGTTCGCCGCCACGAAACCGCTCGACCGGGCGTTGTTGATCAGCACGACGGACACCGGCTTTACCGGCAAGCGCCAGTGGACCGAGTCGTCTGCCACAGTTGAAAAACGCGGCAATCTGTGGTGCGTTACCGCCCCGCTGCCCGCCGGAACCACCGCCTGGTTTGTGAATGCCCGCAGCGGCGAACTCACGGCAAGTTCAGACTATCAGCAACAATAAACCTGAATCTTTCCACTTTAAACCCATGAAAAAAGTTTTGGGTGCTTCGTTTGATTGCTGTGTTATCGATGATTAGTGCGATCGCGCGGTTTCTTACCCTCTCTTTACATGGGATACGGGTCCGGTTTAACTTCAAAAAATGAAAAATATTTTTATGATTCGTTTGATTGCTGTGTTGTGGATGACTAGTGCTATCGCTCGGTCGACGCCGGTCTCTTACCCTCCTTTTACATGGGATACGGTTCCTGTTTACCTTCATTTCGGAAGTGAATCGCATTGCTTGAATGAGGAGGAGGTCTCCCAGATTGTGAAAATAACGAAGTTTATTTCATTCGAGAAAAAACATGGTGGTGATGACACACAATTTACGGATGAAGCAACAGAACAGGACGCTCTCAAAATTAAAAAAGCCGACCCGCAGGTGAAGGTTTTATTTTACTGGAACTCATTTCTCGCCTACCCTTTTTACTCTCAAACAACCGATTTTATATCCAAGCATCCGGAGTTTGTTTTCAGAACTCCATCTGGAATGCCGATTTATAAAAGTGATAATTCTAAGCTGGTTCAATACAACTGGTTGAATCCCGATTTTCAGAGCTGGTGGTCAGATATTGCAGGCGATGCAATTAAAAAGTTCGGTTGTGACGGGATTTTTATGGATGCGGCCACACAGCCGACCCGCCCTCTTTGGATCACGAAGGGATGGGGGAAGGGAAGCGAAGAGAAATTGCACGAAGCCGGCAAAAACTTAATGAAACTTGCCAAAGAGAAAATGGGATCTCGCGGACTATTGATTTATAATGGCTTGGGTTCCGCCAAAAGGGACGGAGATGTCTCGAAGGCGGAATCCCAAAAGGGTGAGATTTATTTGGACGATGCGGATGGAGTTTGCTTTGAACATTTTGATCAATTTGAGGGTGCTGATAAGGCATGTATTCTCTCCGACTGGAACAAAATCAAGATGGCCTCGGCTAAGGGGAAAATTACGATCATTAAGTGCTGGCCTGATCATGATTTTAATTGGCTCAACAAGGAGCTGATGAAGAAGTCGGGCGAAGAGTTGGAAAAAGAGGCGCGTAGTAAAATAAGCTATCCTCTGGCCTGTTTTTTAATCGGGGCGCAATCTTATTCCTATTTTTGTTATTCTTGGGGATACCAGAAATTGCAGGGCTCCCTCATCGACTATCCGGAATACCATAAAAAACTCGGCAACCCCAAGGGAGATTTTAAGAGAGAGAATCCAGAGAATTGGGTGTTCACCCGCGCATTTGAATTTGCCGACGTTTGGGTTGATCTTGAGAAGCGGATTGCCAAAATTGATTGGAAGCAGTGATCTGGTTAAACCCATAATCTGGCCCCTCCTATTTATAATTCTTTGTTATTTTAAAATCGATATCTTCAACTTTCGGGGGGGATTTCTCACATGATTTTAAAGGTTTTGGTTGGGCGCGCTCAAGGATGAGTTTGATTGCCGTGCGGGCCTTGAAGGAGGCGCTGCGCCGCATGGCTACAGCACGCCGTGGTCAGTCTACCAGCGGGCGATTCGGCTGAGCCGTGTGAACCTCGCGGCAGCGTAGCGGGTGAGGCTTCATTCTGAGTCTTCCGCTACGCTCCAGCCTCTCCATTCCACCTCACCCGCTACGAAACCAAGCAACACAGACGCGCTCCTAAGGACCCGCAAAAAGCATCAATAAGCCTGATATAAAGCTGGCAATGAAGAGGAGACTACTTTCAAATTATTTTTCAAATTGTTCACAAAATGATTAAACATCACTTATTAAAAATTGTCTCCGCACTCTCCATGGCCCTTGCGGGCGGGCTTCTTGCTGCAGAGCCTTTGAAACCAGCCGAGAAGCCCAACATTGTCTTCATCCTTGCCGACGACATCGGCTACGGCGACTTCGGATGTTACGGTGCAACGAAAGTCAAGACGCCTAACGTGGATCGTCTCGCGTCCCAAGGACTACGATTTACCGATGGCCATTCGATGGCGTCAGTTTGCACGCCTTCGCGCTACTCCCTTCTCACGGGTGAATATGCCTTCCGCAAGCGGGGCACCGGCATTGCCTCCGGCGTTGAAGGCCTGCTTATCGAACCGGGCCGGACCACGGTGCCGGAGCTACTGAAACGCGCCGGTTATGTCACGGGTATCGTCGGCAAGTGGCACCTCGGCCTGGGGACGAAGCCCACCGACTACAACAGCGAAATCAAGCCCGGACCGCTTGAAATCGGTTTCGATTACGCTTGGATCATCCCCGCCACCGCTGACCGCATCCCGTGCGTTTGGGTCGAGAATCGTCGCGTCGTTAACCTAGATTCGGCCGACCCGATCAAGCTCGATCACTCCGTGAAGCGCGGTGAGCCGCGCTCATTTATCAACGGCATCCCGCGTATCGGTGAACAAACCGGCGGCAAGGCAGCGCTCTGGGACGACGAGAATATTTCGACCGTCATCGCCGCCAAGAGCTGCGCGTTCATAGAGCAGCACAAGAACCAACCGTTCTTCCTCGAGGTGTCGACGCATAACATTCATGTTCCACGCTCTCCGAACCCAAAGTTTCGCGGCAAAAGCGAGTGCGGCGTGCGCGGCGACACGATCGTAGAGTTCGACTGGACCGTGGGTCAGGTGCTCGACACCCTCGATCGGTTGAAACTTGCCGATAATACGCTGGTCATTCTCACCAGCGACAACGGTGGAGTGCTTGACAATAACGGCCCGGACACCGTGCATGGCATTGGTTCCTTGGAAGCGAACAACGGCCACCTCTATAACGGGGTGCTGCATGGCACGAAGGGGTCATGTTTTGAGGGCGGCACGCGCTTGCCGTTCATCACGCGCTGGCCGGGACATGTCCGATCCGGGGTGTCCGACGACCTGATTTGCCAGGTGGACATGCTGGCGAGTTTCGCCGCGTTGACTGGACAATCACTCACCCCGGCCGACGGTCCCGACAGCCTCAATGTCTTACCCGCACTCCTTGGCGAAAAGAGCGATAAGCCCTGCCGCGAATATTTGGTGGAGCAGAACAACGATGCCAGTTGGGTTGGGTTGCGCAAAGGGCCATGGAAGCTGTTGCCCCCCGACATGGGGAGTAATGTTCGAGGCGAACGCCTCAAGCCTGAGGTCGAACATCCGGCCGAGGCTGTGGCCAAGAAGGATTATCCGCCCGAAAAGATTAAACTCTTCAACCTTACGGACGATCTGAGCGAAAAAAAGGACATCGCCGCCGCGCATCCGGAGATCGTGGCCGAGATGTCTGCGAAGCTCGCTGAAATCATGAAGGGCGGAAAGAAGAACGAAACCACAGAAACAAAATGAAACACACGGTCCTCCTCGGTACCGTTTTGCTGCTGTCGCCGCTGGCATTTTCCGCACAACAATCTCAACCAGCTGCCTCCGTTGATAAGGACGGTCGCTCGGTGTCGGTGACGGCTTCAGCGTTTGCGGTTTGCGCATCAAAGTTCTCGGCCACTGTCGAAATTAACGGGAAGCGACGCGACCTTTCCTCGACTGCCGGCTCGCTTCTGTCCGCCGTGCAGTCGACGGAGTCCACGCCTTATGGTGAGGCGAAGGTGATCACCTCAACAATCCATTTCGAACCGGAGCAGCTTGATCTCATGCTGCGGCTCGGACAGGTTCCCGGAGTGCCCGTCGTCCTCTTGCAGGCGGGCATTCGCAATAGCGGGCAACAAGCGATTAAGCTAATCAGCGTCACTCCCGTGCAGTCAGAGGTTACGGTCCAGGGAGATACCGCTGATTGGCTCATCACGCGATTGGTAGGCACCTACAAAGAAGAGCCAGGAAGCGTTTGTTCATTGAGCAAAGCCACGGTGCCGTTGGAAATAAAAGAAACCGGCGGATGCTATCGGCGGGATGGGCAGGGTTTTCTTTTTGCTCCCGTGGGCGAACCGATCGCCTTTCTCAAATCAACCGTGAGCCAGGTCGGAAAGGACCGTGCGTCGCTCGACATCGTTTCGGAGATGAGCGGTGTTGTGGTAGATGCCGGCGAAACGCGGTGGGGGCAGCAAGTTGGGTTGTTTATGGAGCAGCCTCATGCCGCTCTGGTGCGGCAGGCCGACTGGATAGGAAAGACGCATCACGCGCGAACTGACAAAGGCGCCTTGCAGGGATGGTGCAGTTGGTACTTACGAACCAGCAAGATCACAGGCGAAGAGGTTCTCGGCATCGTTGACGCAGTCAAGCAGTCACCCGATCGATTAAGGCCCCAGGTCATCCAAATTGATGATGGCTATCAAACGTTGGAAGGCGTCTGGGATGCCAATGCAAAATTCTCCGAAGGGCTGCCGTTTTACACCAAGAAAATAGCCGAGACAGGCGCACGCCCCGGACTTTGGATGGCGATTACCATGATTGCGCAGCAAGCACCGTGGCTGGCAGATCCCGCGAATTTGGAAGCGGTCTGGGGGCAAAGCTTCAAGGAAAATCAGGGAGGGACGCGCCAGCCGGTCGGTTGGCTTGATCCCACCCATCCGCGCGCGAAGGCCTACATTGCCGACCGGATCCGCCATGCGGTCGAAAGTGGATTCACCTATCTGAAACTCGACTTCAACAATGTCGGCGGCGGTAAGTGGTATGAGAAGAAACGGACCTCTTTTGAAATCCTTCGAGATCACTATACCAACATCCGCCAAGCGGCTGGGGAAGGAACCTACATCCTGTTCTGCAACGAGTATCCGAACCGGGCAACGGTCGGACTCGTGGACGCCAGCCGCACCAGTCAGGATGCACACCGCGGCGGGGTCCGTAACTCCATGGGTCAGGTGCTCCGTTCGTACGATCTCAATGGCCGCTGGTTTGCCGTGGATAACGACTGTTACTATCTAGCGCCCGACGTAAAAGGAGCGGGTAAAGTGGCTGGTGGTTGGCCGACGGTCCAAACCTACGCCAGCATGATGGGCCTCTCCAGCGGCGCCGCCTTCACGTCCGACCTGTGGAACTGGGACGGTTTCAAACCGTATCTGCGCATGACCGAAATCATGACTCCGCCGGCCAAGGAGCACGCCGAAGTGATCGATCTCTGCACAGCGGAAGAGTGGCCCCGCCTTCTAAGCAAGGTCCAGCGTCCGTGGGGCAACTGGGCGGTGGCTCTCTTGTGGAATCCGACAAAACAGGAAAAAACCATCACCTTGGATTTTGCAAAGGCCGGACTTGATCCGGCGCACCGGTATGCCGTCTGGTCTTTTTGGGATAACCGTTTTCTCGGCATCGCCAAAGGTCAGTGGGTAACACCCGCACTGCCGGCCACCGGTTGCCAGCATCTTGTTCTCACCGATCTCGACAGCCAGCCTGATCGACCGGTGGTCATCGGCTCCAGCTTGCACATCTTCTGTGGCGCGGCTGAGATCAAGAATGTCCATACCACCCCGACCGGTATTGACATCGAACTGACCGATGCCGGCGCCCGCGAAGGCGATCTGTTCGTCTATAGCCCCAAAGCGCTCACCGCCAAGAGCGCCACCGGCTGCACCGTGAAATCAGTCGAAGCCGCCGGGGAAAATGTCTGGAAGATCCACCTCGAAGGCCGTGCGATGAACACGCCGCAGACGGTCAGCTTGAGCATCGCAAACTAAACTTCAAAAACCCCAAGGAAATGAAAGCACAGCTCCTCACCGCCCTGCTGCTGACGCCGCTGGCCGCGCTTCAAGCCGCCGACTCACTTACCCCTTACACGGCTGACAACGTGCCACAGAACGTCGTGGATCTATGGAAGGACGTGGATGCTCGCAAAGACGCACTCGAAACAAAGGTCGTGAAGGAGTGGCGGGAAAATGGCGTGGTCTGCCGC
>Ga0194059_1000577_pt1 | contig 17123 bp, 15 predicted proteins | sample SepL6211m_MetaG_FD_163426 | JGI IMG/M metagenome (GOLD analysis project Ga0194059, IMG submission 163426) | Anoxic zone freshwater microbial communities from boreal shield lake in IISD Experimental Lakes Area, Ontario, Canada - Sep2016-L626-11m | ecosystem: Environmental > Aquatic > Freshwater >... | reverse complement strand
GCCGGTCTTACTCCCCACGTTTGGTTACCCGCCCGTGACAGACCGCGACTACATATTGAACGAGCAATTTATATGTCTGACACTTTTCAGTCAGATAGATCAACCAGGCTTAGCCTGGCGTACCAAAAGCGCTAAGAAGGAAACTTCAGAATGATCGGCTATTCAATCACAAGAAAAGAACTGGAAACGCTGATTGAGGCCGAAAAACCGGGCTGGCTGAAGAAGGCTGCGATACGTACAGCTGAGTTTCGCAAAAACGGGAAATACGAAGAGAAAAGCAATATCTGGAGTGAAATCAAGCCTGCGTACATGCGGTTGCAAGGCGACTGCAAATGCTCCTACTGCGAACGGAAGCTGGAATCAATCGACTATGGCAAGGGAGAGCAGGATGTGGAGCACTTCCGACCCAAGAGCAGTGTGCGGGAATGGAAAATGCCGAAGAACCTTGCCGATCAAGGCATAAAGGCTACAACCGTGCCGGGAACCGGGGGATATTTTCTACTCCCTTACAACCTGTTTAACTATTCCGCCTCCTGCAAGCCATGCAACTCCGTTCTGAAAAGCGACTACTTTCCCATTGCCGGAACGTATGATCTATCAGGAGACGAGCCGGAGACGCTACAAAAGGAAAAACCTTACCTTATCTATCCGATTGGCGATTTCGATTGCAAGCCCGAAGATCTGATCAAGTTTCATGGTGTCTCCCCGCAAGCGGCTGTCAAGACCGGTCACGATCGAGCGCGGGCGCTCGTGACCATCGAATTTTTCGAACTTGATGACGAGGCATGCAGAAAAAATCTTTTCCGCGAACGAGCAATGATTATCTGTACACTCTTTCCTCAGATGGTGAATTTTACCGGATCATCATCCGCCACAGCGAAGAAAACCGCCCAAAATATTATTGACGGCTTTACCTCTCCAAGGTCACCTCATACCAATTGCGCCCGATGTTTCAAGCAACTATTTAAAACAGACCCCGTAGAAGCTGAAGCACTATTTGAGCGAGCTGGTGAATTCATTGCGTCAGTCTCCTGATTTGTGTGATCCACTGAAATGAGGCAGTTATTTTGACGTCCCCCATCTTCATCATAGGCACCGAACGTTCCATGCCTGGTTAAGGCAGGAGCGTGCATGAAGTATTTTGAATCAAAGCGATTCTCAAAGGAACGCCAACGGGGTCTGACCTTGACACGAGACAAATACGATGAATGTTAAACAACAAGCTTGCCCATTTTGCAGCCCTGACAGAACAAGAATCATATTGTCCAACAGGCATGCCATTGCTATCTATGACGGTTTTCCCGTTTCAGATGGCCACTGCCTGATAATCCCAAGACGGCACATAGCCTCTTTCTTCGAGGCAACCAGAGAAGAACAGACAGCACTGCTTGATCTGCTTGCCGAAATGCAAGAAATACTGGTGAAGGAACGTAACCCCAACGGTTTCAATATTGGCATCAACGACGGTGCTACTGCCGGGCAGACAGTCATGCATCTTCATATCCACCTGATCCCACGCTATTCCGGAGATCAACCTGACCCACGCGGAGGAGTCCGCTGGATATTCCCGGAGAAAGCGCCCTACTGGAAAACACTATGAGTGGACTTGTTACCTACATTAAGCAGTTTGCTCATTTGCGCAGGGCACCAAATGTCATTTTTACCGAGGGCACAATGAAACGTGCCCCGCACAAGCCGATTCTGTTACTGGCCGTTATCGATCTGGTTGCGCGCGGCGTTATCACTTCACCGTTCATAGCTGTCACCGGCGATCTGGTTGAGCTGAACGAACTGTTCAGCCTCTATTGGCGGCGCATTATCCCGCTGGGACAAACCAGCAGTATCGCCTTTCCCTTCTCGCGTCTGCACAACGAACCGTTCTGGGAACTCATACCGCAGTCGGATAAATCGATTACCCCAGCAACCATTAACAATATTACCTCAGCCAGCCAGCTTCGCGCCCTGGCATTGGGTGCCAGACTGGATGAAAGCCTTTTCCACTTCATGCAGCAACCTGAAAGTCGTAATGCGCTACGGGAGGTGCTGCTGCGATCATGCTTCTCGGATCAGGCGCGAGCGATGCTTGAAGAGCAAGCCGGTATCAATGCAGAAGCCTTCAGTTACAGCATCGAATTGGAGCAGAAGGCTCACCTGCCGCTGGTGCAGGAAACCATGGATGCAGACGTATACAAGGCCGCTGTCCGTGATCAAGGATTCCGACGTGTCGTGGTCAGCACTTACGATCACCGTTGCGCCCTGTGCGGAGTAAGGATTATCACGGCGGAAGGGCATACAGTCGTGGATGCCGCCCACATTATCCCTTGGAGCAGAAGCCGAAATGATGATCTACGCAACGGCATGGCACTTTGCAAAATCTGCCACTGGGCATTTGATGAAGGGATGATGGGTGTGTCCGAAAACTACAATGTTATCACCTCGCGTCAGATCGCTGCCAATCCGAATGTCCCCGGTTTTCTGCTGACACTTTCAGGCCGCAGCATTATTCCGCCACCGGATCATGATCTCTGGCCTGCCCAGCAGTATCTGGCTGAACACCGCAAGGAATGGCGATTGTAGTTTGGTGTTAATTCGTCGTTGTCTGGCCGGAGAAACGCGAGTTTCAACTTTAACATCACTTGGCGTGGCAGGGAAAATAGATGTCCATTGCCTGATTTGAGAATTGTTTTTTGCCGAATGACATATTCTGACACACTGCTGATGTATGTTACCCAATATAATCTCAGCACAATAAATTGAACGGAGAAGAATCAACTTCATTCTGTAGATTCTCTCGTTGTTATAAGGGATTAAACTTAAAATCGCCTCTTGGTAGGTGTGAATGCAAAACAAACAAACTTTTTTCAATTTTGATGACGTATCAGACCCGTCAGCTCAGGATGCAACTGAAGAAGAAGTTGCTAATGCTCGCGATGAGTTCGATCGGTTAGAGGCAGCCGCACTCAGGAACCGATCTCAGACGGTTGCGACTCTTTCCACAATTGCCTCTATTGTTGCGCAGACTGCAACCCCACCTTTCTCACACATCGACCCACACACAACCGGACTTAGGGCAATTGGTCACGCGATTGATTCGCTTCGGCTTCTTGATATTGAAACAAGTGATATGACGGTCAGGGATCTTGAGGCGTGTGTTGCTTTGGATCTCAAACGTCAATTTGCTGCGCTTACAGCGGATAGAACTATCACAGAACTCCCGGAAGCAGAGGATATCGAGGCTTGGGGCAAGGGTGTGGTTGACAAACTTCTTTGCAGAAAAGAGCATGGTAGCCAGACCGAAATGATGTTCGATACGGAGTCCGGCAAGTTCTATGAGTTTCAACATGCACTTCTGGAGGAATATGCCCGTGGTGGTGCTATCTACGTTAGACCGACAGCCGCATGCCTCACGCTCTATCTCGGCACGTTAACTCAGGGAATCGGAGATATTCAGACAGCCTTGGCGGCCGTGATTCAGCGGCAGATCGCACGCGGTGAATATCATGCCGCGCTGCAGACCGCTCACGAGCACCAGAGGATTACACGTCAGCATGGCGAAAAGATCCGTACACTCAAGCGGAGAATACTCTCTAACGCCGGAAGATACAGCTGGAATAGCACTGTTCTGCCGGAAATTCAGGTTGCCCAAAGGGACGTGGAGGATGCGATTTCGGCGGATACAACGTTGGAAGAACTGCTTGACGCCAGTATGGATAATCTACCGAAAGAGAGGCGACCGCTTGCGCAAAGAGTGCTTCAGGTCATAAAAATTTGCCGGAATGCATATCGGGAATTGCAGACACTTGCTATGGAGCTTCCCCGGCTTTACAGTTCCTGTATCGCAAGCCAAGGTTTTACTTCCACTCACATTCCGCTGCCGTCAATGCTTCATGATGTATTTACCCCACTCTTCAGCGAGGTCACCGAGGCGAAAGCGCTCCTGGCAGCTTGCGATGTGGCGAATGCCATATTTGCTCTCCCACGTCCGCCAGTGCTGCACGACATCGTGGCGGAAACAGAGTTGCTCCTCAAACCGGCATTGTCAGCCGAGACAAGAGATATGTCGCCTGATGGTGACGAGCTTCTTGATGAAGAAGATCTCGCCTTGTCCATATTCGATGAAGTCACCATCGTAAAGGCAAAGAACACCATATCTTCAATGGCAAATGCTGGCCCGACGCAATTATCGGATATCATGAAGGCGTTGGAACCAGAAGATTTTACCGAGGAGTGCGTTGCCGCTGCAATAATGATTTCCGCAGCCTGGGCACACAACAGGAACCACGACGGAATGTATGCCGTAAGCAGGACGTATGGTCATTTTTCATGCAAAGCATGCACTGGGGATGACTACCTCATTGAACGTAAAGGGGCTGAAGATGAATATCACCGTTGATGCTATCGACATGGCTGCTGAGATCATTGAATTTGGACTCTCGCCACGTAAGGCTCAATCATCAAGAAGACTTTTGCAGTTGGTGGCGGCATACCTTGCAAATACAGAAGGGACAAGGACAGCGGCCCAAACCATGGCGAGACGGTTTGGACTTTCCATTACCTCGGTTACGGAAGAGGGTGTTGTCCTCTCAAAGGACCCGGAGCATGACTCAATCTTTATGCCGAAACGCGACGACATCGTTAAGGAACCCGGGACAGAGGCGCGGCTTGTCAGAGGCATATGCAACGCCGCCATTCTCGCGTGCGCATACCAAAGACAGCAGGCACTGTATTCGGAGTCTGTTCAAACGGTAACCTCGGAAGAGGTTTATGAACTTCTTGTCGAAGCAGCGGCAAAGATGAGCGTCGAAGACAAAGAGGCACCGACGTCAATGCGGGGATTAACCGAGGCTGCCAAAATAGTTGAACGAATGAAGGCGGATTCCTTTTCTGAAAAAAGCGGCAAACCGCGTAAGCAGACGTTGCGCGGACACATCGATACCACTTTTAAATATTTTACCGATCATAGCCTTATGGTGAAAGATAGTGAAGATGCTGGCGGGACATACAAGACTCTCCCCGAGCTGAGAGTCCGGCTTCAGACGCAGGGTGCGCAGGATATCGCTGATGCTGTTCTTTCAGCCGTAAAGTCGTCATCTGCCGACGAAGCAATGAAGGAGGCCATGAATGGCTGAACTGCTCTCGGTAAGATTCTCAAAAATCGGCTACAGGGATGCCAGGCTTGACGGCTTATCCTACAATCTGACTACTCCAGACGGCACACCCGAAAATGCCTTGATCATCGGTTCCAACAGCTCCGGCAAAACGAGTCAGTTACATCTAATGTTTTCCATATTTCTACCTCAGCACAAAGAACTGGTGTCTCAAAGAGACAGTTCTGGACGCCAGTTTGCTTACTATTTTGAAGAAGGTGAAATCGGATTTGTTGCTACGGAGTGGACCATTCCAGGCAACAGGAATTTGCCGGGCATGACCAGTAGAAGACGGATTGTCGGGCGTTTCAGCCAGTTTACAAACAGGGAGCGGTACGAGCATACGACCGTATTTTTTTCATTCATAGCCGATGACGACCTTGGTATTGATGACCTGCCGATCACATCATCGATTCCTGAACGTGTTCCAGAGTACCGGAGAACGGTCAGCGAAGCTAAAAAATATCTCAGGGAGGTTTTCGACAAGCCAGGGAGAGAATTCTATCTCACGGAAGTTATGAATGACTGGCAGACGCACCTGAGACGGATCGGTTTCAATATCGAGCAATTCAAGTTGATGATGCAGTTTACCATGAGCGAGGGTGATTCCGCTTCGTTCCTGAAGAAATTCAGGGACAACGAGATGGTACTGGAGTTTCTCTGCCACGACGTTCTTGATAAGGGCACAACCGATCGCCTTCATGGCATGCTGTTACAGCACAGGGAATCGGTACGGTTGGAACCGGTTACCAGAGCACAAATTACCGCATACTCTGCCCTCTCTGACAGGTTCGTCATGATGAAGCCAACTGCTGACGAATATGCTTCTGCGGTGAATTATCGCCAAAGGGTCATGGAGTCACTACGCATAGTGGCTTCAAGAGTGACCGCAACCCTGAAAGCCGCCACGAATCATTTGACCCGCCTCGAAAATACTCAATCTACTGATAAATCAGAATTGAAATGTCAAAAGATTGAGCTCACTGGATACGAAGCCAGATTGCGTGGCGTCAAGGAACAGAGTGCGATTCTGATATGCGAAGAGACCACGCAGTCGCATCAGGAATGCATTACAAAGCTGAGCCAGGCAAAACGACTCCTCCGGGCAATGCAGGCGCTGGTTGGCCGGGTAAAGGTGGAACATACGCGTTCCCACGCAGAGGATCTTACGCGTCAGCTTGATGCTCTCTCGGAGCCGTTACGCTCCCTTACTGACGATGTTGCCATGGCAAGGGCCTTGCTCTACGATTTTCTCTTCATTGACGCAGACCTGGCGGAAAAAGAGCACAAAGCCCATCTTGCTGCGGTTACAGAAGCAAGAGATAAAAAGAAAAAGCTCGACGATATGATGAAAGAGTATTCCGGCATTCAAGGACAGAAACGTCAGGAGAAAGCCACTCTCGACAAACTTGAGATAAACAGACTGGGGTCAATGGAGCAGCTGGTTGCCGGAAAGCTCCTTTCTGACATTACGTCATGCCCATATACATCATTGTCCGCATTCTCTGGTTCGGTTTTTGATTCAGAGACGCGACGTTCCGAGCTGGAAAATGAAAAGTCAACTCTCGGTGCCTTGCTCGCCGGAATTCAGGAGCAGCTCAAGTCCAACAAGACGGATCTTGATCGTCAGCAGAATGCTTTGCATGCTGCCGAAGAAGCGCTTTTGAAATATTCTGAAGAGAGTTCAGCAATGACTTGGTTGCCCGGAATGCGGGCTATGTTTGAACAGATTGAGCCTGATTTGTTCCTGCCCGCGTTGGCTGCCAGGATGCAGGAACGCTACGAAAAAGAAACCGCTGAAATAGGCCGGATTGACACGGAGATTACGAAACTAACGGAACAGATTGCCGCAATCGAAGAGCATGGCGGTCTCTTGCCGCCCGCCAAAGATGTGAAGCGGGTTATAAAAGCGCTCGAACCTGCCGGGATAACCGCTTATACCTGGTGGCAGATTTTTGAGGAAAGGAATGTGCCGATTGATGAGGCCAAGAGTCTCGTTGAGGCTTACCCGTCCCGCTATGGCGGGGTTGCCGTTGCCTCGAAGCGTGAGCTTGACAAGGCGCGGGAGTTGCTTGCGGACGGCTGCGGCGTTTTAGCGCCGGTGATTATTTCGATCTACACAGACGGCGATAGCGGTGCAGCCTACGAGGGTCTTGCCGTTTTTCCTGATGTTGCGATTGCCATTGACCGCAAACACTCGGCACTCTTTTGCGAGAAAACGCGGAGTGAAATCGAAAAATACGACGCGGCACTGCCGGTTATTAGACAGTCGCGCGATGATTTACTCCATGCAAAAGAGAATCTTGTAGGTTTCCTTGCCAAGTATGATGACTCATCCCGTTCAGCAATGGAGAACGCTGCTGTATTGAAACGAAGTGAGCTTGAATTGTGTAGGCAGGACAGGTCAAGGATTGATGAACATAGCAGGGTGACAGAATCCGGCATCGAGAAAATTGACTCGCAAATCATTGCTGTTGTGGAAGAACTGAAGTGCCTCAAGGCATATCATGCAGCCCTTAAAACACATATAGACACCCATGAGATAGACAGAGAAGAGCGCATCCGGAGAATATCCGAACTTGTCGGCGAATTATCTGTTATCGAAGCCGACATTGCTCGCTGCGGAGAGCTGATTAAGGAAGCCGGGGAGTGTGAATCATCCGCACTGGAGTTGGCGGCAAAAGGGGAGGCTCGCTGTTTTCTGATTCGTGATGAAGTACAGAAGCTTAACCATGAGAAAAAATCGCCAACCATAGAATTTCAATCGTTAGCAACTTCAACTGAATCGGCACGAGCGCTCCTTGCCACTAAAGAGCGTGCCCTTGATGCCGCTAGCGTTGATGCGGAATATATAAAGATTAAAGCGCTGGCAGAGAATGCGAATACAACGCATGCAGAATCCGCCAGAGAATGGCGCGAAAAATATGGAAAGCTTACAGAAGCCGAAATTCAGGAGGCTTCGGATAGCATTGAGGGAAAACGTGCTACTGAACAAGATGTCGAGGATAAGCTGAATGATAAAGAAGCCGCGCAGCTTCGGGAGTCTCACGCCAAAAGATCAATGGAAGAAGCATCTAAAAAGCTGATTGAGCTGAAATCCGCCCACTCATCATTATCAGTGGCTCCGTTCAGTGGCGATCAGGCAACCTGTCGTGAACAGGAGGTTAAGCTTTCCGCAGACGTTGAAGCCTCAAGCAAATGCATAACTAATTTGGAACATGTCATATCATCCAGGATAATCGAAATTGAAAAAGAGGCAGGTCGAGTTAAATTGTTAACAAGCCTTGCCAGTCAAGAGGATGTGGAGTATGAGCCCGAGATCGAAGCCGAACCGTTTACGACTGATACGGAAGCGGAGAGCGAGCTGAAAGCAGCGCGCAAGGCAAAAACAACGGCGGAAGAAAAAGTACAATATATTTATGATAAATTGAAACGGTTCAGTAATGATCTTGCTAAACTTCTTGATGATCCGCTCTGTGCACCGATTCCTCAAGTGGTTACAAGCATTAAGGAAGAACTACACCGTTGCGAAAGTGTACTGACAGAAGGGATCGAAGACTTGATCGGGCACGTACAATATGCCATGGCACCGCTATCCCATGAGCTTGATACTCTGGAACAGAAAAAAAATATTGTAGTCACTGAGGTCATGCATGATGTCAAAAAGGCGCTTATTCTTCTCTCGAACCTTGAAAAGAAAAGTCGAATCCCGTCGCTTGGCGGGATATGGCACAATTGGACAAACCGATCATTTATACGATTCAGAACATCCGTAAGCCCGGATACTGAACAATCTCGGCTTGCGGTGGCTGGTACCGTTACACGCCTTGCTCAGGCAGAAGGCAAGCTCCCTGCCGGAGCAGTAATTGTCCAGACCGCTCTTTCCGAACTACTTGGCAACGCTTATACCATTGAGACTCTTAAACCGGACACCTCGCCAAGCACCACCTATGTTGGTGTAGGCCATCCTGAAGGTCTACATTCGTGGTCAGGAGGGCAAAAACTTTCCGGTTCAGTGCTCTTTTACATGGCCATGTGCAACCTGTTGTCGTTTGAAGGACAGTCCGGCGGAATACTTCTTATGGATAATCCGTTTGGAGCCTGCAATCACATAGAGTTTGTGCGACTGATTGTTACGTTAACCCGCCAATACGGTATTCAAATGATTGCCTACACTCCAACTGAAAACATGGAAATCCGCAGACTATACCCGGTAAATGTCCTTATCAGAAAAGGCGGAGCAGCTGGCATCGTTAAACGTACCGGGCACACACTTGTTCAGCAGGACAAGACGATTTACAACGAGGGTGAAATAACAACCCTTGTGATTCATCCCGAGGCTCCACATGCGCCCTGAGTCACAACACTTCTTGACAGCTCTGGAGTTTGGCAAAACGTATCTGTCTGAATTATGGCAACGGCTTTCATTGGTTATGACTCTGGAACCAGGAAAGCAGAGAGAAACGCTCAGGCTGATATTGGATGAGCTACACGATGGTTCGCTCATTGAATATCCAAAATCGCAACAGTTGTGGGACAGGAGTGCTCTACCGCATCTGCCGGAGTGGGTAAATAAGTCGAGGTCAAAAAAGGAACGGAAATTCGCAGGTAGCCTCATCTGGTCGCCGGAGTTATCGTTTCTTGCTGACAAAAGCGTGCGTCCGGACTCACTGTGGTTGGCCGTTGACGCTTGGTTAAAGAAGACCCGTGGAAGCGAGCTAACAATAAAGCCGCTCAGGGAGCGCTCTCTTGATATTTTTGACGATGAGAAAACACTTGATGTCTTAGTGACTACACTTCCGTTCAAAAACCGCTGTATCACTCTTGAAACCCTTAGTTGTTTCTATGTACCGGAGCCAATTCCGTGGCTTCCGGGGCCAGTTGGCAGCGAATCCAGGCATGGACTCTGCGTTGAGAATTCCACAACGTACGACACTCTGTGCCGATTCAACAAGGATGCTGGCCTGTGGGCTTTTGTGGCTTACGGTCGCGGCAACGGGTTTGCCTCTATGGCCGATGGAATCGCGGTAGTGGTTGAATCTTATAGTCACAACCGGCTAATGTATTTTGGCGATGCAGACCTTGAAGGGATCGAGATAGCGGCACGGGGCGCAAAACGGCTCTTGGAGCTTGGAATTACAGTTGAGCTGGACCATCAGCTTTACAATCTCCTGATTACGCATGGGCATGTGGTGCCGTCAAAAACAGGAGGAGAAGTATCGGAGGGTGCAGCCAGACTTCTTGCAGGAGCGGAACTAAGCAGTTTATCCGATATGTTCATGCGTGATCAACGTATTGCCCAGGAATGGGCAGGAATGGAAACTTTGAAAATTACATGTCAAACCTGTGCTTAACTTTATCGTAACTATGGAGCTTCTTGCAAAAGTACATGCAAGGATTTGAATATAATTTAATTTGGTTATAACATGCTGTAATAATTGAGCTTCACGGTGTCTTATGGTATTGTTCTGTTGCGAAGAGAACCAATACCGAAAGGGCACCAATGAAGCTCAAAGACAAAATATCATGGTTGATGGGGTCAGTACAGCGGAGTTTGTTTCCCCATCTTGACGAATGCCTTGATGCGCCTCTTACCGAGCAGGAAAAACGATTGGTTACGATCCTTGAGATCGTTCAGGTTGAGAAGCATGTTCACAAAAGAGCCTCAACTCAGTGGCTTGGTCGTAAGAATCTTGAACGTGAAGCCTTGGCCAGATCATTTGTAGCCAAGGATTTATACAGACACCCAACAACCAGAGATTTGATCCGTGCGCTCGAATCTACAGAGAACCTTCGCCGTATCTGTGGGTTTATGACACTTGGTGATGTTCCGTCAGAAAGTACCTTCTCACGCGCCTTTGCCGAGTTTGCTGCAAGCGATCTTGGTAATCGGGTTCATGGCACTTTGGTAAAGGACTATCTCACCGGAGAGCTTATCGGCCACATAAGTCGGGATGCTACCGCCATTACTGGCCGGGAGAAACCGGCCAAAAAGACCAAAGAGCCAAAGAAGCCAGCTAAAAAAAGAGGCCGGCCGGCCAAAGACGAACATCGGGAGCCGGTACCAGAAAAACGACTTGACCGGCAGGTTACTCAGTCGGCAGAAGAAGCAATCAGAGAACTTCCAACAGTTTGCGACCGAGGCACCAAGATGAACGCCAAGGGATACAAAACCAGTTGGAATGGCTTCAAGTTGCATCTGGACATAACCGATGTCGGCTTACCAATCAGCGCGCTTGTCACCTCTGCCTCTCTACACGATAGCCAGGTTGCCATACCGCTCATAAAGCTGACCAGTAGCAAAGTGACCTATTTCTACGATCTGATGGATGCTGCATATGATGCTGCACGGATCGATGAGACAAGCAGGCAACTCAATCATGTTCCGATCATTGACAAAAATGGTCGTGGCAAAGAAGTTATCCCAATGGCACCCCACGAAGCAGAACGCTACAAAGGGCGTTCTGTTGCGGAGCGGGCTAACAGCCGACTCAAGGAGGACTTTGGAGCCAACAATGTCATGGTTCGCGGAGCAACAAAAGTAACAATGCATCTTATGTTCGGCGTCATCACATTGTTTGCCGATCAACTCATACGACTACTCGGCTAGACTGTCAAAGACCGGAAATTCAGCAAACTCAGGAGACGTGCGTTCATGTCGCCATAAATTTGTCATAAAAACGTCAGATTAACCAAAAAAGCTGAGTCAGGCTTTCAACGTAGCTTGGTCAAAATGATGGAAAAACGTTTTGCAAGAACCTCTATGTTTAGATATTTATTGTCCATCGATTCGATGCAGACTATCGAACCAAATTTTGTAGCGCCTCAGTCGGAAATTTAGTGTCAATTTGCGTTGAAGAGTGACCTGCCAAAGGTAAGCTGAATCCGACAGTTGTTTGTCAGTTGTTGATTCTTGCTCGTTGTCCATCCATAAAATTTCACAGAGGCAACTTTCATCCACATTCCACGTAACCTGTTTTCAATGCCTTTAATTCACGTCTGATTCTGGTAGCTAATAGCTTCCTGGCTTTGAAAGCATCATCTATTTGTGCGGCTGAAGACAACCTCCCAATCAGCTCATCATAGATCTTGTTCAAATTTGTTGTGTCATCTGTTTCTGGAATATTCTGCATTAAGTTATAGATTGAACGATGGTGCCGGTTGCAGACCCTTACTACGTCACCGTTCACAATTACTCCAGTAATCTCCTTCGGCTTGCCAGCACCGAAAAACTTATCCTTATGCGATTTTAGACCATACTTTGAAATTATAGGTTTTATGGTTCCGTATACCCATGCTCGTGTAACGGTCTCACCTGAGAACGTCAAGTCATCAACGTAACAGGTCATCACTATCCCGGCTTCGATACTTGCTGCATGGAGTTCATCGAACATATTCTTGCAAGCCATGTATGCCAGCAGCTGGCTGAGTGAACTTCCGGTAGGGATATGACCATCACAGGTGGAGATATTCGCCAGAATTCCTGCAACATCCTCACTGCATTTCATAGTGTCACGAAAGAAAGCGTAGACCATTGTTCGACTAACTGACGGGTAAAACTTTTTGATGTCGACGGTATAGGTCTTTTTAGTTCTGAGATGAGCCTTGGCATTTGTGATATATGACCGGCCTGTTACGCCGGAATGCAGATAGTCCGGCAAGTCAATTCGTCGCAGCAGCTTGAACATACGCACATGAACTGGATACAGTTCACGACACGGCATCTGGACAGGCCGGACTTTGGTGTTTTTCTTGTTCTTTGCGTCGAATTTTCGGTATGGAACATCAAGGCGGGTAAGAGCCATTAAATCGGCAGGTGTAGACAGGTTCAGTATTGTTGCGAGCTTCTTCTTGCTGCGCAACATATAAAACGGAGATTGCGTAAGGTCATATTTTTTTTGCGCCGATATGGTCATCCTTAGCCACCACCCATTCCATGATATGCTTGATTTTTGCAGCAAAGTTAACGCGGAACTTTTCTGCAATCGAATTATCTTCAAGTTTTTCAGCAAACAGCATGAGAGACGACATCGGGATGTTGAAGTAATCGGCGTATTTTTTCAGTAATTCAAGTGTTACTTCTTTCTTGCCCGATTCAATTTCGGATAGGTACGAATTTGAAATACTAATCGCAGTAGCAAGCTGACCTTGCTTCACATTATGGAACTGCCGTATCAATTTTAGAGATTGCCCGTTCATGTAGAATCCTTTGAGTTAAAAGTAATAGAGGTAATGATTACAAATCGATGTGTTTAAGCATCTTGTAGATGTAGTAACCTACTCTCAAAACAATCTTAAACAACGCCTGGTTCCTCAGTATCCACCTCAGAGCCTTTGCAATCTCCTGCCACAGCCTGCCAAACCATTTATTCATCTTTGTTACCTCCTATTAGTAGTATCGCCTGCTGCAATACCCCTCGCCGTAATAGGAGACAGAGTGCTGTGTCAGTTTTTACCTCCACTATTTGAGCCTCTTCGCGTCGCCGCGAAGAGGCTCCTTCCGCTTCGTACCCGGACACCACCAGATGCCAGAGTTGGACGGAAAGGGTAGAGGGTTACAAATTATTGTTTCCTCCTCGGGAGCAAGCTCCCAGTTTAGGCGAGTAATCTCTACGCTTGGCAGTGTGTGTACTATAATAACTGACTTCGCTAAAGTCAATAATAATTTCGCTGTCAGCGAAAAACAAAGTTGTTTGGTCAATCAGCTTAGTAAGCATATTCAACTCACAAAATAATAACAAACCATAAAGTTCGCCGTTATAGATGCTAATAGACAGATCTGTTGCTCCAGCGTAGATCTTCTTACATAATTTGTACTCTATAGGTGGTTGTTGTGCGGGGAAAGATGGTTTGGGGTGAGGTTTTAATACTAGCAACAAATGCTTTATCTACGTAAAATCAGTATGTTATGGGCGGTTTTTTTGATGGTGCCCAGAGAAGTGTACCGTCGGTGTACCAAAATTAAAATATCCTTATTAAAGAAAAAGGCTAACCATTTGAAATGATTAGCATTTTTGATTTTAGTGGTGCCCAGGGACGGAATCGAACCGCCGACACGAGGATTTTCAAAATTGACCGGCGATTTTGACGACCCCATCTACAGACCCCTACAGAGGCAATTACCTTTTGAAATCAGTCAGTTGCAATTAATTGCAGTTCTCTTTGATTCTCACATTCTCTGCATTTTCCCCTAGTTTTCTTGGCACAATTACACCAAAATTACACCAAAGAAATTACAGTAACCTATTGATATTATTCTATTGCAATTAATTGCACTGCTGCACTCTTTACTGTAGGCAATTTTACCTTCATTTGGGTATATCTTCAATTACTTTGTTGAATGGTATCCCCAAAAAGACCCCCAAAAATCTTTGGTGGGAATTTCAGTAGGTTAGCTTACTGTGTGATTCCGCGTACCGGAATCGAACCACCGACAGCGTTTACCTCTTCAGTACATTCCGAACCGCTGTAGGAGTCCATGCACCTACCTTTCCCCGTGCGGTGAGAATGTTTGCCTTGTTCAGTTCCCGTGCTATCTGGTTCAAGCTCATGCCCTGTTCAAGATAGTTCTTGATAGTAGGCGCGGTTTCAACAGCAAAACTATCTGCTTTCAGTACCCTTGCCTGAACACCAATCTCCCGTCCTTTAGCCGCTGCATGACTGTTCAGGTTTTTGGGGCTGCCCAACACCTTACCCCGCGCTTTTGCAGCCTGTAATGCCGATGTTGTTCGTTGGCTTATCATTTCCCGTTCATGCTCCGCAACCGCTGCCAGTATGTGAACCGTGAATTTGTTAGCCGCTGGCATATCCACTGCTACGAATTCAATTCCACTCTTCATAATAGAGCCGATAAAGTGAGAGTCACGGGAAAGACGGTCTAACTTGGCAATGACAAGGGTTGCCCCTGTCATCTTGCAACGGTTGAACGCCCTCTGAAGTTCTACCCGTTCATTTCTTTTCCCTGACTCAATCTCGCAGAACTCATCTAACAGTTCCCAGTTCCCGCCGTTCAGATAATCTACAATGGCTTTACGCTGTGCTTCGATACCAAGACCACTTCTACCCTGCATAGTGGTTGATACCCTGATGTATCCTACGAATTTGCCGTTTGCCATTGTGAATTACCTCCGTATAAATACACCTAACGAACATTTACTGTATTTATACAAAATAATTGGGGTGCTGTCAATACATAAATATGCAAACCATTTCTGTTGATTGATTGGAATATTGCGGGGGAGCTGGTACGGAAAAAATTTCGGAGTTAAGGCAACATGTGGGGCTATTTGACAAATGTTCGGATGAACTTGACGACAAGCCTTAACTTCTCATCACCGACACCTTTAAGCAGAGTACAGATACCTTCAATCGTTGCAACTTCCTTTTCCAAGTGACGAAACTCGAATAAATCCTTGATTTCAACCTCAAGAGAGTTGGCGATACTTTCCAGCGTTTCCATGTATGGATAGCTTTTTCCAACTTCAATACGGCTTAGATGTTTCGGATCAATGCCGATGGATTCTGAAAGCTGATCTTGCGAAAGCCCTCTCGACTTCCTAAGTTCCTTGATTCTGGCTCCAAGCAATGCCTTCGCTGTTTTCATTCACCCTCCAAAATTAACCTATCATGGCAATTTGGAGAGGATTTTGAACCATAGCATCTATGGGTTTATATTGACTTTATCCATTCATTCGATAGAATGACCCACGGTTTCGATTGATTATTACTGTTATACTCCACTCTTAATGTTGAAAAACTGTTCCCAAGCCTCTAATCGTCATCTAATTCAACCCGTAATCAGGAGAACTATCACGTGCAGCAGTCCAATGAATTTCGCCGCTGTTTTTGTCCACCAATTCCTGAAGTATTTGATGCTGTACGTTTTTTAGACGCTGCTGTATCTGCCCACTTGCAGGGTCGTCGTGATATAGCCGATGAGCTGTTCCGCCTTGCAAATATTAAGGCTGTTTGGGATTGGACTGATTCTATATGGGGTAAAAATAGTCCTTATGTTCAGATCAGAAAAATTCCTACGGCTCCTCCAACATTACCAAAAGGTGAACGAGTGAAAGTCCGTATGCCAACAGCTAAGGAAAAGGCTCTCATACATGAACGAGACGGCTATCATTGCAGATTTTGTGGCATACCTGTAATAAGACCGGAAGTACGACTGAAAATTACTGCTGAGTATCCAGATGCCATCCCTTGGGGAGGAACAACTGCTACTCAGCATGCTGCATTTCAGGCTTTGTGGGCACAATATGATCATATTTTACCCCACTCCAGAGGAGGTAATAACGACTTAGATAATATCATTTTAGCATGCTCTGGATGTAACTTTGGCAGAATGAGCAGTACGTTAGAAGAAGTTGGTCTATTAGACCCAAGACTATATGAACCGTATCGTAGCTCATGGGACGGTTTAGAGCGTTTTATGCATAAGTCAAAAATTCATAGTATTATTTTGGGAGGAGTTGTGGCTGATAATCTCAGAGAAGGTATGTTTGTTGAACTTGTGCCAAAACCAGATTACGGTCTTGGTAAAGTATTGAAGGTCACAAGCGATAAAGCCTACGTTTTTTTCAAAAACCAGCCTGCCAGAGAAGCTATAGCATTCAAACTTGATAATAACCAGCTTACATTGTCTACGGTGCAATCAGACCCCGTCCTAGACAACCTACCGCCTCTTATTGAACAAGATAACAATAAAGTTGTACTAGCCGGAAAATCAAAGAGGTGGACACTTCAACAGACCATAGATGCATTCCACGTGAAGTACCTTTTAGGCTTTCATGACCCTGCATATCTTGCTAAGCATGGGGAAAGAAATGATAAATGGGTTGCTCATGTGTCAAGCGCCAGGTTTATTTTCCAGTACCTGCGCCAAGTTTATTTTCCAGTTTAGCGATCAACGGGCTTCCTGTTAGTTCGTGACGGCCTGTTGAGGCCGTCCTCTTTTTCTATATGATTCTCCCT
>Ga0194059_1000573_pt1 | contig 17158 bp, 15 predicted proteins | sample SepL6211m_MetaG_FD_163426 | JGI IMG/M metagenome (GOLD analysis project Ga0194059, IMG submission 163426) | Anoxic zone freshwater microbial communities from boreal shield lake in IISD Experimental Lakes Area, Ontario, Canada - Sep2016-L626-11m | ecosystem: Environmental > Aquatic > Freshwater >... | reverse complement strand
ACCCCCACCCTCTCCATGCCCTTCATGGTTTTTCCGTTGAGCCTTTAGCCTTTAGCCTTAAAACTATCGCCTTTCGCAATCCGCTCTCGACGCTCGACCGTCGACCTTCGACTCAGTTTTCTTAGCCCTTTAGCCTTTCATCAGGCCCCCCCCTCACCTCGCAACTCCCTCCGCTCTGGTGACAACAGTTCGATAGCCGGCAAGCCCCGGTAAAATCCCAAAGATCCGCTCCAGCGCATGGAGCATGCTTCCATCAATCGAAAGTGGCTCCTCCGGGTAGTCCTCCCATTGGAGATCCAGATCGATCAGTGGTTTAAGAGCTGCCGTCCTTACCCAGAACATTGTCCCGACAGGGAAGTTCATCGAGGCATCCTGATTGGGGGCTTCAAACCCCATTTTCTCCAGAAGTTTCTCTCCGTGGCTGTAATTTCCCTCCCAGCCGAAGCATCCGGGATCATCAGGATAGACAATCCCAATCGAGGGATCGGTAGTCATTTTGGTCAGAATCGCATCCATCATCCCCCCCGTTTCCCCAACAAGCCCCTTCTCAAGGAACTCCACCCAATTCTCGAGATAATCATCATGGGCATGCGGTGACTTCTTAGAGTGAAGATGGCCGATGATCTCGTAATCACCGAAGAGCCTGGGGCCAAATCCGGTGAGAAACGGCCCAATGTCACGTCCTCGATTAGGAAACACAGCGATCTCTTGGGCCTGTAATCCATACTTACTGAGCATCGCTTTCGCTTTCACTTTACCCTCCTCGCTCGTTGTGCTGATGAAGAGGTCGGGCTGCCAGGTGGATGCCTTGATCGACTGAAGCAGCCCCTCGACCCCCTCCGTGTAATGGAGATGCAGATGCAGGGCTACTCGGATTTCTGAATACTTCTTTCCTACTTTTCCATTTTTAACCTTTAACTCTTTCTTCCTCATTACCTCTGTCAGCCATGCTCCGGCTGGTTTTCCCTTGCGGATGAAATCAACCGTGGGATCGCCCATCAGTTCTGGATGATGGTCCCGGTAGACTCCCGGATGGAACCCCGGACACGGCTTCCTGGGCTTCCATCCCGATCTCCAAGCCGCCAGATAGTCACGGATCGGTAGATCGCCGGAGACTGAAACCTGCGGATAAGCATACGAAGAGCTAAAGAAACCGGCAGCCTTGATTTCAGAGCACTCCTTTCTTTCCTCTGCCAGAAGATGCTGAGCCTCTGAGGCAAGCTTCTTGATTTGTGTTATGCACTCCCGTGAGGCCTCACCCCTCAGCACCCGTGTGCGTCGACCGACATCCCTCCCGATAAGGGAGCATGCTTTCTCCTCTATCTCTTCATTTAGGAAAAGTTGAAGTGTCGCATCCCGTCGAGACTTCATGAGTCGCTCAGTCTGTCTCGGCGTTGGGAGAAATTCCGGAATGTAGTGCAGAATGGGGATTTCAAGTTCCCAGACCTTTGGCAATACCTCCCCGCATTCCAGGGATAGCGCCATCAAACATTCCACCTCCGAGAGGTTTTGAAGTGATTTTATCTCCTCGGCCACCACGGCGCCGAGATCTCCGCGCTCCAGCGGACCGATCGTGACCACATCCTTCCAGAGACGGATATTACGGGGATTCTCATCAAGATAGACGACTGCAATATTGAATTCAGACTTCAGCTCCTCGACCAAGCTACCGAGTGATCGCCCCGCTACAGTCGCCCTAGCATCATCCGTGGTCAGCACCAGAGACTTCTTGGAGGGATCGATCTTTGCGACCTGCAACTCCACATCGGTTTTTAGCAGAAACTCCTTGCCTCGATTGAAGAGGCAGTAATGAAGTTTCGGTAATTTCTTCCAGAGCCCGGTCGGCCCCTGGCGCCGGGAGCAATACACTACAGCCTCCTTGCGACTGAACCCCTTGCGGAAGGGGTTCAGGAAAGAGAGAAAGCCAAGCGTTGTTTTGAGTGATATTCCCATGTGCTCTTACTATCGATCAGCGTGTCAGCCCACGGCAATAGGCGGCTGCATCCTCCAGCGACATAACCATGATGCGATCATCCAGAGATGGTAGCCGGCGCCAGTTGGCTTGACTACAATGAGTTCCTCGAGTTTCAGATCAACTCGTGCGATGGAAAGTGATTTTGTCATTCTGGGCGCATTGGAAAAATTGAACTCAAACCCAATTCTCCTGCCTCCGGGCTGAATAAATAAATCGAACTCTGCCCCCCCCTCTTGCGTCCCCAAAAACCATATAACTACTCTCGGTAACCTCCAGAAAATCTGCAACAAAGAAACCCATCTTAACTCGCACCCAGTTTCGGATGACCAAGCAGGGCATCATGGCTCCCTATTACTAGTAGTGCATGGAGCAGGCCACTGTCCCTTACATAGAGCTTTGGTTTTTTGGCTAAAGCGCTTGCCCAGATTCTCAAGCCAAGGGCGCAGCATCCTGATGATAAAGGCCCCCTCGAGCAGCTCCAGATGTCGTTGGATCGTTTTGTAAGATTCATCCAGCGACCGTCCTATCACCGAAGCATTGAGTGACTGACCATGATAATGAGCTGTCATCTGCCAAAGCCTTCCCAGACTTGATGGCGTCGCTCCCCGCCCGAGGGACCCAAAGTTGTTGTCCAGAAACGTCCAAATGAAATCCCTTCTCCAAGCATGGCTTAGGGATTCTTCAGGCGTGATAAACGATCTTGAGAAGCCACCCCTCTTCCACATTTAGCACTGCTCCCCCACCCCCAGCTGATCAAAAAAAATCTTTCAACAATAAAGAGAACCTGCCAGCTGGTGACAATTAAATGAACTCAACTCTGGGAGGGGAGGCTAATGCAAAATCCTCTGAGTTTAGTGAAAGATTAGGATTGTAGAAAGGATCTGCATGAAAAAGCTCAGGATATTTAGATCGTATAATATTTAGCTCTTGGGAATAGCGCTCGTTTTTTGATAAAGACTCATCAACACCTCTTGATGCACCCTCATGATGGTAGAGTTTTGCAAAGGGAGTCCATACATTATTATAGCCAATATTCATTAACTTTAAGCAGAGATCAACGTCATTAAAAGCAACAGGAAGATTTATTTCATCAAAGCCTCCTACTAGATTAAACTTTTTTCGATTTACTACAAGGCATGCACCGGTAACAGCGGAATAGCTTTGAACAACACACATACGGCTCATATAACCCCTGTCTTGATAATGAAAATACTTAAAAGCATGTCCTACTCGATGCTGAATTCCCATAATAATACCAGCATGCTGAACTAGATTATTAGGATATAGTAGCAAACAGCCAACCGCTCCAACATCAGGGCGATTGGCGTGTGAAACCATTTCACAAAGCCAATCAGGCGTGATTACTTCAGTATCGTTGTTTAAAAAGCATATTATCTCGCCAAGGGAATGCTTTACAGCAAAGTTATTAATCTTTGAGTAATTAAATTCACAATTATATCTGATATACTTGAGATTAGGTTTTTTATTTTTAAGTTTTTCGATCAATCGACAACACTCTGAATCATCAGGTGTATTATCTATAACTATAATTTCATAATTAGTATACTTAGTTTTTTTTATTATACTTATAATACATTTTCTCATCAGGTGGTTCTTATAATGACTCAGAATAATAATGCTGACAAGCGGCTCTTTCTCATATGATGAATAACGTATACGTGTTGCTCCGCTTCTATCTATCTCAGTTGAGGCTGGAATATTAACTCTCTTGAAATGACTATCTAAAGCGATCTTTGTAGCATTAGGAACATAACTTTTAATATTGGTATCAGAAGCAGTGCTTGTAGAATGACTTCTCCAGTGATAAAGAATCCTAGGAATATGGTAAGGAACTGAATTTGCTGAATATTCTAAGATTCGCAAAACAAGATCATAATCTTGCGCACCCTCAAGCCCAAGCTGAAATCTTCCAACTTCGACTAATGTTGGCTTATGATAAACACCTAGGTGAGAAATGAAGTTATAGGACTTAAAGAGCTCATAATTCCATTTTGGTTTGAAATGCGGGTCGAAACGTTTGCCGAACTCATCAGTTTTGTCCTCATCAGAATAAATGATTTTAGCCGAGGGGTTGTCTAGGATTGCCTTCGCCACATGATAAAGAGCATCTTCACTGAGAAGGTCATCCTGATCCAAGAGAGCAACCCAGTCGGCGGTCGCCAAGAGAAGAGCAGAATTCGACGCAGCGGAAATATGTCCATTTATTTCACGAAAGACAAACTTTACCCTCGAGTCAGATTCGGCGTATTCAGCTATTGTATCACGAACCTCTTGATTGGTAGAACAATCATCAGCGATACATAACTCCCAATTTGGGTACAATTGAAATCGTACAGAATCTATTGCTTCCTTTAACCAAATAATATTTGGATTATATACTGGTAGGATAATTGATATTTTGGGTTTTTCGGAAAATCCTTGGATTGATTCTTTGATTTTTAATTCTTTTGCATCATTTAATTTACTATAGAGTTCGATCCATTGATCATACATAATTCCATCGTTATTCTTTTCAGGGTATTCGCCTTTTAAAATATAATGAATTCTGGGGTAGCGTATCCATGCTCCCCGGGGACCATGTGGAGAGATAATATATGAAGAGTTTTTAAATGAAAAATGAAAAAAGGGATTTAAATACTTGAATATAAGTCTATATGCTATCTTAAGTGCTTTCGTGACCATATAATAATCTTATTTCAGTTTTTTTGTAATGGATTTTATAAATGCAATAGTTTTAAAAATGAAAAGGGCATATCTTACCTGACTCCTTGACGGTTTGTGCGAACATGCATAATATTCAATAAAGTCTGAAACCTCTATTGTAAAGCTCTCCCTTGACTTTAGGCTCTTTACACTTTTTGAAGCCGCATTTTTTAATTCGTCTATTTTTGATACATCTTTAAGAAGTTCATTGAGAACACTTATAATACTGTGTACTGAATCTAAAATAATACCATTACGACCATTATGAATTAATTCTGTAACAATACCTACATTGGTTGATATTACGCACAACCCAAGAGACAATCCTTCTAATACAACCATTGGCCCGGTTTCTTCTTTTGACATGCAAAGGAGAATATCCGATTGAGACATTTCTAAATAAACTCGATCTCTATCAATGTCACCTAGCCAATAAATGTTGGGTGATAAAAAAGTCATATTGCGACACTTACTGTAATAGTCATTATCTATTGCACTTCCAGCAAATGTGACTGTTATTTTTTTTAATAAAGATTTGTTTATCTTTAGTATATTTTGAATAAACTCAAATTGCCCTTTGTTTTCTTCAATAGAACCAATAAATAGAAGTTTGATTTTATTAGGATTCGTTTTTTGTTCTTTTATTTTTACCGGCAGTTTAGGCAAACCGATAAAATTACTCCAAATATTTTTATTCCCAATAGTGCGCTGGAATTGCTTCAAATACCGGCTACCAGATATAAATAATACTACATACTTATAATTTAGCTTATTATGATTATTTAACCTAATTACTAGATCAATTGCAACTGTTCCCTCATGAATCCACCAGACGCATGGTACATTAAGGAATCCACAAACGACGGCTACATCACCTGCTAAAAAAGTATTTGCAATTACTATATCAGCTTTTTTTACACTCGATGCAATAAATGAAGCGTTGTATAATACTCCAGGATTAATTACATAATTAATATTATATTTTCTAAAGATGGATTCATTAATTCCTCCAGCATGCGAATAGATTGTTAAGTTATTTTTTTTATGAAGATTTAAAAGAACTTCTATTAATAAAAAGGAAGCTCCTGTATTAGTCAGTTCATGTGTAAATATAATTATATTCACAGTTTTTCAATAAGTAATATAGACATTCGCGGGTTGTAGGTAGTGATTAGTATAGATAACTTTTATAGCGAATAAATATTTCAATTGATTTTACCTCTTCCTCTTGGTGCGTCCGCTTGATAATTTTCAAACTCAAATGTCAGATTAGGGTTATAGTAGGGATCGTCATCCAGAAGATCCGCCCAGTGGGATCTCGTAGTAGCTACCTCACTATGGAATCGGGCTATTTTTTCTACCGTATTCTCAACACCTCTTGATACAGACTCGTGATGAGTTAAGCGAGCAAATGGTGTCCAGAGATTCCAATAACCTGCTTTCATCACCCGGATGCAGAAATCGACATCATTGAAGGCCACCTTTAACTCTTCATCTAGTCCCGCCACCTCATCGTAAACCTTTTTTCTGATTGCGAGACACGCACCTGTGACAGCACTGACATTCCTGACTGACTGCAAAAGACCACCATTCACCGGGTTGCTTGGATCCAGACCACATCCTGGATGACTCCTGAAGTAACGTGGTACTGGAGAGGGGGCGAGGTCAGATCATAGAGCGGAACGTCAAAACTCATTTGGTGGGCAGTGGAGAATACAGGTCATTCACTTCACACCCAGGCGATAAGATTTACTCAAGGTGTATATTAATCAAAGTCTGAGCATAAAATTCTGCCAGCCACTTTCCATTTAATATACTATCTGCCAAACTTATGTATAAAGCATCATCATGACTAGTACATGTTAACATTTCAAACTTACAATCTGCAATTAACCATATCTTGGAAATAGAAAGTAGAATTCAGATAAACAAAAAGGAGTTGTCTTTTTTTGCAATTCTGACACTTTTTTTGAAATAATTTAATTAAAAATAATGCCTTTATTGTTTTACTAATCGTGATTTATTTATCAAGCACAACCTATCTAGGCTTAATTGCTAATCTGAATTGAAACGCAACGGCGCATGGGAAAATCTTCATAGGGAATAGCTCCCCTCCACATATTGTGCGATTCAGCCGAAAGAAAGTAAGTGTCGACATCCTCATTGGCTTCTAGCAGTTTGTTTTCCACATCGTCCTCGCTGATTCCGAGGCCTTCTGCGATTACAGAGAGAGTTTTGCGATGATGCTCGCAACCGCGTCCCTTCAGCACATGATCTACCGCGTGAATCGTAAGAGCGCCGAGCTTTTGATATCGCTGGATGCCCGTCATCACTTGTTTCAAGCTAGGATGCGGAATATGCTCTAGGACTGATATCGAGTAGATGCAGTCGAAGGATTTGTCTACTAGGCCTGTGACATTATCCGAAAAGTTCTCCCTAATAAATCGTACACTTGGGAAGTGTTTTTGGTAAAACTCAAAGTCGGTAGGCCCATGTCCCGAGCCGTCGTAGGGATCAACAACCACAATTTGATATCCCAACTGGGAGAGCCAATGCACAACATGTGGGTCACCTGCTCCGATCTCCAACAGCCTTCCGCCAGCTGGAACAGAACCGAGTATGGACTTTAACATCCATGCTCGCTGAGCATCTTTCAAGTCGTTGCTGATTGTGGCCAATTCAGGGAGATATTTTACATTATCAGAGAAGTCGCGGACGGTGGCGTAGGAAAGCGGGGCGATCCTGAAATCCTTGTACTTATTTCGGATATTATTAAGGCGTTTTAAGTCGATTGAGTATGGCGAGAGTGGCATTGTTTTTTTGGTTTAGTTATTTGATGTAGTGAGTATGCGTGTGTAGAAGGATAGAACTTTTTCGGAGATTCGCGGCCAAGAGAAGTGTGTGACCGCAAATTGTCGCGAAGCGACAGCCAAGCGCAGTCTGGTATCAGGATCGCGGTGTAGACTTACTATTTTGTCCGCGATCTCGACGGCGTCCCCCCGCTTTAGGAGGACGCAGTCAATATCGTCCTTAACAAAGCGGCCCAGATTTGTGTTCGGCAAAAGCACGGGACGACCAGTAGCGAAGAATTCTGGTAGTTTACTAGGAAAACGGTAGTCGTTAAAAACATCGCTCCGGCCGGGCTGTACCAATATATCGGCGGCTGAGAGGACGCGCGCTACTTCCTCCACGCTTCGCAACTTGCCTAGGTTGACTATATATTGGTGCACTTCCTCAATCGGTTCGGGAAAAACGGTTATGTAGTCATCTCCAGTTCGAAGCAACTTCGTTTTGACGCCTCGACGGTTGAGAATAACTGTTGCTAAATAAAGGCTTCTCACTTCTAACTGGTTAGACATGTGCAGATTGCCCGTATAGGCCAGCACCAGCTCGCTGTCTTTAAGCCCGAGTGATCGACGATACGGGTAGTCAATCGCTCCCGATTCAAAAAATGGAACGGCAGCTCCCGGCCAGAACACCAACCGATTCGAGGGGCAATGGGTGATTGAGAATAGGCTGTCGATCAAAGCTGTCGCACCATAAGCATCGGCCACAAACTTCTTGAAGTAAACTGGATGCGACAATTTTGAATAACAGGGTATTTTTTCGTTGAGCAGCTTAAGGGGGAGCTGGCCAAGCTCATCAATAGAACAACCGAGATTAGTAGCAGTGATCAGGGGTTCATTGTCTTCCATATGCACCACATACCGACAATCGTAACGCTTGCGGAACGTCTCTACGAAATTACGTACATTTTCGCGCGGAGTCCACGCCACTAGGAGTGTCTCTTTAACATCTGAAGGAGGCCTTTTTAGCCAGTGATCAACGTTATTAAAAGTTACGCATTCAATATCTCGGGAGTCAACGGAAAGAGGCATTGTATCAGCGTCGAAGGGAACAAAGATGGTCACCCCGATCCCTTTTGCTGTGAGTGCGCAGGCTAGGTTGAGAATGTGACCACCGCTGTTACAGTCCAAGCTATGGTAACTAACAAAAATAATGTGCATAGACAGTGTTTATTGTGCGCTGTAGTCGAGACGATTTAGGCATAAGTTTGCGTTATAAAATGGATCGCCTTCGTTCAGAATCGAAATCCATCTGTCCTGGAAAATAGCGCGATCTACCATGTCGTAAATCTTACCACGCGAGGCACTCTCGTGATGTTTGAGGGTAACATTTCCAACATATAAAACGGAGCGACCAGTCTGCCGGATTCGCAGGCACAAATCCGTATCCTGATAGTGGCGGGCGTAGTCCTCATTAAATCCTCCCAGCTCCATAAAAAGATCATACGGCATCATCATGCAGGCGGCTGTGACCGCAGAAACTTCGTGAGCGCAAGGCAGTGAGCCGGCATAGCCGTCCCACAACGGATTGGCATGTCGCATGATATGATCAGCGGTGCCCCTTGCCCCGATCGCCACGCCGGCATGCTGAACCGTACCGCTTGGGTAAATAAGGACCGGTCCCACCGCGCCTACGTTTGGCAGCGAGTGATGTCCTAACAATTTTAGCAGCCAATCAGGATCGACCACCTCGGTGTCGTTGTTGAGAAAGAGTAGAAACTCCCCCTTGGCCTCGCGGGCAGCGATGTTGTTTGAGCGTGAAAAGTTAAATGGCCCTTGGCAATCGATGCGTTTAATCGGATAGGCATTTAGTGCCTCGAGTGCATCAGAATCGGTGGTGCCGTTGTCGGCGATGATAACTTCGAAGGCGCACCCCCGGGTCACTCCGAAAAGAGTGTCGAGGCAGCGTCGAATGTGTTCATGAGCGTTCTTGGTAGGTATGATGATAGAGACTAGCCGCAGGTCGGACTTAACGGCAGGAAACAATTGGATGCGGTGAGGCAGTGACGAATGGGCTTTGGCCTTTAACGGTATGAGGAGGCGGTCAAGATGTGACTGAACTGCATCGACCTGTAACCTTTCAATGCTGCCCTTGGCCTCAGTTGAGGCGGCGATGCTTCCTGGTAACGCACGCCAATGGTATAGTATTTTTGGAATATGAACGATCTGTGCATCCGCTTCGCTGAGGCGAAGCATCAGTTCAAAATCCTGAATCCTGTTGTATTGCGAATTGCATCCCCCCACCTTACGTAATAGCTCGCTGCGAACTACCAAGAGGTGCCCAATATACATCACCCCCTGCAGATAGATCGGTGACCAGGCTGGTTTGTGAAAGGGCTCAAAGCGCATACCATTTTCATCGATTTTGTCCTGATCTGAATAAACCACGTCCGCAGCAGGATTTTCCAAGAGTGCAACTGCCACTTCAGCCAGCGCGTCCGTCGTCAACTCATCGTCATGATCGAGAAATGCGGTGAAGGCGCCACTAACTATTGCGATACTTGAATTGGTGGCCGTGCTGATCCCGCTGTTTTTGGAGTCAAAGACGAGCTTGATTCTAGCGTCATTGTCAGCATGAACCTTCAGTCGAGCTATCACTTCTTCGTTAGATGAGCCGTCATCTGCAATGCATAACTCCCAATAGGGGTATGTTTGTGTCAGAACGGATTCAATCGCACGATCCAAGAAGGTGATTGGAGTGTTATAGGTCGGCATCACTACGGAGATAAGGGGCCACCGATCTTGGGTATAGGGCAAGAGACGTTCGATAGGAGGCCGAAGAAACCGTGCCAATGCTCGAGGCTTAATTTCGATTGCGGTACTTTTATTAAACGAGTTGCAGGAAGCATAAAAGTCTGAATTTGGCGCCCTTCCTTCATGAAATCCATACATCCCAAAGTGCAGCCAAGCATTCATTCCAGAGAGTTTAACATCGTTATTAGCGTTAATATACCATTGCCGGTCAAAAGTACCGTTCTTCAGATGAATCCAAATTATCCAGGCAGCCATTAGCTGACGTTTCAAGGTTTGGAATGAAAGTTTCGATCTTTCATCGATGGCCCTGAGTGGAGCAGTCAATCGCCAACTCCAACTTGATTGCACCGATTCCACGTAAGCCTTGTTATAATAGAGATCAAGATCGCGAAGATGGATTTCTTCCTGGAGATCTCTAATCACTCTTTTCTTCTCAGCAATCACTCTTTCCTTCTCAGCAATCACTCTTTCCTTCTCGGCAATCACTCTTTCCTTCTCAGCAATCACACCTTCCTTCTCAGCGATCATCGTCTGAGTTTTTTGGATATTAGCATCTTTAAGCGAGATGGCTTGTGTAATATTTTTAGTATTTTGGAGCTCCAATTCAAGGAGAGATTGCAATTCGCAAATCTGTTTTTGCATCGCACGCTTATTTCTATACAGCCTGTCGTATTCCAGATTTATATGTTGTTGTGATGCTAAAAGAGATTTGCAATAGTCCCTTGCTTGATCGGTTTCTTTAATGTTCTGCAATTTATGAGCAGCAAGTAGAGATTTATATAGTTCAATTGAAATTGGAGGGAGTTCTGACTCAAGAGTGAGATCAATTAAGTTAATTGTGCTATGTCGAAGATTTCTATCAAGAAAGCTAGAAGAGAGTTCTTCAATATTTTTTATGAAATCATTCTGGATTCTGATGCCAAGCTTGCTGGCTACAGAGATAAGTTCTTTCGATGGATTAAGTAGCATTTCATCATATTGAACAAATGCAACGGGCAGATTTTGAATGCTGGATAAGATCGATAGCCAGTTAGATACATAGAGCATCGCAGCATGAGTTATTGATAGTCCCTGCGCCTTATTAAGCGATCGAGCAACACTTAAAGGATCTCGCAAAACACAAACAACTTTTACTTCAAACCGAGCTTGATTTAAAACAGAAAGATAAAAGGGGAGTAAAGTCGAGATTCGTGGTTCCTTGAGAATTTTTAAGGGAGCTGCAGAAGAGTAGTTCCTCTTAAGAATTTCTAATGCTTCTGAAATTAGCTTTGATCTGTCCTGAGTGCTAATATTATCCCAATTAATTAAGCTAATACTTTCCCAACTTGATCCAAGCTGAGGCAATAATATAAACTCATTAAATTCGTATATATCTTTATCTTCAAAAAATCCTTTGGTATTGATTAGATTAGGCTGTATTAAAACATTTGAGTTTTCTGCTCCCAAGCATTCAAGCATGCGAGCAGCGACGCTAGTTCCAGAACGATGCACTCCAAGAACAATAAGCATGGTAGGATTAATATCAGCAATTCCATCTTGATTTCCACCACTCTGAAACAACTCTGTTTTATCAGCCGATACGTTCATTTGTATGTCGTTTAGAAAATATTATTTCTTCTAGTTAATTGAATCAGATTTGTATGTGTTGTAAACATTACGATTGTTATAATTTTTTTAATCAGTTATTTGTCGAACTAAGCTGAAATTTTAACTTGACGTAATATTATCTTAAAGACTTTAAGTAGGATATTGCAAGTCTTTGCAGCAAAGATCTAATTGATGCTGTAGTATAAATATCTGTTTTGACAACCGACCTATTCAATTTAATTTAAATTATTTGTTTACTGAAATAGTTGATAAATGTTCGCATGAAAAATCCATAATGCCAGTTATGAGATCAGAATCAATCGGTGCAACTTTGAATACACAAGCATCAATAATTCGATGTAAATAAATATCTTCTTGTCCAACAATTCCAGTTACTCCTGCATTAAGAAAGTAGGTCCCAGGGTTAAGTTTGCACTCGAACTGGAATTCTACTTTAACTTTATCTACTCCATGATACACCATTTCTTTTCGTACATTGGGTGAAGAAGCAGCTCCACCCAATTCGAATCCTGAAACAGTTTTTATTAACATTCCATATCGAGGGTTTATAATTTCTTGAAAGAATTCGACGTTGTAAGAATATTTATATTTTTTCCCACGCTCTAGAAGATTCACTTTATTCCCGGAAAGTGTGCATATTTCGGCATTCGAAATAATAGCACCTCGGGATTCATATTCTAATGTGCTAGTGGGCCGAAGTTGCGGGTTAAATGATTCATTTATTACACTAATATCTTGCTCTATTGGCTCTTGCTTGGTCAGCGTTTCACTATCAACATTCGAGATAGTAGATGTAATTATATTTTTATGGATTTTCGATCTATTTTCTTCTGTTCCGTATAATAACTTCTGGTATACCCCAAGAACTTGCTTGGGAGGTCCAATCTTTATTGATTCACCCGAATCCAAGAGTAGTGCTCGCTCACATAACTCCACGATTTGACCCCCAGAATGTGATACAAATAATATTGTGGTTCCACTTTTTCTGATCGCCTCGATACGTGAAAAACATTTTCTTTGAAATAACTCATCACCAACTGAAAGCGCCTCATCAATTATAAGAATTTCCGGTTCTGTATTAATTGCGACTGCAAAAGCAAGCCTCATGGACATCCCGCTGGAGTAGGTCTTCACCGGTTGCTCCAGGAAGTCACCAATGTCTGCAAATGCCGCTATGTCATCAAATTGCCGCTCCGTCTGTTCCCTGGTTAGTCCAAGTATCGAACAATTCATGAAGACATTTTCCCGCCCAGTGAACTCTGGATTAAATCCGCTCCCAAGCTCAAGAAGCGCAGCCACACGCCCGTTAACTGTTACAGATCCTGAAGTTGGCCGCAAAGTACCAGCGATAATCTGAAGAAGCGTGGACTTGCCAGATCCATTTCTTCCGATGATACCAACGGATTCTCCCTTCTGTACCTCGAAAGAGACATCCTGTAGTGCGTAGAACTCTCTGCAGAGTCCCTTCATCTTCTCGTCGATCCGGGGCCTCATAGCAGGAAAGAGCTCCCCAGCCAGGTCAAGGAAGGGATGCTTCAGCCGTGCTGAGGGATCTCTCCAGATGGTGTAGGCCTTGGAGACATTCTCTACTTTGATGGCAAGGTCGGACATGGAAGAGGAGCGAAGGATGAAACTTGAAACCTGAAACTTGAGTCAGATCAATGATGCGTTAACAGTAAGAGGGAGAAGGAGTTTAGACTGAAGGCTATTAGACTATTAGGTCTGAGACAAAGAGTTGCGCGAGAACAAGTCAAAGAGAGATCAGAAATCACTAAAAGGCTGGATTGTAGGAAGCATGAAAGTTCTTTCTTGTGCTTAATACTTTAGCGCTTTCGTACATTTTACTTTTAACAATTCTTATTTCTATATCACATCGGCAAATGCTGCCTTGCACTTCATGAAGAGTGCATATCCGAGTGTAGCAACTAGCAGGCTGGCAACTATCTGAATCGAAAGAACTGATAGATCAACTGATTGGCCAAAGACGAGTGCGTTTCTAGCCATGCTGATTAAGATTGCAGCAGGATTCAACTCGATGATCCATCGATAATCTTTAGGTATTGCACTAAGGGGAAAGAAAATAGCGCTCATAAACATGAGAATTGTGATTACAGGGGGGACCATGGATCCAATATCTCTCAGAAAAACGCCTAGCGCAGAAAGGGCCCAACATAGGCCGAGGCAGTAGAGTATGAGAGGTAACAAGATCGGTATGATTTCCATCGCCGTCCAAGGAATCTCTCCCTCTGCAATCAGGACAAAGAGCAGCAGTGGGAGAAATCCTATAAGCATATGGAAAAAACCAGCTATCACACTGCATAGAGGTATGATCTCCAAGGGGAAGATTACTTTGGTTACATAATTTGGATTAGCAATAATAAGCCCTGGTGATCCGATGATCGAACCGCCAATGAGATCCCAAAGAAGCAGACCGCAGAATAGCCCAAGGGCGAACTGGGTCTTCGTCTCACCGGGATGCCCGTATGATCCTCCAAAGATAAAACCGAAGACCAGAGTGTAGACTCCCAACATGATCAGAGGAGTCAGGAAGGACCAGAAAAGTCCCAACATGGTCCCTCTGTAGCGTTTCTCGATTTCTCGCTTTGCAAACTGGCTAATCAGGTGTCTATGCTTATAAAGATTCGCTGCAATACGCCAAGGAAGCAGAAGGCCACCCAGCGATACTGATGCTGAAGAATGATAAGTGCGACTCGATGAAATCGTCATGGGTTGCTTTTTAAGTCGGCTTTATGCTTTTTTTTCTTGTCTGTGGATTGCTTTGTGGCAATGAGCACCTTTGCTGTGTCATTTTGCGCTACAATGGGAAGGGTAACGCGAAACGCAATATAGGGAAGATAAACCTGCGAGGACTTCTTATCGGACCTGATTACTTGCAAATAATATTCCCCTAAGGGTTGGTTTGTAGGAACCTGTAGAGAAGCACTGAATCCGCTTTGAAGTAGCTCTGGGTCATTTTCATGCTTTGCCACATCTGGACGGAACTGAAGAGTCGTCGCAAATACACCCCCCTGGATCGCCATGTTAGTCGATAACAGAACTACTTTGGGGGGGGCTCCTTCATTCAGGTTGCTCTTCATCCAACCCGAAAGAAATATTGTGTCCCCCGGGCTTACTTGCAGACCAGCGGATAATGAAACCACGGGGTGTTTATTTATGAGTGCTGAATCAATGCTTCCTCCGACATAAGAATCAGGAGTCACATTATCTTTCCATACAATCGGACTACTACACAACGTAATCAAAGGAGGCAATGCAAAATACCCTAATATAATGGCAAGCGACAGAATGCATAGGAATGCAATTTTCTTTTTGATTGAATCTAGCGAATATAATGTCCAAGCCACGATTGGCCCGCAACCACATAATATTATAATAATAAAATAGAGATTCATTGATTAAATTAATTCATTCTGTGACTGATCGGACTATCAGTACGAAGGTGTCTTGAGGGCTTTTTCATCCCAGCATACGATATCTCTCCAAGACCTCATGAGGATCTCCGATCATCTCAATCCGTGACTGGTGAATTAGCATAACCCGATCGGCAAAGCGTTCCATTTCTTCCGGATCATGAGTAACGAGGATGATGGTTTTTCCTTCTTTTTTATATCGTTCAAAGAGCTCGAAGCATTTTTCTTCAAAGACGAAATCACCCACCGCCATCACCTCGTCGAGTAGCATGATGGGAGTATCTAGCTGAGCCACGACGGAGAATGCTAGCTTCACTGACATGCCGCTGGAGTAGTGCTTCACCTGAAGCTCCATAAAGTTCTCTAGCTCTGCAAATCGGACAATCTCATCATACCGAGCATCGATTTCCTGCTTGGTCAGGCCTAGGATGGTGGCGTTCAAGTAGACATTCTCTCGTCCAGTTAGTTCGGATTTGAATCCCACTCCGAGTTCGAGCATCGGGGCAATACGGCCATTAACGCTAAACTCACTGCCCTTATCTGGCTTGTAGATGCCAGACAGGATCTTGAGCAGGGTCGATTTTCCAGAACCATTCCTGCCGATGATTCCGAAGAACTCTCCCTGCTGAATCTCGAAGCTGATGTTATCGAGCGTACGCCTTGGCTTCCGCTCGTTTCTCACACCAAACTTCATCAAACGCTCACGAAGGGTTCCCCTCCTCTCTGCAGGGAGGCGAAATGTCTTGGAAAGGTTACGAACAGTGATGGCGGGAGGCATACGAGCGAGAATAAAAAGGATGAAACTTGAAAGCTGAAACTTGAATGGGAGTAGAGGCCGGGCGAGAGCTTAGAGAAAGGCTTTTGGACTGTTGGACTGTTAGGTAAGAGGACTGAGGCCGGGAGAAAAGTAAAAGGTGGAAATGTGGAAAGTTAGCTGAGGAAGGGTGAAACTTGAAACCTGAAGGCTAAAGTAGAATGCGGGTGAGTCAGCCAATCTGTGACCTATTCCATCGTGGTCGTAAAAAGGAGGCAATCCCCCCCTCCTCAACTCATCCCCTGTGGGTAAACCCTTCCGCCAACCACAGATCTGCAGGAAGCCAGGTCTCAACTCCATCCTGATGAGTACAAACGACCACCGATCCATTCATTCCAATATGGAAGGAGCAGACAGGAGCTGATGATTCAAAATCATCGTCAGGGATGAGTGCGAACGGTATGGAGCGATCCACCCCATCTATCTCTACATGGAGATAAGCGCGGTCCACATCAAACCAGGCATGGTTCAGTCGGATGTCCTGAGTTTTACAGACCACGTTCATTGATATCAGTTTTAAACTCTTCCAGAGCCTCTTGCAACTCACGACTCATCGCATTCTCCATCCCTCTGATGGGTCCAAGCAAACGATCAAAGACCCCTATTTCATGATTGTCCTTGAAGACATGGATGTGACGCCCGTCATGATCCGATCTTGTAAAGAGAAGGATGTATCCTTTGATTTTACGTCTCACAAGAGTCGAGCAGGCTGAAGTTCAGATGCCTCACTCAAGACGATACCCCGCTTCATCAGGGAATGCTGCCGCCCTTGCCCATTCCTGTATGGTTAGAGGAGGTCACTGGTAGAAAAATGGAAATTGTACCGCCATAAAGTCTCTTGACGGCTAAATAGCATGAACTGTATCACAAGAGAGTTCAATCTGTTTAGAGGAGAAGCAACTGAGCCTATTAGGCTGTTGGACTGTTAGGTCAGAGGACTGAAGCCGGGAGAAAAGTAAAAGGTGGGAATGTCAGCATGTGCTGCGTGCCGTTATGCCAGAGGCCT
>Ga0194059_1000572_pt1 | contig 17163 bp, 17 predicted proteins | sample SepL6211m_MetaG_FD_163426 | JGI IMG/M metagenome (GOLD analysis project Ga0194059, IMG submission 163426) | Anoxic zone freshwater microbial communities from boreal shield lake in IISD Experimental Lakes Area, Ontario, Canada - Sep2016-L626-11m | ecosystem: Environmental > Aquatic > Freshwater >... | reverse complement strand
AGTAAGGTAATCAACCCAAGACGGAAGTGATCGACCTTTGGAAAAATGCACAGTCCGAGCAGGGCAATTGCCGCTGTAAAAACAGCTGCCGGCAACCAATAGTCAGGCACTGTGGGCAAAAATAGCAGAAATGAACCCCCAGCGATAAACGCCGCAATAGCTAAACGCAAGATATTAAGAGGCTAAGTTGAGTTTTGGATTGCCAGCCAGTAATACTGACCAGCGTGGCAATACTTGCATGGCATTGCGCCATACAGCAATAGCAAACTCATCGCTACTGATACCACGAATCTCTGCCAATACATTGGCAATACGGGGTAAGAATGCAGGCTCGTTAAACACAATACCCTCTTCACGCATCCATGCTGGCGGTATATCGGGCGCATCCGTCTCGGTAACGATGTTATCTATTGCCAACTCTTTTAACAATCGACGAATCTGCAAAGCGCGTTCAAAAGTTGCGGCACCACCAAAGCCCAATTTAAATCCAAGCTCGATAAATTGCTCCGCCTGTTGAAAGCTACCATTGAATGCATGAGCTATTCCACCAGGAATCTTTCTGCAGCGTAGTGCTTTCAGGATCGCGTCTTGTGAACGACGAACATGCAAAATCACCGGCAATTGATATTGCTCGGCTAGATCAAGCTGTGCTTGAAAGAACCACTCTTGTCGTTGTGGATCTAGACCTTCAACAAAATAATCTAAACCAATCTCACCAATGCCAACAAAGCGAGGATCGGTTAAAGATTGCTCTATCTGATCTTTCAGAATGGTGATGTCAGACTCTTTTGCCTGATTGATATACAGTGGATGGATCCCCAACGTATAAACCAATCCTGGGATTTTCTCAGCGTATTGAGAGGCAAGCGCTCGGACGTGATCACAGTCGGCGGCTTTAACCGTTGGCAGAAGGATTGCTTTTACACCATTCTGGGCTGCGGTATCGATCACTTGAGAAAGATTTCTCTCAAACTCAGGCGCATCTAGATGGCAATGGGTGTCAACCCACGATTGGCGCTGACTCATGCAACGAAGTTCTTTAAGACTCCGCGCTCTAAATGCAAAATACGATCACAACGTTTGGCGCGAATCGGGTCATGGGTCACGATCACAAAGGCTGTCCCTTGCTCACGCGCTACATCCAACATTAAATCAAACACACTATCAGCCGTCTCTATATCGAGATTACCTGTGGGCTCATCTGCTAACACGCAAGCGGGATTACCCACCAAAGCACGTGCAACTGCGACTCGCTGACGCTCTCCACCCGATAACTCACCAGGGGTGTGAAGTTCTCTCGCAGCCAAACCAACAGATTTTAGGATCTTGCTTGCCCTGTCCATAGATTCTTCATTACTCAGTCCACGAATACGTAATGGCAATGCCACATTCTCCTGGGCACTGAATTCATCTAAGAGGTGATGGAATTGATAAATGAAACCAAGGCTGTGATTGCGCAATTGGTCTAATTTGGCAACCGATAAACTGTTCAGATTAGATCCGGCCAGAACCACAGAGCCTGCACTTGGGGTATCTAAGCCACCCAAGAGATGCAACAAAGTACTCTTACCCGAGCCAGATGAGCCAACGATCGCAACTTTCTCTGATGGGGACACATTCAAATGGATGCCCTTGAGAACCTCAACTGCTGAAGGGCCTTGGCCATAGGTTTTGGCTAAATCTCTAGCGCTCAGCACCAGGGTATTTGCGTTATTCATAAGCTCACTCATACCGTAGGGCCTCGGCAGGTTGCACTTTGGCAGCGCGGCGACTTGGATATAAAGTGGCTAAAACAGAAAGCCCAAATGCCATGAGGCCAACAGTCAATACGTCTGAGAATCTCACGTCTGATGGAAGTTCACTAATAAAGTAAACATCGCGTGGCAAGAAGCGCACACGGAAAATGGCTTCGATCGCTGGAACTATCACATCAATATTGAGTGCAATGAGTAAGCCAAGGCCAACACCAGCTAGAGACCCAAGCAATCCAATTGCCAATCCCTGCACCAAGAAAATTCGCTGAATCAATCCTGGGCTTGCACCCATGGTTCTCAAAATAGCAATGTCTGCCTGCTTTTCATTCACAGTCATCACTAAAGTGGAGACCAAGTTAAAAGCAGCAACAGCAATAATCAAAGTTAGGATGATGAACATCATTTTCTTTTCAGTTTGCACGGCGGCAAACCAGTTCCGATTGGATCTTGACCAGTCGGTAACCCATAAGGCTTGAGGTACGACTTGAGCTAACTCAGCAGCTACCTCGGGGGCGCGCTGCATGTCATCAACCTTTACACGCAATCCAGATGGGTCATGCAAGCGTAATAAGGCGGCGGCATCTTTCCAGTGCATGATGGCTAAAGAGCTGTCGTATTCATAGTGGCCACTATCTACAATGCCAATCACCTGAAGCGTACGCATTCTGGGCATGGCACCTGCTGGCGTGAGATCACTTTCGGGAACGATCATATTGATGCGATCTCCCACTCGTGCACCGACCATTGAGGCAAGTTGGGCCCCAAGGGCAACTCCAAAGTTACCGGGCTTGAGATCGTTGATGCTGCCAGCAACAAATTGTTTTGGCAGGTCTGATACCTTACCTTCTTGTTCTGGCAAGACACCCCGAATAGCAACGCCGCGCATGACACTATCTCGGCTTAATAGTCCCTGAGAGCTCACCATCGGCGCAACACCGATGACATGAGGCTGAGCAGCTACTTTGAGGGCAAGTGGCTCCCAATTAACCAGTCCATCAGGGGCGGTAATTTCGACATGGGATAAAACGGAGAGCATCCGATCGCGAACTTCTTTCTGAAAACCATTCATCACAGAAAGCACCACAATCAGGGCGGCGACCCCAAGGGCAATACCTGCGGTAGAGATCCCTGAGATAAAAGATAGAAAACCATCACGCTTTCCAACTGTCTTACGACGCTTGGATCGGGTGTAGCGCAGGCCAATTTCTAGCTCAATAGGAAGTCTCAACATAGTCACAGTTTAGTGAATCTGGCGGGCATACTGATGGAATACTGAATTGCCACCTAAAATCAGGGGAATGACTGCCAATATGACCCACGAAAAGCGCTTTACCCTGATGCTCTCCGGCGAGGATGCATTGGAGCTTGAGGTTGACCACCCAATTAGAAGTGCCCCACTCAATGGCTTGCCTCACGAGCGCTTCCTTCTAGGGGAAAAGGTCCCAGCAGCGCCCATCCTGCTTTTGGGTCAGTCCAATCTAACTGTAAATCCAGATGAAATGATTGCTTGCTTGCAGCCAGTCCACCTCCATGCTAGCCGTGATCACTTGGTCCTGATGAGCCAAAACCAAGTTGAGCTCAACCATGAGGAATCGGCAAAATTACTAAATGTAGCGCTTCCACTTATCGAGGAAGATTTTCAGGGTCGAGTGCTTCTGCAAGATTCGCATTATTGGTTTATTGCTGCAGGCCCATTTGCCAGTCTAGCAAGTCATAGCATTGACCAAGCTCATGGTCGCAATATTGATTGGTGGATGCCTCGCGATACTCATGAAGATGGTATAGCCAAAACTTGGCGAAAACTCCAGAATGAAATTCAGATGCTCTGGCATATTGACCCAGTCAATGAGATCCGTGAGCAACAAGGTGCCCCCATGATCAATTCGATTTGGATTAGTGGCATTGGCAAACTCAATGATGTCCATGCGCCAGAGCTTTTAAAGCAAGCCAAGAATATTTATGGAGAGCACCCACTATTGACTGGACTCTCTAAATTTCTCAACATTGCATATCAAAAAGAGCTTCCTTTCTCCAACTCCTCTGATTTAAGTAATGGCTTTGGCTGGTTTAGTCATCCTGAATCAATTTGGCCAACGCTGCAGAAAGCATTAGCTGATAAAGCACTTGATGAAGTGACGATCATCGATTTCCCCAAAGGAGAAATACGTGAACGCACATTCACAGCGAGAGATCTACAGAAGAAGTCTTTAATATTTTGGCGCAAGGCAAAAGAACTTAGTTGGAAAGAGATCATCCAGCCATGAGTCAATTTTCTCAACGCCCCGTTTCTGAAAGAACCAGTACCTGGCTAGAGCAAAGTGGTCTACATCCACTGCTAGCAAGGCTCTTTGCCGCACGCGGCGTTCAATCACCCGATGAGTTATCGCTTGATCTTAAAAAATTACTTTCTCCAACAGAGCTCAAGAACTGTTTAAGCACGGCAAGCCTGTTGGCAGACATTCTTGAGAAAAAAGAACCCATGCTGGTGGTTGCCGACTATGACTGCGATGGCGCAACTGCCTGCGCGGTAGCTGTTCGTGGCTTAAAGATGTTGGGCGGTCCACAAACCCCGATTCAGTTTTTAGTACCCAATCGCTTCACCATGGGTTATGGCCTCACACCAGAGGTTGTGGAATTGGCCGCGCAACAAAATCCCAAACCCCAATATCTCATTACCGTTGATAACGGTATTGCTAGCGAGGCGGGTGTAGATCGCGCACGTGAACTAGGTATGGAAGTGATTGTGACTGACCATCACCTACCAGGCGATCGCCTTCCAAAAGCTACTGCGATTGTGAACCCCAATCAACCTGGATGTGGATTTCCCAGTAAGGCGCTAGCCGGAGTTGGGGTGATGTTTTATTTATTGGTTGCCTTGCGTGCAGAGTTACGCAATCGTGGGAAGTTTACGAATGAGAATCAGCCCAAGATTGAAAATCTCTTAGATTTGGTTGCACTGGGCACTGTTGCTGACGTTGCGCAACTCGATCGCAATAATCGTATTCTGGTTTCCAATGGTCTGAAGCGCATTCGTGCTGGCATCTGTCAAGCGGGCATTGGAGCGCTATTTCAGGTAGCGGGGCGTGATCCGCGCAGTGCTAATACCTTTGATCTCGGTTTCGCCATCGGCCCTCGTCTCAATGCTGCCGGCAGACTTGCAGATATGACGCTGGGCATTCGTTTGCTACTGAGTGATAACGCCGATCAAGCGCTAGAGCTTGCTCAAGAGCTTGATCGCATTAATCGTGAACGCCGTGTTATTGAAACTGGGATGCAAGAAGCGGCTCTAGCCCATCTTGCCGAAGATCAATTAGCAGGAACGATGGCGGAGCGCACTAGTATTTGCCTTTGGAATTCAGAATGGCACCAAGGTGTTGTTGGCATCGTCGCATCACGCCTTAAGGAACGCTTCAATCGTCCCGCTATTGTTTTTGCTCCGGCAGTAGGCGCTACTGGTGAAGAGCTTAGAGGCTCAGGCAGATCTTTAACGGGCTTTCATTTGCGGGATGCATTGGATTTAGTTTCCAAGCGTGAGCCTGGTTTGATCTTAAAATTTGGTGGTCACGCCATGGCTGCCGGCCTCACGATTCGCAAGTCGGACTTTGAAAAGTTTGACGCTGTATTTCAGAAAGTCGCCAGTGAGTTACTAGATGATGAACTTCTAGAGCGACGTCACATCCATGATGGCATTCTTGCCTTATCTGAATTCACTCCAGAAACGGGAGACCTCCTCGCCGAAGAAATCTGGGGGCAAGGCTTTCCTCAGCCCATCTTTTATGGCGAGTTTGAGATCAGCCAACAAAGTTTGATGAAAGACAAGCACCTACGACTGCAATTGCGCCCTCTAGGAGAGGGCTCGCTTGCTAGCAAACCATTCACCGGAGTTTGGTTTAACCGCACTCAGACCCTGCCAGAAAAAGCCAATCTGGCCTACCGCCTAGTTACCGACCGTTACCAAGGGCGAGCCAGGGTTCAACTCATGATTGAGGCGCACGACGAGGGTTAAGGGGTGTAGGGGTTCAGGGGCTACTGGGTGTTCAGGGATCTGGAGTAATAACCCCCCTATAATTAGGGGATGGAAGCTGAACAATTAAACACTATTTCGAATACTCTGTCTGATCTGCTCACCCGTGAGCAAGCGCTTCGGGGGTATCTTTGACTTCGAAGTAAAGTCACGACGTCTTACTGAAGTTAACTCTATTCTTGAAGATCCCACTATCTGGGATGATCAAAAGAAGGCTCAAGCGCTTGGCAAAGAGAAAAAATTGCTCGATGGCGTGGTCTCTACCCTCACCGATTTAAATACCAACATCACTAGCGCCCTCGAACTATTCGATATGGCCAAAGAAGAAAGTGATTTTGAAACCATCGGCGCTATCGAACACGATGTCGAAAGGTATAGCAAAACCATTGGAGATCTTGAATTCCGTCGCATGTTCCATAACGAAATGGATCCATGTAACTGTTTTATTGATATTCAAGCTGGTGCAGGCGGGACTGAGGCTTGCGACTGGGCAAGCATGCTCTATCGTCAATACTTAAAGTATTGCGAACGAAAAGGCTATAAAACAGAAATTCTTGAAGAGTCTGATGGTGACGTTGCGGGCATTAAGAGTGCCACCATTAAAGTTGATGGTGAATATGCATACGGCCATCTTCGCTCAGAAACAGGCGTGCATCGCTTAGTCCGCAAATCACCTTTTGATTCTTCAAATGGCCGCCATACTTCTTTTGCTAGTATTTATGTTTATCCAGAAATTGATGACTCGATTGAGATTGACGTCAATCCTGCAGATATTCGTACAGACACGTATCGTGCTTCTGGTGCTGGTGGTCAGCATATTAATAAAACCGACTCGGCTGTTCGCTTAACCCATCTACCAACCGGCATCGTGGTGCAGTGTCAGAACGACCGTAGCCAACACCGCAACCGCGCTGAAGCCATGACAATGCTGAAGTCCCGCTTGTACGAACAGGAAATGCAAAAGCGTCGGGTAGAACAAGATAAGCTTGAGGCCACTAAAACCGATGTGGGTTGGGGTCATCAGATCCGCTCCTATGTCTTGGATCAAAGCCGCATTAAAGACTTACGCACCAACGTTGAGATCTCCAATACCCAGAAAGTACTGGATGGCGATCTCGATGCCTTTATTGAAGCCAGCCTGAAACAAGGCGTCTAATCCGCGTTAAATCACAACCCCCTTCATTACCGCTAAGACACTAAAGATATGAACGATAAAACGAATTTAGGCACTACACCATCCCCAGCTACTGAGGCGGTTGATGAGAATCACATCATTGCTGAGCGTCGTGAAAAATTAGCCAAGCTACGCGAAGCTGGAGTCGCTTTCCCTAACGACTTTGTGCCTACACATTTAGCTGTAGACTTGCACGCACACTACGATAGCCTCACTAAAGAAGAATTGGCTGCTAAAAAGATTCATGTGAAGGTCGCGGGTCGTATGGTTCTCAAGCGCGTTATGGGTAAAGCAAGTTTTGCAACCATTCAAGATCGCAGTGGACAAATTCAGTTCTACATTAGCGACGAGCTTAGCGGTGCGGATACCCACGGCGCCTTTAAGCACTGGGATATGGGTGACTTCATTTCTGCTGAAGGCAATCTCTTTAAAACGAATAAAGGCGAGCTCTCGGTTGAATGCAGCAATTTGCGTTTACTCAGCAAGTCATTGCGCCCCCTGCCAGACAAGTTCCATGGTCTGTCAGACTTAGAGACCAAGTATCGCCAGCGTTATGTGGATTTGATTGTCAATCCAGAAAGTCGCAACATTTTTAAGGCGCGTAGCAATGCTATCGCTTCATTGCGTCGCCATATGCTTGATGCCGACTTCATGGAAGTTGAAACGCCAATGCTTCACCCGATTCCTGGTGGGGCAACTGCTAAGCCTTTTATTACACACCATAACGCTTTAGATATGCAGATGTTCTTGCGTATCGCCCCAGAGCTTTACCTCAAGCGTTTAGTGGTTGGTGGTTTTGAACGTGTATTTGAGATTAACCGCAACTTCCGCAATGAAGGTGTAAGCCCGCGTCACAATCCAGAGTTCACGATGATGGAGTTCTATGCAGCTTATACAGATTACAACTGGCTAATGGATTTCACCGAGAATATGATCCGCGCAGCAGCAATGGACTCCCAAGGTACTGCAGTATTAACTCATCAAGGTCGCGAATTAGATCTCAGCAAGCCATTTCACCGCTTAACCATTACTGAAGCCATTCTGAAGTACGGACCACAATCCAATAAAACTTATGAGCCAGCTCAATTAGAAGATGCTGATTTCATTCGCTCTGAATTAAAAAAAGGTGGCGAGAACCCAGACAGTCCGACACTAAAGAACGCTGGCATTGGTGCTTTGCAATTAGCCTTATTTGAATTGGTTGCAGAAGAACATCTCTGGGAACCAACTTACATCATTGATTACCCAATTGAAGTAAGCCCGCTTGCCCGCGAATCTGATACACGCCCAGGCATTACTGAGCGCTTTGAACTTTTCATCACTGGTCGCGAAATTGCGAACGGCTTCTCAGAATTAAATGATGCTGAAGACCAGGCTAATCGCTTCCGTAAACAAGTAGCGCAAAAAGAAGCTGGTGACGAAGAGGCGATGTACTTTGACCATGACTTCATCCGCGCTCTTGAATACGGTATGCCGCCAACTGGTGGATGCGGTATTGGTATTGACCGCTTAGTGATGCTGCTCACAGATGTGCCGAATATTCGTGACGTGATTCTCTTCCCTCACCTGCGTCGTGAAGAAGAATAAAAAGTTCACAAAAGATTTAGTAAGCGCTAAAGAAACAAAGGAAGAAAGCCACCCTAGGGTGGCTTTTTCATTACAGCACTTATATATCTTTAATTAAGCGGCTGCTTGGGCAGGTAAGCCTTTTTCATCAAAGACGCCTTCAAATAAAGCTGAACTTAAATAGCGTTCAGCGGTATCCGGCAGAATCACCACAATGGTTTTACCTTCGTATTCTGGTCGCTTAGCAAGACGCACAGCTACGGCAGCGGCAGCACCACAGGAGATGCCGACCAAGATACCTTCTTCCTTGGCAATGCGCCGGGCAAACTCAATCGCCTCTTCATTGGTGACTTGTTCAACCTTATCGACCACAGAAAGGTCCAAGTTCTCTGGCACAAAACCCGCGCCAATCCCTTGAATCTTATGTGGGGCTGGCTTGATTTCTTCGCCATTCAGTTTTTGTGTGATTACGGGGCTAGCGGTAGGCTCAACCGCAACGACTTCTATGGCTTTTTTCTTGGTATTTTTAATGTAACGGCCAACGCCGGAGATCGTGCCACCAGTGCCAACACCAGCTACAAACACATCAATCTTGCCTTCAGTGTCATCCCAGATTTCTGGGCCAGTGGTTTTTTCATGAATTGCTGGATTAGATGGGTTACTAAATTGCTGTAGCAAAACATATTTACTAGGATCAGACTCGGCAATCTCTTTCGCTTTGGCAATCGCGCCATTCATCCCCTTAGGGCCTTCGGTCAAAACGAGCTTAGCACCCAAGGCAGTTAATAGTTTGCGACGCTCTAAGCTCATGGTTTCGGGCATGGTCAGCGTCAAAGGAATGCCACGTGCAGCAGCGACAAACGCCAAAGCAATGCCCGTATTGCCACTAGTAGGCTCTACTAATTCTTTGCCAGGTCCAAGCAAACCTTTTTCTTGAGCATCGTTAATCATCGCCACACCAATTCGACACTTGACTGAGTAAGCGGGATTGCGCCCTTCAATCTTCGCTAGAACAGTTGCTTTAGCGCCATCGGTGACGCGATTTAATCGCACTAAAGGTGTGTGACCAATGGTTTGTGAATTATCGGTAAAGTAAGTCATGCGGCTTCCTTAAATCAAAGAATCTAAAAATGAATAATCCGTGGTGAATGGTTAATGTGAATAGATCTTATGGGAATGTCTTCATTTAACCAAAGAAGTTCTCGTCATAAGGTCAGTACTTTAAGTTCTAACGGGGCTTTTTAAAGAATGTGACTACTAGCACAATCAGCAGTGCACTAAACCACACCAAAGACCACTCTGGTACTTGCAGACCCAGTATGGCGGGTAATTGAGCAGAGCAAAGGCCATCAGCCTTAAATAACCATGGTAAGCCCTGCGCTACCTGAAATTGATTAATCCAGAGTTCTAAGGGGTCTATTCCACAAGAAGCACCTGGATGAGACAAGAGCCACACATGATGTCCTGCAACTGCTGTTCCATATCCGGCAGCCAAAATTGCCAAGGCATGGAATAGCTTCCTCAGGGGATCAAAACTGGCAGCCATAAGGCAAGCGACTGCTATGCCTATATAACCTACTCTTTGCAAAACACACAAGGGGCACGGCAGAAAACTAACGCCCTGATAGCCCACCTGCTGGAGGATGACCGCAAAAGCAACTAAGCCTAGGCTAATGAAAGAGAGAAATAGGTATTGGCTTCTTTTCATATAGAGATGATAGCTAAATGGCTAGGAACACCATCTAAATCGCCTCTTTATTACCAAAAGTCTGACCTATATCACTAGTGAGTCCTACTTTTTGCAGGATTCCCATCAAATTCCCCCTTCAAGAATGGGATAATCGAGGTTTTGCTATCTTCTAACGAACCCGTATTTATGGCCGCATATCAGACTGAAACTGTTCTCACCGTTCACCACTGGAACGACACCCTATTTAGCTTCACCACCACCAGAAATAAAGGCTTACGCTTTCGTAGCGGCCACTTCTTGATGATTGGTCTAGAGGTTGAAGGTAAGCCTCTTGTTAGAGCTTATAGCGTTGCGAGCCCAAACTATGAAGAGCACCTCGAGTTCTTGAGTATTAAAGTTCAAAACGGCCCCCTCACCTCACGCTTACAAAAAATCCAAGTTGGCGATCCCATCTTGGTGAGCGAAAAGTCTGTTGGCACATTGGTGATCGATGACTTGAACCCAGGCAAACATCTTTACCTGTTTAGTACCGGCACAGGTCTTGCGCCATTCATGAGCATCATTCGTGATCCAGAGACTTATGATAAGTTTGAAAAAGTCGTGCTCATTCATGGCGTACGCTTAGTAAGCGAGCTTGCTTATGCTGATTACCTTAAGGATGAACTCACGCAAGATGAGTTCTTAGGTGAAATCATTCGTGAGAAGTTAATCTACTACCCTACTGTGACCCGTGAAGCCTTCACACATACCGGGCGCTTAACAACCGCAATTGAATCAGGTCAACTGTTCAAAGATATTGGCTTACCCCCCTTGGATCCAGCAGTCGATCGCGCCATGATTTGCGGTAGTCCATCGATGCTCAAAGAAACCTCTGAGATGTTGGATGCCAAAGGCTTTAAGGTCTCTCCAAGCCTTGGGCAACTAGGTGACTATGTCTATGAGCGTGCCTTCGTAGAAAAATAAGAACCCACCTATATATCTAAAAGTAATGTAGATATCGCTATATATTCCTTGTGGATATAAAGACCCCTTGGTACATTGTCTCTAACGAGATATTTACCAAGGAATCGAAGTGTCCCCAGTCAGAGAGCATTACAACCCCGTTATTACGAATTTATTGCGTGAGCACGATCGCCTGCCACACGACAAGGTTGATGAGCGCAAAAGCTTTCAGCGTCAAATCCTGTTTCTCATGAATACGATCAAGCTCGAAGAGTTTGAGCAGTCATTCGCATAAGCAGGAAAAATACTCAAAATGATCCAATTTTTTCTAGACTCCGTTCAATTTATTATCTCCGGCGCACTGGTTGGCCTCTTGGTTGGAATGACCGGTGTTGGTGGCGGCTCCTTAATGACGCCTTTGCTGACAATCATTTTTGGAGTTGCTCCAACTACTGCGGTTGGTACAGACTTAGCATTTGCTGCAATTACCAAGGGATTTGGCACTGCTGCACATAGGCTGCATGGAAATGTTCGTTGGGACATTGTGCGGCTTTTATGTGTAGGCAGCCTAAGCACCGCAGTTATTTCTATTCTGATCCTTAAATACGTGGGGCCTGTTTCAAAAAACTTCAATCACCTCATTAGCATTTCAATTGGAATTTCGGTGCTTCTTACAGCTGGGTCGCTTTTATTTAGAGCTAAGATTTTGAAGTGGGTGCAAGATAATCCTCAATTTTTACCAAGTGGATCAAATCTAAAAATAGCAACCATTTCAGTTGGAGCAGTCATTGGAGTTTTGGTCACGGTTTCATCCATTGGTGCAGGCGCCATTGGCGCAACATTGATATTGGCGCTCTACCCCCATCTAAAACCTGCGCAAGTAGCGGGCACAGATATCGCTTATGCGGTTCCCCTAACTGCCTTAGCTGGCTTGGGCCACTGGTGGCTAGGTAACGTCCACTTTGATTTACTCTTTGGACTCTTACTAGGATCTATTCCTGCAATCTGGCTCGGGGCTAAGCTGTCCAGTACGCTATCCGAGCGGGCAACGAGAACCACGCTTGCAGCAACACTTTTTTTAGTCGGCATTAAACTCGTTTCCTCATGATGACTCCAGAGTTTTGGTCAATACCAGCTAATACCCTAACAGCCGCTGAACTTTCCGAGAAGACTGCTACCCTCAAAAAAAGATTGTTAAGCATCGCTGAGAAATTCTCAGATGTACGCTTTGCTACTAGCCTGGCTGCTGAAGACATGGTGATCACCGATACGGTTGCGCAGTCTAAAGCAAAGATTGCTTTATTCACACTGGCAACTGGTCGCTTACATCAAGAGACAGTGGACATGATCAAAGCCACTGAAGATCACTATGGCATTTCTATTACCAAAGCCTTTCCAGAGGAAGCCGATGTTCAAGCTTTTATCGATCAATATGGGATGAATGGTTTTTATGATGGTGAAGAGGCTAAGAAAGCTTGCTGTGGTGCCCGCAAGATCAAGCCATTAAATGCTGCACTGATTGGAGCTGATGCTTGGCTGACTGGTCAAAGGCGCGAGCAATCCACTACTCGCGAAGAACTCAATTTTGAAGAGCATGATGATGCAAGAGGTATTGCTAAGTTCAATCCATTATTTGATTGGACTGAAGCAGACATCTGGGCTTATATCAAACAAGGAAATGTACCGATTCACCCGCTACATTTAAAGGGCTTCCCCAGTATTGGTTGCGAGCCCTGCACGCGCCAAGTCAAAAAAGGTGAAGACATTCGGGCTGGTCGCTGGTGGTGGTTACAAAGCGATAGCAAAGAATGTGGTCTGCACGTTAACAAATAATTAATCCTCAAGAAGAATGAAGTAGAGAATGCAAGAAAATACATTATTAGATGATCATTTGGATTGGCTTGAAGCGGAATCCATTTATATCATTCGTGAAGTAGTGGCCCAGTGCTCCAATCCAGCCATGCTGTTCTCTGGCGGCAAAGACTCAATCGTCATGTTTCACTTAGCTCGCAAGGCTTTTCAGTTTGGTGATCGCCCTGTAAAACTACCTTTCCCTATTTTGCATATTGATACTGGCCATAACTATCCAGAAGTCATCGCCTATCGAGACTCAGTGGTTGAAAAGACTGGTGTGAAACTAATAGTTGGCCATGTGGAAGACTCCATTAAAAGAGGCACGGTACGCTTACGCAAAGATACGGACTCACGTAATGCCGCCCAAGCAGTCACTTTGTTAGAAGCGATTGCTGAATATGAATTCGACGCCCTGATGGGTGGCGCTCGTCGCGATGAAGAGAAAGCCCGCGCTAAAGAGCGCATCTTCTCCTTCCGTGATGACTTTGGTCAATGGGATCCGAAAGCGCAACGCCCAGAACTCTGGAATCTGTACAACGCCCGTATTGCGAAGGGTGAGAATATGCGCGTGTTCCCAATTTCAAATTGGACTGAGCTCGATATCTGGCAATATATTGCTCGTGAAAAATTAGAACTCCCAAGCATCTACTACACCCATAAACGTGAAGTTGTTAGAAAAAATAGCTTGCTACTCCCAGTAACAGATGTCACACCAAAGGGCCCTAGCGATGTAAGTGAAGTATTAGATGTGCGCTTCCGCACGGTTGGTGATATCAGCTGCACCTGCCCAGTACTCAGCACCGCGGCAAATCCTATCGAGATCATTGCTGAGACTGCGATCACTGAAATTACTGAACGTGGCGCTACTCGCATGGATGATCAAACCAATGAGGCCTCTATGGAGCGCCGTAAGAAAGAAGGTTACTTCTGATGACTCAAACAACAAATCAACATATACATCAAAATGTAGTGCGCTTCATTACCGCTGGTAGCGTTGATGATGGCAAGAGCACCTTAATCGGTCGCTTACTCTATGACACCAAATCTATTTTGGTTGATCAGTTGGAAGCACTTTCCAAGACAAAACACGCGCGGGTGACCTCCTCAGATGCTGGAGTCGATCTAGCGCTCCTAACGGATGGTCTTGAGGCTGAGCGAGAGCAAGGCATTACCATTGATGTCGCCTATCGTTACTTCTCTACCCCAAAACGTAAGTTCATCGTAGCTGATGCCCCAGGGCATGTGCAGTACACGCGCAACTTAGTGACTGGCGCATCACAATCTGATGTTGCCGTCATCCTCGTTGATGCAAGTCGTGCCGATTTAAATACTTCACCGGCAACCCTCTTGGCACAAACCAAACGCCACTCTGCAATTGTTCATTTACTAGGACTGCGTCACGTGGTATTTGCAGTGAATAAGATGGACCTATTCAACTTTGATGAGAAGATTTTCAATGCCATCGCTTTCGCTATCGAAGAATTAGCCCAAAAGATTGGTTTACCCAAACCAATTTTGGTTCCAATTTCTGCTTTACTTGGCGCAAACGTTGTTACTGCCAGCAAAGATACCCCCTGGTACAAAGGTCCTACGCTATTGGAATGGCTAGAAGAACTAGATACCAGCCCAGAGTCAGAAAAAAAAGAATTGCGCTTCCCTGTTCAGTATGTAGCTCGTCAAGACGGAAGCGCTTCTGATGACTTCCGTGGCTACCTCGGTCAAATTGAATCTGGCAGCATCCGAAAAGGGCAAAAGATTAGAGTGCTTCCTGGAAATACCGAAGCCACTGTTGCTGAAATCTATTTGGGCAATCGCTCAAATCAAGATCAAGCCAATGCGAACAATAGAGTGGCATCGGCGCAAACAGGCGAGGCTGTAGCTATTCGTTTAACTGAAGATATTGATGTATCCAGAGGTTGCCTCTTCGTGGGCGCTGATGATGCAACACCACCCACTCTTAGTAAACATATCTCAGCAGATCTCTGCTGGTTGGATAGTGAGCCGCTTTCACTCAGTCGTAAATATGCTTTACGTCACACGACCAATACTGTTAGCGCAAAAGTGAAAGAGATTAAACAAGTTCTAGATGTGGAAACCCTATCCCACGCTAGCGATACTCACCCTTTAACCGCCAATGAGATTGGTCGAATTGACTTTATATTGCAAAAGCCAATCGTGGCCGATTTATTTGATCAGTCACAGCGTACTGGGGCATTCATCTTGATTGATGAAGCCACCAACCACACAGTAGCGGCTGGAATGATTCGTGAGGCTATTGCCTAATCTATCTAAACCTAAGACTTGGGTCAGATATTCATCCAGGGAAAATTATGCTGGAATTAATTGGCCGATCATAATATTAATTATCCCTCCGCCAACAACTAACCAAACGAACAATACTGCCGCCAATTTAAGGGGCTTAATTCCAGCCTTGGCTATGGCAGATAAATGAGTGGTCAAGCCTAATGCCCCCATCGCCAAGGCTAGCAAAAAATTATCTATGGCGATAAGCCCTAAGCGAACTGATTGGTCTACATATCCAGTTGAATTAATGCCAATTGCAAACAGAAAAAAGACTGCGAACACTGGGAAAAATTGACCAAGTGATTTCTTCTTTATACCGCCTGCAACATCAGTAGGTTGTGGTATTTCAGTTGATTTCCACTGAATGGATATATAAGCAGAAAGTGCAATTAAGAATGGTGCCAACATCATAACGCGCACCATTTTGGCTATCACAGCCGTATTGGTTACATCATTACCAATCGAGTCGGCAGTAGCAACCACTTGCGCGACCTCATGTATTGTTGAGCCTATATATATCCCATATTTTTCAGGAGTTAAATACTCAGAAAAATTCAAAATGGCATAAGAGTAGATCACTGGGTAAATAAAGATAGCCAGTGTGCCAAAAATTACAATCGTAGAAATAGCTACCGCTACTCGTTCATTGGGCGCTTCCAAGATCGGTTCAGTCGCCAAAATTGCGGCAGCACCGCAAATTGAACTTCCTGCTCCAATCAGCACAGATGTATCTCTATCTAACTTGAAATATCGAACCCCTAAAAATACAGCCAATAAAAAGGTGGATACCAACATTAGCGAATCTATCACCATCCCACTTAAGCCCACGACACCGATGTCTTGAAAGGTGAGCCTAAAACCATAGAGCACGATACCCAATCGCAATACTTTTTGCTTTGAAAAATTGATCCCCGATCCACAAGATGAGATGAGGAACTTGTATATCGGCATATTTCCGATTGCAATGCCTATTAGAATGGCCAGAGTAAGAATGCTTAAACCATTTTTACCCAAGGCAGGATATCTGCTGGACATTTCAATAGCAACCAATGCGACCACAGTAGCAAATAAAATCCCTGGAATATTCTTTAAATAGTTCATTTTTATAAGAATTGAATTATCTAAACTCGTAACTCACTAAAATATTCATATTGATTTGTGTTGAGCGTTGAAGTTCGCCACTCAATGGGGTCATCCTGAATTCCTAGGGCCACCCTCCGAATCACCAATACGGGAGAATTGGGTTTAATGCCAAGCCACTCTGCATGCTGCTTATTAGCCAAGCCTGCACGCAAACGCTCACTGCTACGGACTACAGTTTGACCATACTTCATTTGATAGAGCTGATAAATACTGCCTTCACGATTAATAAAATCGGCTCGAGTGAGATTCTTAAAGCGTTTTTTATCTAGCGTAATTTGGTCAATCATCACGCAGCGCTCTTCTAGATAGAGGCAATTCACTAGACGCCATACTGGAGCGCCTTCTTTAATGTTTAACTTACCAGCTTCTTCCTTGCTAGCAACTGCAGTATTTAAGGACACCAGCTCAACTCTTGGATTGGCTTTCTTATCAACATCATGTTTTACGACGTGAAAAAAGTAATACAACAGTCGCTTGATATCATGCTCAGCGACATAGGTACCTCTGCCTTGACGGCGAACTACAATACCCTCCGCGACAAGTTCATCTACTGCTTTGCGTAGTGTGCCAATAGACACGTCTAACTCTTTTGATAAATCCTTTTCGGCAGGCAAAGCCTGCCCCATAGGATAACGACCCCTGACCAGATCTTCGGTGATCTTTTGCTTTACTTCCTCATAAGCGGTCAGGGATTTCATGCTTTATAACTTAC
>Ga0194059_1000571_pt1 | contig 17176 bp, 15 predicted proteins | sample SepL6211m_MetaG_FD_163426 | JGI IMG/M metagenome (GOLD analysis project Ga0194059, IMG submission 163426) | Anoxic zone freshwater microbial communities from boreal shield lake in IISD Experimental Lakes Area, Ontario, Canada - Sep2016-L626-11m | ecosystem: Environmental > Aquatic > Freshwater >... | reverse complement strand
GCGCGTATCATAAATTCTCTTCGCTTTTTTTTCTAATGTCTCATAGCCGTTTTTATCAAAAAAACGACACAAAGCGTCGCCTGCTACGGCCCTGTTCAAAAATACAACTTTATAAAAAGCCACATCTGGAAAAACCAACAAATTTACCAATTTGGTATAATTGACTTGCTTGTACTCGTGCAGGCTCCTTAACTCCTGCCACATATGTCTAAAATTTGAATGATCTATGATAACCGCCACCTTTTTAGCCGTATTAGACAATTTCCTCACCCCCCTCCTTTTAATGGTTAAGTTAATCTTGAAATTACAACAATAAGAATGTTCTGTCAATTGTATCAGCTAATTAATGTTGACAAAATATCAACTTCATGCTACTTTGATTCATAATTCCTCGATCTTTACATGCACCAACAAGGATATATTTATCCTTGAACTTCCATATTTGGAGGCAATAACATGAAAAGGACCGCAAAAACAGATGAAGAAATGTCCACCGCCGCAAAAGCAATCAGTATTATGGGTATGATTATGCTTATTTTAACTATCTGCCTAGCACTACCTGGCCAGGAATTCCCTGGGCAAAAAAATGTATTACAGCTGTTAATTGCCATTTCTGCAAATATTAGCATCGTATTATTGCTACTAGCCAACAATCTTGGCAAATCAAAAATTCCGCACTTCAATGAAAACAAGCAGAAAAAAGAAGATTGTAAAATCATAGAAGCCGAGCTGATTTAGCTCAACACACCGAACCCCTTATAACAAATAATAAGGGGTTTTTATTTTAATAAATTATAGCTTCAACTATCTGACATTAAATAATATCTTAAAAACTATATAAACTATTTTATAGGTTAATTAGAGATGTTAATCTCTTACCACAACCACCCCTTCACCATTTTTAAGTCGCTTAAAAATCAAACAATTTTTGCCCAAGACAATTCTAGCAAAATCATTATTTATTATCGTATTTTTTGGCACACTCCTTATTTCGAATATGCCAAAGTTTCAAAAGGTAAATATTATCCCTAATGTAAAACAAAAAAACACAACGTTTGTTGTGTTTTTACTTTGTGCCGGGAACAGGACTTGAACCTGCACACCTTGCGGTACTTGCTCCTAAGGCAAGCGTGTCTGCCAATTTCACCATCCCGGCGTATTATGTTTTACTACGATAAATTAACAAATAAGCTTTAAAATCTAGAGCTTGCCTTATTAGCGTGCCGCGCCCATCGTAGCCTTCTTCGACCAGCATAGCCTTGGCGACGTTGGTGGCAAAGTTGGGTCTACCAATGGAATTTATCCAGCGTAGCTTTAGCGGAGTTGGACCATCCCGGCCATTTCCCACTACTTCATTATTATGCTTTATTTTACGAAGCTTTCGTGAAGCGGGTGAACTTTCTTAATTTAACAGGAAAATTGGCAAATGGTCAACCCTTAAGCTTAAAGCTAATAAAAAAGCGGCAGACATTAATTCTACCGCCCGTACTCTACATTTTAATTTTTTGATTTTCCCTTGCCAAATTGGCCAATTTCACCACCCCTGCCAGCAAACTTAGTTGCTGAATTTTAGTGTCGACATTATGAGGTGCATATCTAGCACCACGATCTTCGAGGCCGGTAAAATGATCTGGACTTATACAGGCACAATTTCCAGGCACTCTAAAAGTTGGCCAACACAATTCACCGTGATATTGACCGACATAAAAATCAGCCTTACTTAAACGCGCCTCCCTACTTGATGTCAGCTGGACATAGACTTTTACCATGGTGTTAATTATAGCCATATAGCTACTATTATTACTAAAATGATTATTCCAAATGGATTTCGCAAAATCTAGCACTTCACCGGAGTAAGTAAAAACAAAGGAGCCGTTATTCAAATAATCATGCGATTTGACTGTAACATAGTCAATGATTAAAAATTGATTTATATCCGACTCCGTTTCCCCTGTTTCAAACAGACTAATGGCCGTCGTCAAATGATTAATAGTGGCCGAAATCTCATCTAACCTTTCCGAAGTTGGCGTTAATGGAATCTTGCACTCCCAAATAATCCAACTTTTATCAACCCCGTCCAGGCTTTTCTTCAGTTTAAGCGCACTTCCGTAACCCCAGGAGCTGTCATTTGGCCTTACAAAATCACACAGGCCATATCCGAGCTGAAAAGATTCGATATCAACGCTAGGATCATTTAAAAATTTTACGACATAATCATTAAGACCTGGCTCTAGACAAAAATAAAAAGCCGGAACATTTTCATCAATTATTATCTCGTGCGTTTGTGGCAAATCATTAAAAATCAGATTTTTCATAAACCTCTCCTCTCCTTTGAATTTTAAAGAACCATTTTTATCCTTTAAAGACTACTGAAAATCAACATGCATGTCAACCCAAATTAAAAGCGGTCGATTTTTTAATCGACCGCCTAGCTTACCTCAAAATATAGTTTTTTGCCTCGAGCTTAGCTAGCTCTTTGGCTTTGCCAATATAAAGCTCTGGTTGATATAAAATACTCTTTACCTCCTCAGGCACTTTACCCCAAGCCGCTCCAACAGCCTTACTGTTATTATCAACACTGTTTTCACAAAAAATATCCATTGCATCAGCCAAGCTGCAACCGCTTGACTGGACCATGCCAATTATTTTTTCATTAACAAATTCATGAGCCGCCGGTAAGCCAGCCAGCCCCATGGACAGATGCAAAATTTCAGCTGTCAAATAGTGCGACTCGAGTCCAAGATTTTTTTGACAGCGCTCAATATTGACTTTAAGACTTTTTAAAAGTCTCTCAGCTGTCAAAAGCTGCTGATAAACATAAACCATAATCGATGAATAACGACGCATGCATGAGGAGTTAGACAAATCACGTTGCAAATCACTCACCATATTCATGGCAATTAACATATATTCAGAGATGACCGTTCGATGCATGCCTAGTAGCTGCTCGGCCGCAATCGGATTAGCTGTTTTGTGTGACATGGCCGAGGATGTTGAACTAGTGCTAATTAACTCTTGATAGGCAGATGATTGTAAAATCCTTACATCTTCACCCAAATTGGCTAGCGAACCAGAGAGTAACATTAATGAATGATATGCCTCTTGCATCGATTCTGGCGGTGAGATCTGCGTACTGATCGGCGCCGTGTTCAAGCCCAGGGTTTGCATGAGATTTTTTTCAAGTCCTGAATCTTTTAACATGACAACTTGTGAAGCATAAGTACCGACTGCGCCACTGAATTTACCCTCTACCAAATCAGCAAACAACATCGAGGTTCGACAATTCCTAACATACCGATTATGGAGCTGTGCCAACCAAAATCCGACTGTAATCGGCAAGGCTGTCTGTAAATGCGTCCGCCCAGCTTGCAGAACCTCAGCATGATCTTCGATTAATTTGCACCACAACTGGTCGAGCTCGAGCATTTTCGGCAACAGTACTTGTTCAAAGGTCACTTGATACTGCAAAGCATACGCCGTGCAAATAATGTCATACGAAGTGGCACAATAATGGAGCCACTTGTGCAAAGGCAAAGGCAGATGCAATTTCATTAAATTCGTCAATGCAATAATATCATGTTTTGTCTTTGCCTCTTCACTGTCTTGATCGGTAGTGGTAATACTTTGCAGCATTTTACTAAGGAGTTTTGGTCTTAATAGACTCGCCTCAGCAACAGGTATTACAGCCTTTTTCGCCAAGGTCTTCAACCAAGCCCACTCAACAATAATCAGCCACGAAGCCCATTGATCATAGCCCAGATATGGTCTTAAATCTGAGGGTTGATAACGGCCGTCTGACGGCATAGTCATGTTTGATTGACCATACCTGACCCGACCAATCGCTCCACAGCCAACCATCTCATTTATCGCCTCTTTTACCCATGCCTCTCGCTTCATAATCGCTCTCCCTGTCAAAATTTATTTTGGCCGACTGGCCAATCTGAAAGATCAAATCATCACAACCTTACTGGATTAAAACCAAGTCGTCAAATTATAAAAAACATTTCATTGTAAATCAAAAATATGGTATAATGAAGACAATAAATTTTATTTATTCTTCATAAAAACTATGGCCAAAAAAACTACCTCGCCTTCGATTGAAAAAATTGCCGATGATTTTAAATCAAAGCTCGAGGACACTTCAAAAAAAGGAATTGAAAACAAAGAGGCGGCACTCTCATATGTTTTTATTCTCTGTTTTATTCCCCTGCTCTCAAATCGTGACTCTGAATTTGTGCAATTTCATGCCAAACAAGGCTTTGTCCTGTTTGTTCTAGATATCCTGATTGGTCTCGTCTCCTGGTTTCCGCTTTTTGGCCAACTTGCCGTGTTAGTATTATTCATGACCTCAATTATTGGCATTGTCAAAGCCCTTAACGGTAAATATTGGGAGATACCTTTCGTTTACGAATGGAGTAAAAAATTAAATTTTTAATAATAACTAATTAGCTAATTAGAACAAACCCTATGCCAAAGTACATCAAGTTCTTTAACGAGTTGGGCATCAAAGACGTGCCTATTGTCGGCGGTAAAAATGCCTCACTCGGTGAAATGTATCAAAAACTTGCCAAAGAAAAAGTTAACGTACCCAACGGTTTTGCCACCACTTCAGAGGCTTACAATTATTTTATCGAAAAGTCTGGCACCAAAGACAAAATTCGTGAAATCTTAAAAGGCTTAGACACTGGTAATGTCGTTGATTTAGCGAAGCGCGGTAAAAAAGTCCGAGATGTTATCCTGAAGGCAGAACTTCCAAATGACTTAAAGAAAGAACTGCGCGATGCCTACCTCACCCTCTCAAAGCAATACAAGAGCAAAGAAGTTGATGTAGCTGTCAGATCTTCTGCGACCGCCGAAGATTTGCCTGATGCCTCTTTTGCCGGTCAGCAAGAAACTTTTTTAAATATCAAAGGCGAAACTGCCTTGATTGATGCCGTCCGTCGTTGCATTGCCTCGCTTTTCACTAATCGCGCTATCTCATATCGCGTCGACAAAAATTTTGACCACTTCAACATTGCCTTGTCCGTTGGCGTGCAAAAAATGGTACGCTCAGACGTCGGCTCATCCGGGGTTATGTTTACCATCGACACCGAATCTGGTTTTCAAAATGCCGTCCTTGTCTCATCTATTTATGGTTTGGGCGAAAATATCGTCCAAGGCAAAGTCTCTCCAGATGAATTCTACGTCTTCAAACCGACCAGAGCTATCATCTCCAAAAAATATTCACAAAAAACCATCAAGATGGTTTACAATACGACCGGTAAAAATCCAGTCAAAGATATTCCTGTCCCAGCCAAAGATCAATGGCTACCATCAATCAATGACGCTCAAGTACTAGAGCTGGCTGATTGGGCTATTACCATTGAAAAGCATTATGGTCGACCGATGGATATCGAATGGGCCTTTGATGGCCAGGAAAAGAAACTATACATTGTACAGGCTCGCCCGGAAACAATTCATAGCGTCCGCAATCAAAACATTATCGAAGAATACAAAATCGGTAAAAAGGGTGAAGTTTTAGTAGTGGGTAAATCAGTCGGTAATCGCATTGGCAGTGGCGAGGTCAATCGTATCATGGACGTCAAAGACATTGCTAAATTCAAGAAAGGCCAAGTCCTAGTTACCACCATGACTGATCCAGATTGGGAACCTATCATGAAAATTGCCGGAGCAATCGTGACCGATTCTGGTGGTCGTACTTGCCACGCCGCTATTATCTCCCGCGAACTGGGCATCCCTTGCGTTGTCGGTACCAATGTTGGCAGCTCAACTCTCAAAAGTGGCGCGAAAGTCACAGTCAGCTGTGCCGAGGGTGATGAAGGTTTTGTTTATAACGGCATTGTGCCTTTCAAAATAGAGACAACGGATATTAAAAATCTGAAGAAACCGAAAACCAAAGTCATGTTGAATGTTGGTGAACCTGACAGTGCTATGGCCATGTCCTTTATTCCTAATGATGGCGTTGGTTTAGCCCGCGAAGAATTTATCATCAACAATTACATCAAGATTCATCCGCTTGCCTTGCTTAATTACGACAAGATAACTGATAAAAAGGTCAAAGCCCAAATCGATGCCATGACTGTCGGCTACAAAGACAAAAAGCAATACTACATTGATCGCCTCGCTCAGGGTGTCGCCATGATTGCCGCAGCTTTTTACCCTAAAGATGTTATAATCCGCCTGTCAGATTTCAAATCAAATGAGTACGCCAACCTTGTGGGCGGCTTGCCATATGAACCAGTTGAAGCCAACCCCATGATCGGCTGGCGCGGCGCTTCACGTTACTACGATCCAAAGTATCGCCCTGCCTTTGACCTTGAGTGCCAAGCTTTGGCCAAGGTCAGAAACGATATGGGACTGACAAATCTCAAATTAATGATCCCCTTTTGTCGCACTGTCGATGAGGGTAAAAGGGTTATCGAGATTATGGCCGAAAACGGTCTCGTCCAACATAAAGATGGTTTGCAAATTTATGTCATGGCCGAAATTCCAACCAACATCATCTTGGCCGAAAAATTTGCCGAAGTCTTTGATGGCTTCTCTATCGGTTCAAATGATCTAACCCAACTCACTCTAGGTATTGATCGCGATTCTGGAATTTTAAATATTGCCGGCGTTGCCAATGAAAAAAATGAGTCGGTCAAGGACTTGATTCGTTATTTGATCTCCGTTGGCAAAAAGACCAAGACCAAAGTCGGTATTTGCGGTCAAGCACCATCGGACTTCCCTGACTTTGCGCAGTTCTTAGTTGAGCTTGGCATCGACTCGATTTCTTTAACCCCAGATACAGTCATCAAAACTACGATTGCCATTAACGAGACTGAAGCTAAATTAAAGAGAAAATAAATTACACATCGCTTAAAAAACCGCCAATCATTTATGATGGCGGTTTTTTTATTATTTAAAATTAGCCATTTTAATAGAAATTTTCTTTATTAATATTGACAAAAGTGTAAATCAATGCTATATTATATTTAGATCATTATAGATTAAGCACATCAGGGAGGAAGTTCAAATATCCTCCCCTATTTTTTAAGCCTATTTTTTGCTAAAGTAAAAGTAGTTTTCAAAAATAGTTGCTCATTACAATTAAATGGAGGGACCTATGAACCACTTGTCACTACTAGCTATGTCCGCTATTGGGACTCTTTCGAACATTTACACGCTCTACACCACACCCGAAAATTTCCAATTTATTGGTGATTTACTAAGTTTTTTAATCTTAATTGCATTCTCCGGCCTAGGCATAATTATTGAAATAAAAAACAACCAATCAATGGAGGTAACAAATGAAAAATGACTATTGTCAAACCATGTTGTACTGCGTCGGCTGCGTCATGATTCTGTGTGGATCACTCAGCATGTTAATTGCCATCTGCATTGGTAAATTAGCACTCACCGCTACCATGGCTACCATAACCGTTATTGGCTCAATCGTTACAACAAAGGTTGAAAATGCCGAAAGTAAAAAAATAATCGTCCTCAATCCCGCGGGAATATTCATGCGGGATTGCAAAAAATAATTCCCCTCCATTTTATTAGCCTTATCTTCGGATAGGGCTTTTCATTTTCCTAAAAATTGGTTTACAATATACTTACTAACTTACAGCCATAAATATTTACCATGTTTTTACATTCATTCATTCCAAGCCCTATCCTTTGGTCGCTTGGGCCAGTCAGTATCTACTGGTACGGCTTAATGCTCGTAATCGGCATTATTAGCGGACTATACGTTACTGTTCAACTCGGTCAAAAACACAATATCAAAAAGGACACAATCCTGGATTTAGCTTTCTACCTCGTCCTTTTTAGCATTCTAGGTGCCAGAATCTATGACATCTTTTTAGAACTCCCCTATTATATTGCAAATCCAATCGCCATCTTCAAAATCTGGCAAGGCGGACTAGCTATTCACGGCGCCTTGATTGGTGGCGGCCTAACCATCTATTGGTTCACTAAAAAATACAAACAGTCATTTATTAAGTTTTTGGCTGTAGTTACTCCCGGTCTAGCTCTTGGTCAAGCAATCGGTCGTTGGGGCAACTACTTTAATCAAGAACTATTTGGCCTGCCGACCAATTTGCCCTGGGGTATTCCGATTAATTTAAATATGCGCCCTTCTTTATTTAACAATTCAGAATATTTCCATCCCACTTTTTTATACGAATCGCTCGGCAATTTATTGATATTCGTCGGTCTTTATTATTTTGTAAATAAACTCAGCGCCAACAAAAACCGCTCTGAACGCTATCTCAATTATCGCTTTATTTTTCTCGGCTATTTACTTGCCTACTCGGTTCTACGTTTTTTCCTAGAATTCATACGTATAGATTTCGCTCCAAATTTATTTGGCTTACGTTGGCCACAAATCATGAGCTTAATAATTGTTGCGAGCTCTATTTTCGTCTTTTATCACACCAAAAAAAGTGATATCTTGGCTAACCGCAGCGAAAAAAATGACTAGCCAGAGAGGGCTTGCCTAAAATTAGCAATTATGTTACATTATCTCTATCTCTCACACACTTTCAAAGTATAATTAAGTTAATAAGGAATATTATGCCAAATCGCAAAGCCGCGATCAAAGATTTACGCACCAGTGCACGTCGCACCGAGCGCAACAAAAAGATTAAAGACAATTTAAAAACAGTTATCAAAAAAAGCTTAAAAGCTATCGAGGCCAAGGATGTAACTGCCAAAGAATTGGTTATCAAGGCCTCAAAGGCAATTGATAAGGCAGCCAAGACTGGCTTGATCAAGAAAAATACAGCAAGTCGTCGCAAATCAAGACTGGATCGTAATTTGAACAAACTAGCAGCCAAGAAATAAGTCAGGATTTAAAAAAGACCATCACTGGTCTTTTTTTGTATCAAACAAACAGGCTATAACTTAGCAATCAATAAATCCAAGCTAGTCGCCACATCACCCTGACCTGTCTTCCATCTATATTCAATCTGCACTAAATACCCAAAAATATTTTTTAGTGATTCTAGACTGAAATTTTTAACCTGCACCAACGCCTTTTGCACGACAAACGAGTGAATTTTCAAATCAGCCGAAATACTTGTCTGATTTTGTCCAACTTCTACCGCCTGCTTGACCATTAATAACACCCTAAACTGTCGCAAAATCATAGAGAACAAGTACTCGGCAGACTGACCACCCTGTAAACCGTCATTAAAAAGTTTTAATGCTTTGGCTCGATCCCGTTGACTAATAGCATCCATTAGGGCAAAAATTTTATCCTCAAAAATACCCTGAACCAAAGTTTTAACATCAATGACCTCAATTATATTCTGACTCTGTCCTAATTTATAGCTGGCCAATTTATGAATTTCATTGGCTAGTTGCCACATGTCGCCTCCAGTTAAAGCAATAAGTAACTGCGCCGCCTCTAAAGAAATATTCACTTTATTAATACTTGCCTCTCTCTTTAACCAATCAAGTAGCTCCTTAGGCAAAAGACCAACATATTCTTTGCTATGTGGCTGAGCGACCAAAAATTCAAGTAATCTTTTTTTAAAATCAACACTTTTTTTAACAACCTGTTTTCCCTTAAAAGCACCTTTGTCTTTTTTTATCTCAAACTCATCAATCACAACCACCACATTATCGCCCGCAATTTGAGATCTGAGATAAACCTCGATCGACTCAAACAAGGCCTCATTCTTGGAAGACATCAAGCCATCTATAACCAAAAAAACCTTTGGGTTAAACATTGACTGCGTACCCAAGCTTTCATTGAGCCGCGCCACATTCAGCTTATCCGCCTCCAGGGTTATCATATTTAAGCCTTGCTGGTCGTATTTAGCCTTGAATGCCTGTTTTAACTCGGTCAAACGCCGCTTGGCCAAGAAATTATTTTTTCCGTACAGAAAGATAACCATAGCTTGAATAATACTTTTTTTAATGATACTATTTTAGTATAATTAACTAACTTTAGCAAACTAGCTATTATGAACAAAGCCATTTGTCCGGTGTGCAATTCGGACGTAATCATTGATGACGAATCCGTAGAAGGCGACTTAGTCTTCTGCTCAAATTGTGAAATTGACCTCGAAATAACTACCCTGCACCCACCAAAACTAAGAGAACTAGAAGATTAGCTATAAAAAAATCCCGCAGCTGCGGGATTTTTTATTAAAATATAAATCACAATTCAGCCACTGCCTGCTTGAATAAATTACCGCGCTCTTTATAATTTTTAAACATACCGAAACTAGCACAAGCCGTGGACAATAGAACCACGCCAGGCGCCACTGCCTGAACTTGAGCGATTTTTACAGCCTCAATGATATTGCCAACTTCAGCCATCTCATCTTCCCTGAAACCAGCCTTGATTAATTCATTTTTGATTCTAGGCGTCGAATCACCGCGCAACAAAACTACAAAATTGCAGCTCAGCTTAACTTGCGCTGCCAGCTTTTTAAAATCAGCTTTTTTATCTGCTCCGCCGAGCAGCGGCACAATCGGTTGGCTAAATGAACGCAAGGCAATAATAGTTGAATCGGGCGTAGTGGCAAATGAATCATCAAAATATTTAATGCCACTCAACTCACGCACAAATTCAATGCGATGCTCCAGGCCTTTAAATTTTTTTACAGCTCTTTCCATAGCTGCATTCGGAATTTTTATAATTTTTGCCACAGACTCGGCAGCGGCAATATTCTCTCGGTTATGCTCGCCAGGCAAGGCTGAAGCCAGGTCTGATTTTTCAAAGTAAATAATTTTTTTATTGCCTTGGCTCAAATTTTTAACTTTGCTCTTCAACTTACTATTAATGATTAAATATTTATTTTCCTCATTTTTAAAGATGTTTGATTTGGCCAACCAATACTGCCGCATATCAGTGTGATAATTCGGGTTATTAGGGTCTGCTGGCGCCAAATGCTCCTCTGTAAAATTTGTAAAAACAGCCATCTTAGGACTATGTACCATGTCTTCAAGTTGAAAACTTGATAACTCCAGCACGACCCAGTCTTGTTTTTTGATTTTATCCAAAAAAGCAAACGGTGCGACGCCGATATTACCACCCAAATAAACACGGGACCTTTGACTTGTTTTAGCCTCATCATTTTGCTGACTCACACTCTCAAAACCCTCTTTCAAAATCGCAGTAATTAACGAAGATGTCGTGCCTTTACCCTTAGTACCAGTAACACCGACAGTATTAGTCGTTGGCAATACCTCAAGAAATAGATTTAGAGCGCTAGTTATTTCTATCTCCTTTTTTCGCGCCTTGCGTGCGGCCGTAATTCCAGGACAGCTCACAATCCAACCAGGTGATCGGAATAAAAAATCAAATTTGTCTAAATTTTGATTGAAGACAGGCCCTAGTTGCCAATGGATATTTTTCTTTTTACTTAATTTGGTGTACCGCTCACCCAATTCTTCTGGATTACGTAAATCGCAAATTGTGATCTCTGCCTCTAGCTTATGCTTAATAAACCAGGCCAGCAAAGCAGCGTTTTCTATACCTAGCCCCAGTAAAGCTATTTTTTTGCCGATTAATCTTTTTGGAGGTTTAATTATTGACATATTGTTTAAATTATACTAATATAAATTTTCGTTCGTTCATAGGCATTATACCACAAACCAGTCCAAAATTGGACGCAAACACAAAGGAGATTTTCATGAAACTGCTCGTTACCGTATTTTTCTGCTTAACCATGGTCAACCCTACCCTTATTCTGTCACAAGACCAGCTATTAAGTAAAAGTGAATACAACTGCTCTGAAGTATTGGGTCTCAACTACATCGACGGTGAGAAACAACTCGGCGCAGAATTTCCAAAATCAGATGGCGCCAATCATCGTCTCGAATTTCGCATTTGCGGCATCAGCGATTCGGCCTTCAAGGGTTTTGGCGGTGACGGCAAATACGTCAATGCCATGATTGTGAACCCCCGCGGTCACAAATTAAGCGTTGGCTATCTCAAGAGTCTGATTGATAAATACTCAAGAAGTGATACGCTCGTCACTCACGTGATTGTCGATCCACCACCCAGTTTAGCGAAAGAGCTGGAGTCAAAATAAACTAAAAGCCGAGAACAAATTCTCGGCTTTCTTTTTTTATTCCATCTCTCCCCAGTTCTTACCTGACTTTATATCTGCAACTATCGGCACCTTCAACTTGACCACGTTTTCCATAATCTTTTTTATTTCTGGTGCTACTTTTTCCACTAAGTCATCGCGAACCTCGAAGATCAACTCATCATGAACTTGCAACAACATTTTAACCTCCTCTTCTTTGTAGTTTTTTTCTAAAAAATCCTCAACCTCAATCATTGCCACCTTGATCATATCAGCAGCCGTGCCTTGAATCGGCATATTTATAGCCATACGCTCGGCCGCCCGTTTAACTGCCAAAATATTCGAATTAATATCTGGTAATTGTCTTTTACGGTTAAACATCGTTTCGGCATAACCTTTTTGTTCGGCTGACTTGATAGCACTATCTAGATATTTTTTAACGCCACTAAATACCACAAAATATTCATCAATAAACTCTTTCGCTTGCCAATACGGAATATCTGCAGCTTGCGACAAACCATGAGGACCCTGACCGTACAAAATACCGAAATTGGTCGCCTTGGCAGCTCGACGCATATCCTTGGTCACCTCATCTATTTCAACCTTATTTATCTGCGCCGCCGTTGAGGTATGAATATCAGCATTTCCTTTGAAGGCAGCGATCATTTTGGCATCAAGCGACAGATGAGCTGCTAGGCGTAATTCTATCTGTGAATAATCAAGGGCTAGCAACTTATAGCCAGCTGGTGCCACAAACGCCTTGCGTACTTCTCTGCCCCAATCACTTTTAACTGGAATATTTTGCAAATTAGGATCAGTACTCGATAACCGCCCAGTTGCAGCAATCGTCTGATTGTAGCTCGTATGTACGCGTCCCGTCTTTGAGTTAACCAGTAGTGGCAAGGCATCTAAATATGTACTAGTCAACTTCGCTAACTCCCGGTACTCCTCGATAAACCTGACAATCGGATGCTCATCACGAATTTTTACCAACTCATCGGCGGCAGTCGACAAGCCTGTCTTGGTCTTGGCTATGCCCTGAGAACTTATGGCCAGCTCGTCAAACAAGACCACCTTGAGCTGTGAAGGTGAATTAACATTAAATTCATGGCCCGCCTCGTCATAAATTTCTTGTTCTAATTCCTTAAGTCTTATATGCAACTTGTCTGACAGGATTTTCAAAAAATTGACATCGAGACAAATGCCGCGCAACTCCATTTTTGTTAAAACCTGCATCAAGGGTAATTCGATTTTGTGATATAATTTTTCAAGCTTCAACGCCTGCATTTCCCCGCGCAATTTACTAACCAAGCGATTGGTAAAATCAGCATCCTCACAACAATAGACAAACATCTTGCTAGTTGGCACCTCGGCCCACTCAAGCTTATCCTTACCCTTGCCTAGCAAATCATCTTTGGATATTTTCTCAAAATTAAAAAGTGAAAAAGCCAAATTATCAAGTCCATACTGCCTTGAGCCTGGATTGATTAAATATGCAGCCACCATCGTATCGAATTCCACACCCTTAACTGTCACGCCATTTGCCTCAAGCACTGAAACATCATATTTAATATTATGACCGTATTTTTTGACTGCAGCGTTGGCAAAAATCGGCTTTAAATCGAGCAAAAATGGATTTACCTGATCTTTGTCCTCAACTGGCAAATCGAATATCGATGCCTGGATCTTGGACTGAGTTTTTTGATTTTTAATTTGGACATAATAAGCCTCACCCTCCTTAAAGCTAAAACCGATACCTAGTATTTCCGCATTGAATCTATCTAGCCCTGTCGTTTCAAGATCAAAAGTAAATGCCTTAACATTTTCAAGTTTTTTTAAAAATATTTTAAATTTTTTTTCATCATCAATTAACTGATATTTAAACTGTTCAGTATCACGAATAAATTTATCGGTCACTAGACTTGTCTGACCATTTTTATTAATCAACTCAAAGAGCCTGTTTAACAATGAACGAAATTCCAATTCATTAAACAGTTTAACAATAGCTTCCTGGTCAAAATTATCAAACCTCGACGATTCAAGATCGAACTCGATTGGCGAATCAACTTTGATGGTCGCGAGATTTTTAGAAAGATAAGCCAGCTCCCTATGTTCAATTAATAAATTGCGGATTCTCTCTTTTTCAACTTTGCCAATATTTTTATAAAGGCCGTCCAAAGTACTATATTCTTGCAGCAGCTCAACGGCCGTCTTCTCACCAATACCTTTGACACCGGGAATATTATCAGATGGATCACCACGCAAGGCCTTGTAATCAATAATCTGATCAGGCCCTATACCATAACGCGTGCGTACCGCCAATTCATCATACAAGACGGAGTCATTTAGACCCCGGCTCATCGTGTAAACCCTGGTATGCTCATTAACCAGCTGTAAGGTATCCATATCGCCAGTCAATATCACCTTGTCGATACTCTCATCGACTGTCCGACAAATTGTGCCAATGAGATCATCAGCCTCAAAACCACTCAGCTCATAAATGGGTACACCGAATGCAATTGCTACTTCTTTGACTCGGCCAATCTGGTCATACAATTCTTGTGGGGCTTTTGTTCTTGTGGCCTTGTATGCTGCATATGCCTCATGACGAAAAGTTTTACCCTTTTTATCAAGAGTTAAAACCAAGTAATCTGGTTGTAAGTCCTTAACCGCCTTCATCAAAAAAGCTGTAAAACCGTAAACAGCATTAACTATCTCCCCCGTCTTGGTCGTCATGGTGGTCGGCAGGGCGTGAAAACTGCGATGGATCAAGGCATTTCCATCAATTATTAATAATTTTTCTTTCTTATTAGACATACTGGCATTTTCTCACAAAACTACAGCCTAGGCAAATAAAAAACCGCTCTCAAGCGATTTTTTAAAGTGTGTGTTTTAAGGTCTTTAATTATTCTAAAACCTCAATCAAATCACCCTGCTCACTACTTAAAACTTTTTCTGGCGCCAGTCCATGCACTGTAAAATAGCGCATAATAATAAAAGCGACCGTCAAACAGAACGCCCCAAAAAAATACGGATAACTAAAATCCAGATTATACAAAAAGCCACCGACAATCGGACCAATAATCATCGACAGAGACAAAACAGAGGTCATAATACCCATAGCCTCTCCTCGCCTAGTTTCACCGGCTAAATTAGCAACTTTAGCGGAAGCGACAGCCCTTATAACCGTTTGTGTAAAAGCATTAATGATCAAGCCGGCAATAAAGACTGGCAAACTCTTAACCCCCATAAAAACAAAAGCTAAGGCAAAGAATAATAATAACCAAGACTCAAGAAAAGCTTGGGAGAATTTCTTTAGCCAAAAACGTGAAAGCAGTAAGCCCTGATTTAGGGCCATAATTATGCCCATACCAGTAAACATCAAACTAACATATGTTGCATTGAAGCCGAACACCTCACCGACATACAACGCAAAAATAGTTTGCATCGTTGCGGTCGCTAGACCAAACATAAACCATGAAGCATAACGTGAACGCAAAACTCTATCATTTATAGCGGTAATTATTGGCCTAAAAGGATTAATCGAAATCCTGTCCCTATTGCGGTTGTGATTAGTCTCGGGCAGAAAGAAAAAGGCCATCAAAGCATTGATCGTCGCCAAACCGCCGACAAACCAAAATGGCAAAACATGAGAAAACTTGCCTAGAGCCGCACCTAGTATTGGGCCGATAATAAAAGCAATACCAAAGACTGCACCGATCAGTCCCATATTTGCAGTACGTTCCTTGTCATCTTTGGCAATATCCTGAAGATAGCTTTGAGCAGTTGAGAAATTTCCAGCGGCTGAGCCATCGATAATACGCCCGACAAAAAGAAACGGGATGCTCTTGGCACTGGCAAAAACCAACCAACCCACAGCCGAAGAGGCAATACTAATTATTAATGATGGTCTTCGACCGAATCTATCAGAAAATGCGCCGAGTATCGGTGCTGAAAAAAAGGCAAAAACCGAAAATACAGCGAACAAGGCCATTACCAAAGTTGGTGAAGCATCGAATTGCTTGACATAAAATGGTAGAATGGGAATTATCACACCCATACCAATTACATCAATTGCCACAGTGGCTAAAATAATTATTTTTTCTTTGGTCATAATTTTTAATAAAAAGGGCCCTTTTGTAAGGACCCTGAGAAAATCATTTAAAGCTGCAAATCGATAACCACCACACCTCCTTGTGATAGTTCGCAACTATTTGAATTAACCGGCAAGACATTATTCAAAAACCAACTGGAAAATATTTGATAATCACTCATATCTCCGACATGGGTTATTAAGACCACATTATCATGGTCAGTTATGAGACCATTAATCAAGGCGACCAGACCACGCAAATTGCTTGGCTCGGAATTGTGGGGTTTACGAGAATTCAAAGGACTACAAGGAATCGGCATGTTTGTATCAAATTCGCAGGAAAAAAGATAGGCCATTTCCTGGGCACATCTAGTTGAAGCTGTCGCTATAACCGTCTTGCCATCAAGCATTTTGGTTTTGATTTTTCGTGCTAGTTCCTTGACACTTAACCTGTCAAACTCCGATAGACCGCTACCACATTTGTGATTAAGCGGTTTTACCACCAATAATCGTCGACTATTTTCTGCTTCCGTCTTATCTGGCATGTCCTGCCTCCTTAAAAAGAACTTAGCCCAAAATTGGGCAGGTCTCAAAAATAAAAAATAGCTCAATTTGTTTGAGTTATTTATTTTTAGACCGTAATTCAAAATAACATTTTTTTTAGAATAAATCAAGACTTCAGATGCCACAATAAAAGGCTAAATTATTGACATTAATCGCAAATATTAATAGTATATAGCCAGCTCATTCAAAAAAATCACGCTAAAATCATATCATAGGAGGGTGAAAAATGACAAAACAAAACTTTGTAATGAATCATCAAGAAGTTGGGGACATCAGACTGGCAAGTTTTTTCCTCTATGAGCTTTTAACCAAGCTAGCGCCGTGTTTCAAGAATAAATTAGATCTCAGTTACGATTTTCGCATTACCCTAAATTGTCGTCACGAAATCGTGATGGCCATTTTTGAAAAAATACCGAATCCAAAACCATCAGTGAAAAAAGCCTATTTCAACGAGCCATTACTGATTATTGAAAAGGATTACAGCGATAAC
>Ga0194059_1000570_pt1 | contig 17195 bp, 20 predicted proteins | sample SepL6211m_MetaG_FD_163426 | JGI IMG/M metagenome (GOLD analysis project Ga0194059, IMG submission 163426) | Anoxic zone freshwater microbial communities from boreal shield lake in IISD Experimental Lakes Area, Ontario, Canada - Sep2016-L626-11m | ecosystem: Environmental > Aquatic > Freshwater >... | reverse complement strand
AAACACCCGCCCATCGGCAAAACTCCGCACCGTCGCTTCGGCAAGACCCCGGCCCTCGGCAACGGCGGCCACGAACTGGTCGTAGCTGGCGTCGATGAGCTGCTGGAGCAATTGCCGTTCGTCCTCGCTGAGGGCCCGATCAGGCGAAAGGATGTCTTTGTAGATGCCGCTCTTGACCGTATCGAACCGGATGCCGACCCGTTCGAGCAGCCGCGAGAGGTCATTGCCCCGCAGGATCACCCCGATCGAACCGGTGATCGTGCCGGGATTGGCCACGATGCGTTCGGCGGCAACCCCCACGTACACCCCCCCGGAGGCCGAGATGTTGCCGAAATCGGCCACAACGCGGCAACCTTTTTGGCGCAGGCGTCTTACGGCCGCGTGGATCTCCTGGCTGTCGCCCACGGTGCCCCCAGGGCTGTCGATGCGCAGCAACAGGGCCGGGCATTCCCGTTGGCCCACCTCCTCCAGGGCCTTGAGAACCCGGGTGCGGGTGCTTCCGCTGATGGCCCCTTCGATGGCGATGCGCGCCAGGGTTTTGCGGGTCTTTCGGCGCCAGGGCCAGGGCATCAGCATCACGTGCGATCGCAGGATCCTAAAAAGGTGGGCCGGTTGCGACGGCCAGGAGGGCTCCGCGCGGTTCACCATCCCCCCAGGTTCCGATGACGCCAGCCATTCGTTGGCTTCTGATGTTGCTTCCCTTTGCCCTCTGGGGAACGGCGATGGCGGCGATGACGCCGTTGTTGGCCACGGCCCAGCCGCTGATGGTGGCCGCCCTGCGGCTGCTGCCCGCCGGTGTCGTGTTGCTGGCTGTGGCCGTCGTCCTGGGGCGCCCCCTGGCCGTGGATTCCCGCGATTGGCCCTGGCTGTTGTGCTTCGCCGCCGTTGATGGCGCCCTCTTCCAGGGCCTCCTGGCCATGGGCCTGGGCCGCAGTGGGGCCGGCCTGGGATCGGTTCTGATCGACTCCCAGCCGTTGTTGGTGGCCCTGCTGGCCCGTGCCGTTTTTGGTGAGGCCATCAACCCGGTGGGCTGGGTCGGCCTGTTGCTCGGGGTGCTGGGCATTGTCTGCCTGGGGTTGCCCGCCGACCTGTTGCGCCATTGGTGGCTGGAGGGTCCCCGGGTCAGCGACCTGCAGGCCTGGAGCCACGGCGAACTCTGGATGCTGGGGGCGGCGGCGGCCATGGCGGTGGGTACGGTGCTCTGTCGCTTCGCCACAAAGCACAGCGATGCCCTGGTCGTGACCGGCTGGCACATGCTGCTGGGCGGCCTTCCCCTGGTGCTGGGGGCGGCCTGGATGGCCCTGTCTCCGGCCCGTGACGGCTCTCCCCAGGCGGCCCTAGCCCTGGGATTCTGGCCCCAATGGACGGCCACCCAATGGGGCCTGATGGCCTATGCGTCGCTGCTGGGCAGTGCCCTGGCCTATGGCCTCTTTTTCTGGTTTGCCAGCCAGGGCGATCTCACCGGTTTCAGTGCCCTTACTTTCTTGACGCCGGTGTTCGCCTTGTTGAGTGGGCTGCTTTTTCTGGAGGAAAGCCTGCGGCCGTTGCAGTGGCTGGGGGCCCTGTTGGCGCTCCTATCCGTGCTTTTGATTCATCAGCGCCAGCCCCTATGGCAAGGACGTTGGTCCAACGTCCCATCGGAGGAGATGACTTGAAGCTCCATCCCCTGCGCCCCCGCCACGGCCCCTGGCTGCTGCTGACCCTTGGGCTGGGATTGCTGATGTTCTTCTGGCAGCTGGGCGCCACTGGGTTGGTGGATGAAACCCCACCCCTGTTCGCCGCTGCGGCGCGGGCCATGGCCGAAACAGGCGATTGGCTCATCCCCCGGGTCAATGGATTGCCCCGCTACGACAAGCCACCCCTGGTGTACTGGTTCATGGGGCTGATTTATGGCCTGCCGGCCCAGATGGCCTGGAATCCGTTGGGCACCTGGGCAGCCCGCTTCCCCTCCGCCCTCGGGGCGGTGCTGGTGATGGTGGCCCTCTGTGACACCTTGCTGCGTTGGCCCCAACCCGCCCTAGCGGGAACCCCATTGAAAGGGGCCCCTGAGACCGGTCCGGCGGCGGCCCTTGGGGCCGCCCTGGCCTTTGCCCTTTCGCCCCTTATTTTGCTGTGGGGCCGCACGGCCGTCAGTGATTCCCTCTTCACAGCCACCCTGGCCCTGGCCCTGTTGTTGGGCTGGCGGAGTTATGCCTCGGCGGGCCGTCACTGGTGGTGGTCCTGGTTGGTGCTGGGCCTGGCGGTCCTGACCAAAGGACCGGTGGCTGTTGTGCTTGTGGCTCTCACCTGGTTGACCTTTGCCTGGTTCCAGGCCGATCTGGTGGGGGTTCTGCGGGGCCTCCGGCCCCTGCGGGGCCTGGCCCTGACCACCTTGGTGGCGGTGCCCTGGTACGCCGTGGCGCTGGGGCATGAAGGCGAGCCCTATTGGCGCAGTTTCTTTGGTTATCACAACTTCCAGCGTTTTGCCGGGGTGGTGAATAACCATCTCCAACCCTGGTGGTTTTTCGGACCGGTGCTGGTGGTGGCGAGTCTGCCGGCGACGCCGCTGTTGCTGTTGGGCCTGGGCCGCAGCCTGGGGACCCTGCGGTGGTCTGGGCTGTGGTCAGGGGGGAGCGGGGGCGGGTTGCACCAGCCGCCGCCGACCTCCCTGGCCCGTTTCGCCACCTGCTGGCTGCTGGCCATCCTGCTGTTCTTCACCATTGCCGCCACCAAGCTGCCGAGCTACTGGTTGCCGGCCACCCCAGCGGCGGCCCTGTTGATCGCCCTGGTGGCCGCGGCCCAACCGGACCGGGCGCTGCGCTGGGCCTGGGGAATCACCTTGGGCTTCAGCGGGCTGATGGGATGGGTGTTTCTGGCCGCGCCCCGGTGGCTGCCCCTGATTCGGGATCCGGAATTACCTACCCTGGCTCCCGATTTGCTGGTGTCCGGCCTGCTGCCCTTGGCCGCCTGCCTCTGGCTGCTGGCGGCGGCTCTTGGCCTTTTGAATGGCCAGTGGCAGGGCCAGAACGCCTCTCGGCGGCTTCTGGCCCTGCAGGTGCCCCTGGTTTTATTTGTGCCCCTGGTGCTTGTTCCCGCCTGGAGCCTGGGGGATCGCTTGCGGGGCTTGCCGGTGCGCCAGATGGCGGCGGCCGTACTTCGCCAGAGCCCCCCGTCGGAACCGCTGGCGATGGTGGGCATTCTCAAGCCTTCGTTGCATTACTACAGCCGCCGGCTGGTGATCTACGAGGGAGTGCAGCCCCGGGGGCTCGTCAACCTGGGGGATCGGCTCCGTTACGAGCGTCGTCGGGGGCAAATTCCCACCACCCCCGACCAACAGCCCAGCGTGCTGGTGGTCATCGACCAGGCCAGGGCCTCAGCTCCCCATTGGCAAGGTTTGAAGGTGCAGGAGTTGGGGCGGGCCGGGCTCTATCGGCTGTGGCGTGTCGATCGGCGCCGCCTGGAGCAGCGGGCTGGCGAACTTCGCGCCGCTGGCGAGGCGCTCACCTGGCGGGCTCCGGTGCCGGAGCGATATTGATTCTGGCCAGGTCAGGCCAGGTGAGGTCTTCGGCAAGGCTTCAGGCGGCAATAGGCTGGCGCGTCAGCTCGGCGTAAAGCTTTTCAAGGGCGTCAATGTTGCGCTCCAGGGTGTAACGCTCCTGGACCCGGGCCCGGGCCCGCATCCCCAGCTCGGCGGTCAGCACCGGTTGGTCGCGGAGAACGGGCAGCAGGGTGCGCAGTTGGGTGGTGACCCCCTGGGTGCTGATCACGATGCCGGCGCCCCCCTGCAGCACTTCGCCGTCGGCACCGGCATCGGTAGCGACGCAGGCGGTGCCGGTGGCCATGGCTTCGAGCAGGGCCAAGGACAGCCCTCCACCAGGGATGGCAGCAGAAAAACTTCCGCCAGCTGCAGCAGGGCTACCCTCCGGGCCAGGCTGGATTCGTAGCCCCACCAGATCACATCGTTTTCGGCCTGGGATTGGAGCAACCCCCGTAAGGGGCCATCCCCGACGATCAGGAGCAGGCAACCCTCGGGACGCACCAGCCGCCAGGCCCGCAGCAGGGCTTCGACGTTTTTTTCGGTGGAGAGGCGACCCATGTAGAGAAAGACCCGGCGCCCCTCAAACTGGTGACGCAGTTCCGTCAGGGTCGGCGAGTCGAATTGGGGTGCGGGGGTCCACAGGTCCGTGTCCACGCCGTTGGGAATGATGGCCAGTCGCTCGCGCCGGACGCCGAGCCGTTCGAGCAGGTCGGCCTGCAGCGCAGAGAACACGATGACCCGATCGAAGCGGGCCAGGGAGGGGGCGTAGAGCTGATAAGTGAGCTGCTGGGTGCCGGCGGTGAGGTTGCGCAGCCCCGCATCGAAGGCCGGATGGAAGGTGGCGACCAGGGGCAAGCCCAGCTGCTGACAAAGATCCGGCAGCCGGAAATCAAGGGGGGAGAGGGTGAGGCTGGCGTGGACCAGATCGGGCCGCAGCCGCTCCAGCGATTCCCTCAATTCCCGCTGGGCCCCCGGTGAAGGAATGGTGTAAACCTGGGACTTCACCAGGTAGGGCAGGGTGACAACCTCCGGACTTTCGGCGTTGAAGGTCGTTGCCAGCGATGGTGAACTTTCGCTTTCGCTGCTTTCGTGGCGGCCGAGTCCGGCGGGCGGGGTGTCGAAATGGATGAAACTGACGGAGTGGCCCTTGCGCCGCAGGGCTTCCGTGGTGCTCAAACCGTAGGTGACGTTGCCGCAGAACGGGGATTTCTTGCCCAGCCAGGCAATGTGCGACACCGTTACGATGCGTTCAGCCCATCAAGCTAGCAGCCACGCCAGGGCTGTTCGCTCAGGGCTGCCAGAGTCGCCAGGGCTGCTAACCCCCAGAGCACTGGCAGCAGGCCGTATCGGGAAACTACCGTACCGGCCAGGGCCAGGGGCAGGCTCAGGGCGATGTTGATGAGGTTGTTCTGCAGTCCGAACACCTTGCCCCTTTGGTCTTCGGGGGTGTCTTCTTGAATCGTGGTCTGGGCCGGGATCGCCAGCAAGGCTGAGCCCACACCAAGTACAGCGCAGAGCAGCAGGGTGATGGCCAGGTTTCCCCGGAACTGACCCAGCAATACCAGCGAGGCGGCAATCGTGCCCAGCCCCGTGCTGGCCAGGAGCTTGCGGTTGAACCGGTCACCCAGTTGGGCCATGGCCAGGGCCCCGAGGGCCAGACCTAGGCCGCTCATGGCCAGCAGGGTGCCAAACCGGGTCGGCCCCAGCTGGCTGATGGCCGCCGCCAGGCTGATGGCCAGCACGTATAAAGCCGCCAGCAGGCTGTAAAGCAGCACCAGCTGCAGCATCGCCGACCGCACGCTGCGTCGCTCACGCAGGACCTGAAGGCCTTCGCCGATTTCCTGCCAAACGGTGGCGTTGCGGGGTGGGCGGGGCGGTTCGCGCAGGTTGATGCCCGCGAGAACTAGGGCCGCAAGGCCGTAGCAGAGGGGCAACAGCAGGAATTCGCCGTGGCGTAGGCCCGTCGTGGCCAGGAGACGATGCAGTAATCGCAGCACCGGATCCCCAACCGCGAAGCCGACGATGGTGACGGCCATGCTGGTCGTCTGGTAGATGGAGTTGGCCGCCAATAGCTGGTTGCCTTCCACCAGTAAGGGAATGGCGGCCTGTTCAGCCGGGGCGAAAAACTGGGTGAGGGCCGATTCCAGAAAGGTCATGCCGACGAGGGCCCAGTAGCCCCAGCTCAGGCCCAGCCACACCGGACCTGGCAGCAGGGCCAGGGGCGCCAGCAGGACCAGAAGTGCCCTGAGGCCGTTGGAGATCACCATGACAGAGCGCTTTGGCCAGCGGTCGGCCCAGACCCCCGCCACGGTGCCCAGCAGCATGGCGGGCACCGTGTTGGCCACATAGATACCCGTTGCCAACAGGGTGATGACCTGGGCCCGGGATTCGAGATTGATGCGCATGGCCGCGGCCGCCTCCGCCAGGGCGGAATCCGCCTGGGGGGTGTCCGTCACCCAGTACTGGGCAATCAGAAACACCATCAACACGATGTAGAACTTGTCCCCGAGTTGGGAGAAGATCTGGCCGATCCATAGCCGGCGAAAGCCATCTTGGCTCAGCACGCCAGCCAGCCCCCGTGCTGTTTTGTCTGGATCCGTGGTCATGGTTGTTCCGGCATGGGCTGGGGCATGGATTCGAAGCCGGTGCGCAGCAGTCTGAAGGCGCGGGGGCGCCGGCCGAGGTGTTCACCGCACCAGGCCTCCACCAGATCGAGCAGATGGAGCCATACGGTTTCTGGTCCCATCAGACCGCCATCACGGCGCCGCGGCGGCTGGGCCCGGGGCAACCGCTGCAGCAGGGCCAGCTCGGAGGCATTGAGCACCACCCGGGCCCCCGCCTGGGCGCCGATCACCAGGCCTTCGCTGGGGATCAGGCTGCAGCGCCATTCCCAGTTGCCAATCGGGGGATCAAGGCGATCACCGCTGCGCGCACAGTGTTGCAGGGGCAGGGCAAACCCACCCAGAGCCAGCAGGTGCACACTGCCTTGCAGGGCAATGGCCAGGGCTTCGCTGCGGTGGCCGCGCTCCTTCACCACGTCTTCGAGCCGCCCTAGCTGCATCAGGAGGTCCGCGAGCACGCCAGGGGCCGCTGTCTCGGCCACCAGCGCCAGGCAAAGCTCCACCAGGGCCTGGGCGGCGGCCAGGGTTTCGAGCCGCTGTCCCAGATGCCCGTAGTGACGTAACACCCGGAGCTGCCGCACCCGCTGCAGGCCCCGACCGCCCCCCACCTGAAGCTGAAGCAGGGCGAAGGGTACGGCAGCGGCCAGGCTGCTGCGGGGGCGCCGGGCCCCGGGCACTGCCAGTCGGGTCAAGCCTTCGGCTTCACTCAACAGGGTCAATAGTCGATCGTTTTCGCCCAGGGGACGGCTGATCAGGGCCAGGCCCTCCAAGGTGCGATCGGCCACGGTCGTTCTAAGCCAAAGGCCCTTCGGGCCCAGGCGGGTGGCGCTGGGGACCCCGCCGCAGGGCCTCCATCAGCGCCACGCCCCGGCTGGTGCCCAGGCGGGCGGCGCCGGCTTCCACCAGGTCAAGGGCCAATTCCAGGTTGTTGATGCCACCGGAGGCCTTGATGCCGGCGCGACCGCGGGCCAGTTGCCGCAGCCGCTGCACTTGGGCGACGCTGACGGGGGGACCGAAACCACTGCCGCTCTTGAGGAAGCGGACCCCGGCATCGAGGCTGACTTCCACCAATAGTTCGAGGGCTTCGGCCTCCAGCCGGCCGCTCTCCACAATGACCTTGACGGGCAGCCCCAAGCTGGTGATCGCCGCCAGGTCATCGAGCAGCTGGCGGCTATCCCCATCGGCCAGGGCGCCGAAGTCCGGCACCACATCGAGTTCGTCGGCGCCGGCATGGGCGGCGGCCTCGGCTTCGGCCAGCTTCACGGCGGTGGGGATGGCCCCAAAGGGAAAGCCCACCACCGAAATCAGCCGCACCGGCCCCCCCAGCGGCAGTCGCTCCCGGGCCAGGGAGATCCAACGGGAGGCCAGGCAGACCCCCGCAAAGCCGAAGTGGCGGGCTTCATCACAGCAACCCAGGATGGCCCCATGGCCCTGGTGGGGATCCAGCAGGGCGTGGTCGATCAATGGCGCCAGGTCCGGCAGGTCGCGGCTCACGCTCCCTTGGCCTGGATCACGCCGAAGCCGCCATGGTTGCGGTGATACACCACCTGGATGTCGCCATTGGCCTCATCGCGAAAGACATAAAAATCGTGGTCGATCAGGTCGAGCTGATGCAGGGCTGCGTCAAGCGACATACGCGGCATCTCGAAATATTTGCGGCGGACGCCCCGCTGGGGCAGGGCCGCCTCCTTGCCCTCCACCAGGCTGGCCGTGGTGGTGATGTCCTGGTCGATGGGGGGCACTTCGCCCAGATGGATGGCGCCGCGAGGGGTGTTGCCATGGTCACGGGCCTGGATCCGGTCCTTGTAACGGGTGAGCTGGCGGGCCAGTTTGCTGGCCACCATGTCGATGCTGGCGTAAAGGTTTTCGCTGCGTTCCTGGGCACGAACCACGACGCCATTGGCGTAGATCGTGACTTCGGCCGTTTGCTGGGCAACCCGGGGGTTACGGGCCACGGAGAGGTGCACATCCGCCTCCTTGACCAGCGATTCAAAATGGTTGATCGCCCGGGTCAGTTTGGCTTCGGTGTACTCGCGGATGGCGGGTGTGATCTCGAGATTCCGGCCGTGGATCAGAAGCTTCATCGAATCGCAGGGCACTTCGTGCTCCACCACGCTAGGAACAGGGGTGATGGCTACGGAACGATCCGCAATCCTTTTTGAAGCCCTGGTGCCGGTGCCCTTCCCCCGGGCCTGGGATTGGCAGCGGCGGCTGCAGCAGCGCCTGCTGGAGGCCCCCAGCGGCCCCGAGGCCCTGATCGTGCTGGAGCACGAACCCTGTTACACCCTGGGCCGTGGGGCCAGCCTGGAGCACCTCGGCTTTGACGTCGCGGCACCGCCGTTGCCCCTGTTTCGCATTGACCGCGGCGGCGAAGTGACCCACCACGGGCCGGGCCAGTTGGTGCTCTACCCCATCCTCGATCTGCGCCGCCATGGCGCCGATCTGCATGGTTACCTGCGGGCGCTGGAAGGGGTGGTGATCGACCTGCTCGGGGGCTACGGGTTGGCGGCCGAGCGCTGTGAGGGCCTCACAGGGGTCTGGCTGGAGGGCCGCAAGGTGGCGGCGATCGGCGTGGGGGCCAAGCGCTGGATCAGCCAGCACGGCCTGGCCCTCAACGTCTCCTGTGCCCTGCAGTCCTTTGGTGCGATCGTGCCCTGCGGTCTGAGGGACCGACCCGTGGGAAGGGTTTGTGATTGGCGACCTGAACTCACCCCCCAGACCCTGCGCGCCCCGTTGATTGCGGCCTTTGGCCGTCATTTCGACCTGACGCTTCGCCCCCCGCAGCCGGCGGAACGGCTGCCGGGGTGGTAACCATTGGGCACGTCGCCCTTTGCTGATGGCGTTGCCCGCCGAGATCCACTGGTCGAGTCCGGCCCCCGATGTCCAGGCCCAGGCCCGCCGCCACGACTGGAGTGCTCTCCAGGGGCTCGACCAGCTCTGGCCCGAACTGGACCGCCTCTACGGCGATGCGGTGGCCCTGGTGGCCCCCCATGCCACGGAGAAGGAATCCGTCAGCTTCAGCACCCTGCACCAACGCATCGACCAGGCCGCCGCCGGCTTTGCGGCCCTGGGGGTGGGCGGCGGCGAGGTGGTGGCGCTGTTCGCCGAAAACGGACCCCGATGGTTGGTGGCGGACCAGGGGCTGATGCGCTGCGGCGGTGCCGATGCGGTGCGGGGCAGTGGCGCCCCTGTCGAAGAATTGCGTTACATCCTGGCCGATTCGGGCTCGGTGGGCCTGGTGGTCGAATCGGCGGCCCTGCTGGCCCGGCTTGGGCTGGACGCCGAGGCCTGCCAACGGTTGCGGTTTGTGGTGGTGTTGGAGGGGGAAGCCCCCTCCACTGCGGGCCGAGGCGACCTGCCTTGCCTCAGCTGGGAGGCCTTTCTGGCCAAAGGTTCCGCCGCAACGCTGCCCCCGGCGCCCAACGGCGGCCAAGAACGCTTAGCCACCCTGCTGTACACCTCGGGCACCACCGGCGAACCGAAAGGGGTGCCCCTCAGCCATGGCAATTTGTTGCATCAGGTGCGCAGCATGGGGGCGATGGTCGACCCCCGGCCGGGCGACGAGGTCTTGAGTGTGCTGCCGATCTGGCATGCCTACGAGCGCAGTGTCGAATATTTCCTGCTCTCCTGCGGCTGCCGCCAGACCTACACAACCCTGCGCCATTTCAAGAATGACCTGCAACGGGTTCGTCCCCATTACATGGTCAGTGTCCCCCGCCTCTGGGAGGCCATCCTCTCGGGCTTCGAGGATGCCCTGGCGGCCATGCCCCCAGGCCGCCAGCGGCTGTTGCGGGCGGCCCTCGCCAACAGCAGGGCGTTCCACACGGCCCGCCGTACCGCCCGGGATCTGACCCTGGCCCCCGAATCGCCTGGGACGCGCCTGCAGGCCCGGGTCGAAAGCCTGGCCCGCTGGCCGGCCGAAGCCCTGGCGGAGGCCCAGCTGTGGCCGCGGCTGCGCCAGCAGCTGGTGGGGGGGCGGCTGCGCACCGCCATCAGCGGTGGCGGTGCCCTGGCTCCCTATGTGGATGGCTTTTTTGAGGCGGTCGGCATCGAATTGCTGGTGGGCTATGGCCTCACCGAGACCAGCCCGGTGCTCACCTGCCGCCGCCAGTGGGCCAATCGCCGCGGCAGTGCGGGCCAGCCCCTGGCGGACACGTCCCTGCGGATCGTGGATCCGGAAAGCCGCCGGCCCCTGGCCATCGGCGAGCGGGGGCTGGTGCTGGCCCGGGGCCCCCAGGTGATGGCGGGCTACTGGGGCAAACCGGAGGCCACCGCCAAGGTGCTTGACGCCGAGGGCTGGTTTGACACCGGGGATCTGGGTCTGTTGTTGGCCGATGGCACCCTGGTGCTCACCGGCCGGGCCAAGGACACGATTGTGTTGAGCAGTGGCGAGAACATTGAACCCGGCCCCCTGGAGGACGCCTTGGCCGCTTTGCCCATGGTCGAGCAGGTGATGGTGGTCGGCCAGGATCGCCGCCAACTGGGCTTGTTGTTGGTGCCCAAGGCCGAGGCCCTCGCCGCCTGGGCGTCAGACCAGGGTTTCCCCGTCCCCGAGGTGGGCCCGACGGGGGGGGGCGGTTCTCTGGCGGCCGATCCGGCGCTGCTCAAGGCCCTGGGCCGCGATTTCAATCGGGTTCTGGCCGCACGATCGGGATCCCGCCCCGATGAGCGGATTGGGGGTGTGGCCGTTGTGGCGCCCTTCACGATCGAGAATGGTCTGCTGACCCAGACCCTCAAGCAACGGCGGGATCGCATCGCCCAGCGGGACGCGGGGGCGATTGAGGCGCTTTACAGCTGACGCGCAGGGGGATCTTCACAGGGCCAACAATTCCTGCCGCACGTGATGCAGCCGGATCAGGGGCGGGGCTTCTCCCTCCTCAAAGTGGCAGTGCACGACATCCCGGATCTCCCGGTGCAGCTCCTCCAGGTTGTCGGCAGCTCCGACGCCGACCCTGCCTCTGTCTGATCGGGCGGACGCTTGATATTGGCGGAGATGGCGTGGGTGCTGCGCGGTTGCGGGCTCGAGCGCCAGGTGCGCCGCGGACTGCTGGAGCGGCTGGTCCGCATCCGCGGCGTGGTGGTTGACGACATCGACGGCGTGATCGATGCCCTTGAGCACTTCCGCCAAGACGTTGATCTGGCCGATCAACTCATCCTTGCCCGCTCCGATGCCAACGGGGAGGGGTATCACTACCTGCGGGATAAGGGCTTCCTGATCAAGGTGCCGGCCCCCTGGCGGGAGCTGCATGCGCGGGGGTTGAAGCTGATGCGGTTGGGGATCAGTGCTGAGCGGTGGAGGGAGATCGTGGAGGCTTGCGGTCAGCGGGTGGTGGCGTTTGAGATTGGGGAGGAGTAACGCTCAAGATCAGCGGCAGGCAGAAGTGAAAGCAGTCCAAAGCTATTCATGGTCCTGTCCGCTGAATCTTGATGTTAGATGACACCCTTACGATACTGTTCGTCGCTGGACTTAAGCCATTGATCGAGTGTGGCAAGTGACTCCTGCACTTCTGGCGTTAGAAGATCCGAAGCTTTTCCCTGGCCATGTACCAGTTTATTCCGGGCGTTCTGTACGTGACGGAACTTCTCGAACAGCTCAGGCGCCAACTTTTGTTCCTCTACGAGGATGCGAGCAGCGGCGAGTACGTTGGGAGTTCGACTGTAGGTGTCTGCGACAAACTCGGAGTAGTTGATCAATCCTTTTTCGAACCGCGACCAGCTGAACATGAAAGCGCCAATGGCCTGAGTCTCGGGAATCTCCGGAACGCCTAGTTCTTCATCAAACAGCCTGAGAAAAAGTAATCGCGCCAGTTCAGCATAGACACTTACCTTGTCTCGCTCAACAGTCAGACCGTTTCCTTGGTGATAAAGCTGGTTGCGAAGACGGTGATACCATTCAATCTCACCGAGGTCAATTCCATCGAGCTTGGTGGGACAGAACTCTTCCAGGGCATCAAGAAGCTTTGGAAAGCTTTCAGAGATTTCTTGGTACCGCGCTCGTGACACCTGGATTCCTGTCAGTCTCCTCGGAAGACCTAAGAATGTCTTGATCGTCAGCTCGACTGCGTTATCGATGACGATCATCGCCAAGCGACGATCTGCTTCACCTCCCCTGCGTAGTAACTCAAGTCCATGGCGTAGAAGCTCCCGTGGGCCAGACGCCCAAGGCGAGGACGAGCGATGAGTGTTGGCCTGTGTCATCTAACGTCCAGAGTGAGGGACGAGCGCTGCTCTTGAGCGCTTCCCTCTCGACTGTGCTAATAAATGATGCGTACGCATTAGCTAAGGAAGTCCGCGGCAAAGCGGCGTACCCACTTGAGCATATCTTCGACGTCCTCTATCTTGAACTTATCGAAGTGTCCATGGTCTGCATTGTTCCGAACGTCTGCGATTGCAGTAATTCTCTTGAAAACCAGCTTGTCGTATATGCCAGCTTTAGCAAGTTCTGTGTTTAGTCTGTCGATCGACGTTTTGTCTGGAACCGTAATCTCCTTCACCTCGGACAACTTACGCAGCGTGTCCTCGAGCACGGCCCCCGCAAGAGATGCGGCCGGGACGTAGAACCCTTGTTTGAGGAGATGTTCGGCCTGCTCCAGGAAGTCATCCAGAACTTCTGCCGCAACCATGGCGCGGACCTGGAAAATCATGCCTCCCTCGTAGTCACGGGAAGCAGCTTCCAGCACTCCGAAGCAGTCCTTGAAGTAGTAGCTGTTCAAGGCCGTATCCTTGTCTTCCGACAACGTCTTCATCTGCTCATAGTGATCGCTGTCTTCACCGCAGGCGCGCCTTATGAGGTTTAGTGCCTCAGTCCTAAAGCGGATATAGGCTACGTCGTCAACACGGCTTTGGTATTCGTGGCCGTCCCACCCAGTGTGCTGTAGTAAGGCCTTGCCCTCAGCCAAGAGCGCTTGGAACTTCTTGGCGATCAGCTCGTCAACGGTCATGGCGTCATCTAACTCTTTATTGGGTGGTTCCGAGAACCACCGGCGCCCACACACCCATTTCCGAAAACCATGCTTGATAGGTCTGCGCAAGTGTGATTCAGCCTAGTCCCAATCAGTGTTCTTGGCACAAGTCCTTCAGAGATAGCCCTGGTTCACGGGTCCGCGAACCACATGTCCAAACTGCTACACAATCGTGGACGCAAGAGACATCCGCCGGAGCCCCCGGAGGAGCCCCGGCGGGAGGCCTGTGGCCTCAGAACACCGCGACCAGGCCGATATGGCGGGCCTGAAGCTGGCGGGCCACCGATTGGGCGGTGCGCAGCGGCATCAGGCGGGGCTTCTGGACGGCCCGGCCCCTGCTACCGAAGTGTGGGGTAAGCCAGAGACGCGAAAAGGTAAGGCAACCCGCCTTACAATGCCCACATGAACACCGTCACCCTCACCTCAAAGGGTCAGCTCACCATCCCCAGGCCGTTGCGCGATGCCCTCGGCCTGGCTCCAGGGGCCAGGCTGCAGGCAAGCATCGACCGCCAGGGGCGGCTGGTACTGGTGCCCTCCAAATACGAGCCGGAGGAGCTGTTCCGCCATCGGCCCAGCGTCAGCCGCAGCCTTAGCCTTGAGGAGATGGACCAGGCCATCGCTGATGCCGTCACCGCTGACGTCGACCCTGCCTCTGTCTGATCGTGCGGACGCTTGATACCAACGTGATCGTGCGCCTGCTGGTCGGCGACGACCCCCGGCAGACGCCGATTGCCGAACAGGCTTTTCTGAATGCGATCGCCACCGGTGGCGTTTATCTCCCCGATGTCGTGTTGGCGGAGGTGGCGTGGGTGCTGCGCGGTTACGGGCTCGACCGACAAGCCCGCCACGGGCTGCTGGAGCGGCTGGTGCGCACCCGCGGCGTGGTGGTCGACGACATCGACGGCGTGATTGATGCCCTCGAGCACTTCCGCCAGGAGGGTGATCTGGCCGATCAGCTCATCCTTGCGCGCGCCGCCCGCGCCGGTGCCTTGCCCGTATTGAGCTTTGATCAACGCTTTTCTGTCTGTGAGGGTGTTGAACTCCTGGAGGCCGAACCGCTGGGGTGATGGCCGCCGGAGTCCCCTGAGGAGCCCCGGCGGGAGGCTCCGGCCTCAGAGCACCGCCACCAGGCCGAGGTGGCGGGCCTGGAGCTGGCGGGCCACTGATTGGGCGGTGCGCAGCGGCATCAGGCGGGGCTTTTGGACGGCCCGGCCCCGGCTACCGAAGTGCAGGGAGAGACGGGCTGAGGCGGAGAGCTTGCTGGAACTGACAGGCACCAGGACCACCACGCGGCGGATGGGGCAGAAGAGGGAAGCGGAGGCCATGGAAAGGATGGCGAGGAACACAGGCCTCCAACGCCCCACCGCCGCGGCCGGGCAAGGGCGCCGCAGGCGCTTGCGTCAGCCCTTGCGCGCGCCGAGTTGGATGGGCAGTGCTGGTGTGGTGCTCGCCCCTGCCTGGCTCCGCCCCGTTCTGCTGACTCCGGTGTGCGTGTGTGGTGGTGATTCCGGCTTCCTGCGCCCCCTCAGCGCCCGATGAGACCTGCACTTGGTTCTAGGGCCGCTGGTGTCCTGACCCGGAGAAGCCCTCTCTGCACCGGTCGGTGCGCCGTTAGAGCTCGATCCGCCTTGTCGCCTGGCGGTGTCGATCAGCAGGTTCTGCAGGAGCTCGCGGCTGCACAGGAGTAGGTGTGCCATGGCTGCAGCGGTGATCCGGGGTTCGGCCACCTAGTCGCCGCGGCTGTCGGCCAGGGCGGCACGGGGTTCCGCGGCCAATGTTGGCCGTCATCACGGCGGTGCTCTCGCGGGAGGTGGAGCGGGGCGGCTTCTGCATGGCCGCCACTCTGCCGGGAGCTCTCAACCGAAGCGGTAGTGCTTGCGCACCGGGGCGTGCACCTCCCAGGTGCAGCTCAGCCCGGCGTCGAATACCACCAGATCACCGACACCAAAGCGCACCGGCTCGCCGCCATCGGGAGTGACGGTGACGTCGCCCTCCAACAGCAGGCAGGTCTCCTGTTCGTCGTAGCTCCAGGGGAAGATGCTCACCCCACAGCCCCAGGTCGGCCAGCTCCTCACACCCAGGTTCTGCAGCTGAGCCGGATCCGGGTTGGGAGTGACGGTGATGCCGCTGGCCATTGCCGTGTGCTGGGAAACCGAGGCCATTGTCGGCCGGCGAATTTGGCAATAGCCGGTGAGCATAGCCCGGATGGGGTGCTCATCCACGACAGCCGCGATGGGTCATGGCCACCTCCACTGCTACTTCCACCTCCAGCCCCGCTGTCGCGACCGGCGGCCAGGGCGTTGACGACAACTACGCCTTCCAGTCCGCCGCCGATGGGGGTGCTGATCCCCAGGGTGGCGACAACCTGCCGGGCGATCCGCCTGCGGCCACACAGCCCCCGGCCGCTGCCACTCCTTCCGGGGAACCCGGAACCGACGACAGCCGCTCCTCCGATCCGCTCAAGGCCGAACGCCGCAAGAACAACCAGCTGGAAAAGGAGATCAGCACCCTCTGCCAACAGCTGAATCGCTTCTCCGAGATCAACCCCGAGGAATACTCCCGCCTGCAGGAGGCCGAACGCCAGAAGCAAGTCCTTGAGGAGCGCATGGAACTGCGCGAACGCCAGATGGAGGAGGCCTCCGCCCAGAAGGTGGCCGCCGTCGCCTCCGAGCGCGATGAGGCTAAACAGCAGGTGCTCCAGCTCCGCAAGGACCGCCTGCTGGAGCGCGCCTTCTCCCAGGCTGAGGGCCGCAATGGCGGTGACGCCCGCGGGAGGTTCTTTGACATCTTCAAAGGGCAGCTGGGCACCTGCTTCCGCCTCACCACGGGCGGCGATGGCAAGGACGTGCTCGAACCGCTCGACGGCCAGGGCAAACCCCTGCTGGGTGATGACGGCCGGCCTATGACCACCACCGAGTTCCTCGATCAGATGCGCGTGCATCCCGTCTATGGCTTCCTGCTCCAGCAGCGGGTCCCGGCCGGCATGCAGGCCGCCGGGGGGCTGACGGTGTCCGGCATCGGCAGCAACGGCGAGCCGATCAACCCCCAGGCGATGACGGCGTCCGAGCTGTACCGGGCTTCCTTCGCGGTGAACGGGCGGGGGGCTCGTCGCTGAGACCAGGCATGGCTCCAGCTGGGAGACCTACGGCAAGGGCCGTCAGGCCTGGTCCTTAGCATGGTTGCTGCCTAGCGGAAAGGGCAATTGCCGAGGGGATGGCGCCAGCTCTCGGGGTCTTGGGGTTCGGTCCTCCCGGTTGACCGAAGCCCCATGGGCTGAGAGCCTTAGCACTGACTTTTCAAAACCATGGCTGACGGCACGACCTTCACGATCAAGCGCCAGATCACGGTCCGGGCTGTAGTCACCCCCCGCTGGAAGGAGGATGCCGAGCGGGAACTCAGCAATGCCATCAGCAGCTTTGACCAGCAATTGGCCCAGCTGGAACAGGAGGGTCAGCGGCTGGTGGACGAAATCCGTCGCCAGAGCCTGAACCCCCTCGATCCCCGGGTCCAGGAACAGGTGGGTTCCCTGCAACAGCAGGTGGCTGCCAAGAGGGCCGAGCTGGAAGAACAGAAGCGCCAGGTGCTTGAGCAGCAACGCCAGGTGCGCGAGCTGGACATGGAACAGATCGTCGACCAGGGCCAGCTGGAGAGCTTTTGCCAGGTTGGGGTGGGCGACAACCTGGTCGAGAAACTCCAGGCGGCTGTTGTCGTTCGCGATGGCGTTATCGAAGCGATGGAGGGGGCTGGTTAGGATCCCGCCAATTCCTAGCGGCAGCCTGCCTGTGGCCACCCACGACATCTTCATGCCCGCCCTCAGCTCCACGATGACGGAGGGCAAGATTGTCGAGTGGCTCAAAAAACCTGGCGATCGGGTCACCCGGGGCGAATCGGTCCTCGTGGTGGAGTCCGATAAGGCCGACATGGACGTGGAGGCATTCCAGGAGGGATTCCTGGCCGCCGTGCTGGTGGAGGCCGGTGGCACGGCCCCCGTGGGCGAAACCATTGGCCTGATCGTCGGGAGCGAAGCCGAGATTGAGGCGGCCCGGGCCCAGGCTCCTGCCCCTGGGGCCGCTGCCCCGGCCGCAGTTGCAGCCC
>Ga0194059_1000569_pt1 | contig 17231 bp, 19 predicted proteins | sample SepL6211m_MetaG_FD_163426 | JGI IMG/M metagenome (GOLD analysis project Ga0194059, IMG submission 163426) | Anoxic zone freshwater microbial communities from boreal shield lake in IISD Experimental Lakes Area, Ontario, Canada - Sep2016-L626-11m | ecosystem: Environmental > Aquatic > Freshwater >... | reverse complement strand
CCATGGAACTGACCCTCTGGACCTACGAAGGCCCGCCCCATGTGGGCGCCATGCGCATCGCCAGTTCGATGGAAGGGGTGCATTACGTGCTGCACGCCCCCCAGGGCGACACCTACGCCGATCTGCTGTTCACGATGATTGAACGGCGCAACCGCCGGCCCCCCGTCACCTACACCACCTTCCAGGCCCGGGACCTGGGGGGCGATACGGCCGAACTGGTGAAGCGCACCATCAAAGCCGCCGTCGAGCGCTTCCAGCCTGAAGCCCTGTTGGTGGGAGAAAGCTGCACCGCCGAATTGATCCAGGACCAACCCGGATCCCTGGCCCATGGCATGGACCTGGGGGGGGTGCCGGTTGTGAGCCTGGAGTTGCCCGCCTATTCGAAGAAGGAGAACTGGGGCGCCGCCGAAAGCTTCTACCAACTGGTGCGCGGTCTGCTCAAAGATCAGCTGCCGGCTCCGGGATTCGCTAAACCCTCCCCCCAACGCTGGCGCCAGGAAGGGCGGCGACCCAGGGTCAACCTGCTTGGACCGAGCCTGCTGGGGTTCCGTTGCCGGGACGACGTGCTGGAAATCAGCAAATTGCTGGCCAGCCATGGCATTGAGGTGAGTGTGGTGGCGCCCCTGGGGGCCCGACCCGCCGACCTGATGCGGTTGCCTGATGCGGACGCCAATGTGTGCCTCTATCCGGAGGTGGCAGGCACCGTTTGCGGCTGGTTGGAACGCAGTTTCGGCATGGCCACGGTGAAAACGGTGCCGATCGGCATCGGCGCCACCACCGACTTCCTTAAGGAAATCACCGAGCTGCTGGGGGTGGAGATGGCGGCAGCGAGCGAAGACGAATCCAGGCTGCCCTGGTATTCCCGATCCGTCGATTCCACCTACCTCACCGGCAAGCGGGTCTTCATCTTCGCCGACGCCACCCACGCCCTCGCCGCGGCCCGCATCGCCAGCCAGGAGCTGGGATTTGAGGTGGTGGGCCTGGGCACCTACAGCCGCGAACAGGCCCGCGAGGTGCGGGCCGCCGCCAAGGAGCTGGGGCTCGAAGCCCTGATCAGCGACGACTACCTAGCGGTGGAAAAGGCCATGGCCGAGGCGGCCCCCGAACTGGTGCTCGGCACCCAGATGGAGCGCCACAGCGCCAAGCGCCTGGGGGTTCCCTGCGCGGTGATCAGCTCACCCCTGCATGTGCAGGATGTGCCCGCCCGCTATTCCCCCCAGATGGGTTGGGAGGGTGCCAATGTCATCTTCGACTCCTGGGTCCATCCGCTGATGATGGGGCTGGAGGAGCACCTGATCGGCATGTTCCGCCACGATTTCGAGTTTGTGGATGGCCACCGCAGCCACCTGGGAGACGGGGCGCCGGAACGCTCCCAGTCCGGGAGCCCATCCCAGAGCGCCGCGAGCGAACCCCTCGGGGCCCCAGGGGCCCAAGCCAGCGCAGCAGCCATGGTGGGGGGAGGAATGGGGACGGCCCTGGCCCAGGCCCAGGCCCCGGTCGCCGAGGCGGACCCCTGGTCAGGGGCAACGACCTGGAGTCAGGATGGGGAGGCTGAACTGGCCAAGATCCCTTTCTTCGTCAGGGGCAAGGTGAAACGCAACACCGAAACCTTCGCCCGCGAGCGCCAGTTGGCCGTGATCAGCGCCGAAACGCTCTACGACGCCAAGGCCCATTTCAGCCGCTGAGATTGCAATGGAAACGCAGCCTGCCAAGCAAGAGTATTTGTACTCAACTCTTGTCCCGGGGCCGTGTCATGGGCATCTGCACACTTGCGAACCCAGGTTGTTTCGGATTGCGCCGAATGCCGATCAGCCGACAATCGGAAGCCCTAGAAGGTTCTGAGCCACTCCTGCTTGCCGGCCCCATTTGGTTCCGGCGGCGAACCCGCTCTCCCATGACTTCTACGCTCCAGTCTCCGGCCACCCAGGGCAGCGTGAATGCCGATGCAAGTCGCCGCGAAGACGGCGAGGGCAGCCTGCAGGTCCACCTCGACCCCAGCATGAAGATCGAGGAGGGTGCCCTGGTGATCGCCGTCTACGGCAAGGGCGGCATCGGCAAATCCACCACCTCCTCCAACCTGTCGGCCGCCTTCTCCAAGCTGGGCAAGCGTGTGCTGCAGATCGGCTGCGATCCCAAGCACGATTCCACCTTCACCCTCACCAAGAAGATGGTGCCCACGGTGATCGATATCCTCGAAACCGTGGACTTCCATACCGAAGAACTACGCCCCGAAGATTTTGTGTTTGAGGGTTACAACGGGGTCCAATGCATCGAAGCCGGTGGCCCCCCCGCAGGCACCGGTTGTGGCGGCTACGTCACCGGCCAGACCGTCAAACTGCTCAAAGAGCATCACCTGCTCGAAGAAACGGATGTGGTGATCTTTGACGTGCTGGGTGATGTGGTTTGCGGGGGCTTCGCAGCGCCCCTTCAACACGCCAACTACTGTCTCATCGTCACCGCCAACGATTTCGATTCCATCTTCGCGATGAATCGCATTATTGCGGCCATTCAGGCCAAAGCCAAGAACTACAAGGTTCGCCTCGGTGGGGTTGTGGCCAACCGCAGCCGCGAAACGGACCAAATCGACAAGTTCAATGCCCGGGTGGGCATGAAAACCATGGCCCACTTCCAAGATGTGGATGCCGTCCGCCGCTCCCGCCTCAAAAAATGCACCATCTTTGAGATGGAATCCAGCCCCGAAGTCGACGCCGTCCAGCAGGAATACCTCAAGCTGGCCCGCACCATGCTCGAAGACGTCGTGCCCCTGGAGGCCGAATCCCTCAAGGACCGTGAAATCTTCGACCTGCTCGGTTTCGACTGACTCGAAGCACGGCAGCTGAATCGTGCCGCCCCTGCAGATCTCCCCGGTAGGGCGTCCTAGCGGCCCTTGGCCTGGCAGGCTGGCCCCATGACCCAGAGCCGTCCTGAACCCCCCAAGGGGACCAACGCCGCAGCCACCGCCGAGATCGGCGGCGAATCCCTCGCCGAGGCGGTGGCCAGGCGCCGTAATTTCGCCATCATCTCCCACCCGGATGCCGGCAAGACCACCCTCACCGAAAAACTGCTGCTCTACGGCGGGGCCATTCAGCAGGCCGGTGCGGTCAAGGCCAAGGGCGAACAGCGCAAGGTGACTTCCGACTGGATGGAAATCGAGAAGCAGCGCGGCATCTCGATCACCTCCACCGTGCTGCAGTTCGACTACGCCGGCAGCACAATCAACCTGCTCGATACCCCCGGGCACCAAGACTTCTCCGAAGACACCTATCGCACCCTGGCGGCCGCTGATAACGCGGTGATGCTCGAAGACGCCGCCAAGGGGCTCGAACCCCAGACCCGCAAGCTGTTTGAGGTGTGCCGACTGCGCCACCTGCCGATCTTCACCTTCATCAACAAGATGGATCGGCCCGGTCGTGAACCGCTGGCCCTGATCGATGAGATCGAAAGCGAATTGGGTCTGGCCTGCTGGCCGGTCAATTGGCCCATCGGCGGCGGCGACCGCTTCCGTGGCGTGATCGACCGGCGCAGCCGCACGGTGATCCTGTTTGAGCGCGCCGAACGGGGCCGCCAAAGTGCCGAACGGACCCTGGCGATCGATGATCCCGAGCTGGCCAACCTGGTCGAACCGGAGCTACTGGGCCAGGCCCTGGAAGAACTGGAACTGCTCGATGGTGCCGGCGCCGAACTGGATTTGGAGCTGGTCCATGCCGGTGACCTGAGTCCCGTCTTCTTTGGCTCCGCGATGACCAACTTCGGCGTGCGTCCCTTTCTGGATGCCTTCCTTGAGCTCGCCCAGTCCCCCATCGCCCGCCAGTCTTCCGAGGGCAGCATTGATCCATTAAGGCCCGACTTCAGCGGCTTTGTCTTCAAGCTGCAGGCCAACATGGACCCGCGCCATCGCGACCGGGTGGCCTTCGTGCGGGTCTGTTCGGGCCGTTTCGAGAAGGACATGACGGTGCGTCACGCCCGCAGCGGTCGCACCCTGCGACTCTCCAGACCCCAAAAACTCTTTGGCCAGGATCGAGAGGTGGTGGAAGATGCCTATCCGGGAGATGTGATTGGCCTGAATAACCCTGGCATGTTCGCGATTGGCGACACCCTTTACAGCGGAGCCCGGGTTGAATACGAAGGCATTCCCTGCTTCAGTCCCGAAATTTTCGCCTGGTTACGCAATCCCAACCCCTCGGCCTTCAAAAGCTTCCGCAAGGGGGTCAACGAGTTGCGGGAGGAGGGGGCCGTCCAGGTCCTCTACGACACCGATGCCAGTAAACGGGATCCGATTCTGGCGGCCGTGGGCCAACTCCAGCTGGAGGTGGTTCTCTACCGGCTTGAACACGAATATGGAGTCAAAGCCCGCCTGGAGCCCCTGGATTTCACCGTGGCCCGCTGGGTGAGTGGCGGCTGGGCGGCCCTGGAGGCGGTGGGCAGGGTCTTCAACTGCAAAACCGTGCGCGATCCCTGGGATCGACCGGTGCTGCTGTTCCGCAATGACTGGAACCTCAGCCAGCTGCAGGAGGACCACCCGGAGCTCGCCCTGGCCGCGGTGGCGCCGGTGGTGAGCGGCACCGAACCGATCGCCCTCTGAGGCGAGATCGGCCCCTGCGACCGTCAAGTTGATCACCACGACGATCCCCTGGGCGCGCCACAATGGCCGCAACATCTCTTCATGCCTCCTAGGGCCGGTTCCATCCATGCCCAACCCCCTCTGGCTCGTTCGTCCCCGCAGTGATGGAGGTCGAGATTTCGTCAGCTTTCTGCCCTTCCAAAGCGATCCAGGAGCACCCATGATGGAAATCCGGGAGGGAAGTCACCTACCCCCCCAGTTGCCCCTGCTCAAACGCCGGCGCCGTCTTGCCATCGCCGAAGCCATGGCCTGCCGCCAATCCCTGCTCCTTGAGGCGGGATACCACCGCAGTGAACCGCTTTTCTGATCGCGATTGCCTACGCTCAGGCCATGACCAAAGGTTCCGATCCCACCCCTGAGCCGTTCAGGCCCGCCGCGGCTCCGAGTGACCCCTACCAGAAGCTTGGGGTGGCCCACGATGCCAGTTTTGATGACGTGCAGCAGGCCCGTCAGGGTCGACTGGATGAGGTGAGCGACGACCCGCTAGAACGGGCGCGCATTGAGGCGGCCTACGACGCCGTGCTCATGGATCGGCTCAAGGAGCGTCAGCAGGGCCGTCTCAGCAGTGCTGCCCGCACCGCTTCCCAGAAGGAGCAGACGGCGGCGGCGGAGCGTTCGGTGCTGCCCTCCCTGCGCTCCACCCCCTCTTTTCCCCTGCCCAAACTGGCCAGCCCTGCGATTGCGGCGCTGCCGAACGTGACCATGGCCCAAGGCCAAGAGCGTCTCTTTCCCCTGGCTGCCCACGGGCTGCTGTTGGTGCTGTTGCTGGCCCTGCCCCAGGCCTCCGGAGCCATGCTGCTGGCACTGGCCTGCCTGGCGACCCTGTTCAATCTGCTGCGGCGCCAGATCAAGTTCGGCCGGGCCATTGGCTGGACCATCGTCCTGCTGCTGGTCGGCCTGCTGATCGGCAACCTGGTGCTCCAGCTGGTACCAGCTGCCCTGGCGGCCAATCTGCCCCTGGGCCCTGGCCAACTGCTGGGAGTGCCGGTGATCCTGGTGCTGCTAGCCGGGGCCCTGCTGCTGGCCTAAAGGGCAAGAGTGCGAGTTCAGGCCACGGCGAAGCCATCAATCAGGGATTTCAAGCCTGCGGCATCCAACCGATAAACGGAACTGCAGAAATGACAGGTGAGTTCGGCCTGGCCATCCTCCTGAAGCATGGAGGTCAGCTCGTCGCGGCCCAGTAATTTGAGGGCGCCGATGCTGCGGTTGTAGCTGCACGGACAGCGGAAGCGCACCGGCGTGATCGCCTGAAGATCCGCGCCGTAATTGGGATCTAGATCGGGGAAAATATCCTCCAGGAGCCCCTCCAGGTGGTCCCCATGGCTGGCCAAGAGGGTACTGAAATCCTCGATTTCGCGGCAACGTTCCTCCAGCAAGGCCACCAACGCCGGTTCCCGCGCCGCCTTGGGCAACACCTGCACCAGGACTCCCCCGGCGCAGCGCACCCCACTGCGATCCAGCCGTTCTCCTACGAAGACCGCCGAAGGGGTCTGCTCGGAGTGCAACAGATAGGAGGCCAAATCATCGCCAATCCCGCCACTGACCAGCTCCACCGTGCTGCTGAAAGGAACCCCTTCGCCGATATCACGGACGACATGCAGATAGCCGGTGCCGGCGGCCCGCTGAAAATCAAATTGGGGCGGACCGTCGTCGCTGGCCAACAAATCAAGTTCCAGGCCCGGTTGTCCCACGTAGCCCCGCACCGTGCCATCGCGACCGGCATCCACCGTCATCCCCCGCAACGGGCCATCGGACTGGATGCGGAGGTTGACCCGGCCATGGGCCACCTTCATGGAACTGGCCAACAGCAGGCCCCCCGTCATGGCACGCCCCAGCAGGGCCGTTGTCAGAAAAGAGAGTCCATGGCGGCGCCGGGCTTCGGCGCAGGTTTCGGTGGTGTTGACCGCCACTAGGCGGATACCTCCCCCCGCGGCGGTGGCCCGCAGCAGTTGATCCGCCATCAGCTTGATCCGTCTGGGGGCATCGTAAGAAGCGTGGCGGGGGGCAGGGGCCACAGGCCGCCATCCACAAGCTGCAAAGCCTCGCTAAAGCGACCGGCGAACAGCTCCGGTTCGTGGGTGACCACCAGCAGGGCCCGCTCCCGGGCTAGCTGATCCAACAGCCCCAGCACCTCTTCGCGCACGGTCCAATCCAAGCCAGCGGTGGGTTCATCGAGCAACAACACCCGCGGATTGCGCACCAGCTGTACCGCCAGGGCCAGGCGCCGTTGTTGGCCGCCGCTGAGACGCTCGGGGGCCTGCTGGAGAGAGATGCCGGCAAGGCCCACCTGGGCCAACACCTGGTCGATGGCCTCGCCCCCCAGACGCCGTTGACCGAGGCGCAACTCCTGACCCACGGTCAGACCCAGGAAATGGCGTTCGGGAAACTGAAACACCAGGCCACAGAGCCAGCGACGCTGCCGGGCGGCCACGGGCTCGTTGTTCCAGAGGAAACGGCCGCCATCGGCTTCGGCCAAGCCACTGATCAACTCCAGCAGGGTGGTTTTGCCACTGCCGCTGCGGCCGGCCACCAAAACCGGCGTGCCCACTGCCAACTTCAGATTCGCCTGCCGCAGCACCGCTTGGGGCACGGTGGCGGGGTGGTAGCGGACGGCCTGCAGCTCAAGCATGGCCCCAGCATGCCTGGCTGGCGATCGTGTTGGATGGGGAATCTGAGTGGCTGCACCTTGACCATGGAGGTTCGCTTTCGCGAAGTCGATCCGTTCAATTGCTGGATCTGGCTGCGCTTTGCCGATCCCCTGGGCCAGGCGGAGAGAAGTTATGTCGAAACCGTTTTCGACAGCTGGTTTTTTCTGGGCAAACTCGGGGCCTTCAATGCCGAAACCCTGCAAGCCCATGAAGCGGGCGCCGATCTGAGTTGGTTGGCCTGGGAAGAAGAAGGCTCCAGCCGTACCCTGCCGGCCTTGATGCACAACATGGCCGTGATGGAGTATTTGGAAACCTGGGGGCGTTGCTGGCTCGACCTGGGCACCAGCGATGCCCTGGCCCTGGACGTCTTGATTAACGCCCTGGGGCAGCTCAACAACGATGTGGTTGAAATCGAGGAACTGCTCATCGGCGGCATCAACGAGGACTGGCCGATCGAAGACGATCCGGACAGCCCTTTTGCGACCGACGACGAAGACGACAATGACGAAGACGACGATTGATCCCATTCGCCGATGGCCCGGGAACTGCGTCGACTGCTGATTCCACCGTCACGGTGGCCCGGGGTGGGTGAACCCACCCTGCTGGCCCTGGAGGCCGCCGAAAGCCATTACCTGGCCAGGGTTTTGCGCTTCCGTCAGGGGGATCGGCTGGCGGTGGTCGATGGTTGCGGCCGGCTCTGGAGCGCGGTGCTTGAGTCGGTGGAGCAACTGCGGCTGGAGCAGCCGCCGGAAGCCCCCCTGGAGAGGGCCCTGCCGGCGAGCCCGGCCCTCACCCTGGCCTTGGCCGTTCCCCGCCGGGACGCCGAACTGGTCTGGCGCATGGCGGCCGAACTGGGCGCCGCCCGGCTGCAGCCCCTGATCGCGGCCCGGGGGGTGGTACGCGAACCGCTGCCCCTGGAGCGCTGGGCCACGATCATCCGTGAAGCCACCGAGCAATGCGAACGGCTCTGGCTGCCGGAGCTGGCAGCGCCCCTCTCCGCAAGCCGCTGCTGGAGCGAAGCGATGCCAGGAACACGCCTGATGGCCACCACCCGCAGGGCGGACATCCCGCCGCTGGCGAGCTGGGTGCAGGCCGTCTGGAAACGGAACCCCTGCGAGCCGATCACCCTGGCCGTGGGCCCGGAGGGGGGATGGAGTGAAGAGGAAGAGCGCCAGGCCCTGGTCGCCGGTTGGCAGATGGTGACCTTGGGGGACAGCATCCTGCGCACCTCAACGGCCGCAGTGGCAGGTCTGGCGACCCTGGCCCTCTTGCGGCCCGCTGGTGCCGCCAACCCCTAGGAGACTGCTGAAAAACTAGCCTTGCGGCTCAATCTCGCCTTGGAGAGGGGCCTACCACCCCTTCAGCTCTTCATCATCGAACGGGCGATGTCGCGGAAGCCGGCCAGATTGGCCCCGCCGGTGCGGCGACGAAGGGGGAGGGTGCCACCGGGCACTAGACGATCCGGCGCAAAGGTCACGGTGCTGGCAGGGGGGCGATTGGCCTGGGCGGCGGCCAACTCGGCGGCGATCTCCTCGGCGGTGGTGCGCGCCCCCGTGGCGACAGCGGCGGCGGTTGGCGTTTCTGGGGTGGTGGCTGCGGTGAAGGTGGCTGCGGTGGTGGTGGCTGGGGCCGCGGCGGCCACGGCAGGGGCCACTGCAGTAGGGGCCACCGCATCGGCGGCTGGGGCCACAGGAGCCACCGGAGCAATGACCGCTGCTACAGGGGCCTTTTCAGCCCCATTGGCGTTGGACGAATTGTCCTCACCGGTGAGGTCAAGGAAAAATTTGGCCTTCTTGAAGAACATGGTCCGCCCAAGGCTGTTGCTGGATTATCAGCCCTGGGCACCACTCCCTGGCGCTGCCTTAGATCTGTGCAACAGAACTGGGCCGAGCCGATGCCTCCCCTCCCCCCCCAGACCCTGGCGACCTGGGCCCTAGCCCTGGGCCTCAATGGCGGACTGATCGCCCTGGCCCAGCGGGCGCCCCTGCTCACCAAGGCAGGCTGGGTCCATGCCGGGGTGCTGGGCACGGTGCTCTGGGGCTGCCTCGGCTGGCGGGGCTGGCTGGCGGTGGTGGCCTACCTGGCCCTGGGCTCGCTGGTGACCCGCCTTGGCTTCGAGCGCAAACAGGCCAGCGGCCTGGCCGAGGCCCGTGGCGGCCGGCGGGGGCCAGAGAACGTCTGGGGATCGGCGCTGGTGGGGGCCGTGCTGGCCATGGGCAGCGCCCTGGTGCCTGCCCCTTGGCGGCCCCTGCTGCTGCTGGGTTTTGCCGCCAGCTTCAGCGCCAAACTGGCCGACACCTGCGGCAGCGAGATCGGCAAGCGCTGGGGGCGCCGCACCCTGCTGATCACCACCTTGAGGCCCGTCCCCCCCGGCACCGAAGGGGCCGTGAGCCTGGAGGGCAGCCTGGCCAGCGCCGTCGGGGCCGCGGCCATGGCGGCGCTGATGGCCGCCCTGGGCTGGATCGGCAATCCCCAGGCCTGGGCCTTGGTGACGGTGGTGGGGCTGCTGGCGACCCTGGCCGAAAGCGTCATCGGCGCCACCCTGCAGCAGCGTCTGCCCTGGCTCAGCAATGAGCTGGTGAATGGCATCCAGACCCTGTTGGCGGCCCTGCTAGCCATGGGCAGCGCCGCGGCCCTGGGGGGGCGCCTGCTGGCCTAAGGCGACCATTGGGGGCCCATCCCCAGACCTCCCTCAGCCCCATGGAACGGCCCGGGCCGACGCGGATTGGGCCGAAGCGGTTTGGGCTTCTGCCCATTGGTGGGCGGCGTCGCGGAGGGCGGCCAGGGCGGCATCAAAGCGGCGCTGGGCCATGCGGGGATGCCAACCGAGCCGTTGGCCCAGCTCAACCCAGGTGCAACCCAGCTGCAACCGCCCCACCAGCAGTTCCTGGATGGGGGGATCGAGCGTCGCCAGTTGGCTTCTCAGCCAGGCCAATTCCGGACTTTCCGGGGAGTCTTCGCCGTCGGCCCCCGGTCCCGCTTGGAGCGGAGCCACCAACCCATCGAGGAGGGAGCGGCCAGCCGTGCCACTCCCCTCCCGCGGGGCGATGGGCTCATCCAGGCTGCGGGGTCGCCCCAGGGGCCCCAGGGCCAGGGCCTCATCAATCACATCGAGGGGACAGTCGAGGGCCTGGCAGAGCCGGGCGGGCAACAGCGGGGTTTTTCCCTGCTGCCGGCGCTGTTCCTGCAGGGCCAGGGCCCGCTGCCGCAGCTCCCAGAGGCGCCGCGGCACCCGCACCAGGGGCTCCCGGTCCCTGATTTCGTGCTGAATCGCCCCTTTGACGTAGGGGACAGCGAAGCTGCTCAAACTGACGGCACACCTGGGATCAAAAGCCTCAATCGCCTTCAGCAGGCCGAGGCTGCCCACCTGGGTGAGATCGTCAAAGGCCAGGGCACTGTTGACGCCATAGCGGGCCGCAATGCTGCGGACCAGGGGCAGATTGGCCCGCACCAGGGCCTGGCGCAGGACGCGGCGTTGGTGACCATCGCGGCAGGCGGCATAGGCCTCCAGCCATAGCCGGTTGCGCTCTGAAGCGGAGAGAGGGCTGAGGTTGTCTACCGCCCCTGGGATTCCCCCCCAACCCGCAGTGGGCCCAAGGGCACCAGGCCGGGGCGATGGACGATCGGCCCCAGACGCCTTGGGGGGAGAGGCCTCAACGGGAGCCGCCCCGCCGAGGCTCACCTCCGGGCGACGACGGATCGAGGCGGCGTTAGTCGTGGGGTGGCGAGGCGTGGGAAGGGGAGCCGGAGAGAAAGGCATCGTCCCGGTCACGAAGGGATGGTCATGATGAAGCGTTTCGAATCCAGCGCCATCCCCCGAACGGGGGATTTGGATCAGTTCCAACCCATGGGAGTCGCCAGGGTTTCGAGCCTTAATCCAGCCCACTCCAGCAAGGCCGCCCAGGTGCGCACCCGTTGAAACACGCGCCGGTGGCCCTCGCCATTGAGATGGACGCCATCGAGCAGCAGCCAGTCGCTCCAGGAGGGATCTTCAAGCAGATGGTCGACCAGGGGCAGGAAGGGCACGTCCGCCTCCAAGCAGGCCTCCTCCAGCAATCCCTCATACCGGCGCACCGTCGCCTGGTCGTACCAGAGCACTTCCGCCAGGGGCATGGCCTCTTGCAACACGGGGGTGAGCCCCAGGACAAAGACGGGCGCCAAGCGGCGGCAGTGCCGCAACAACTGCTCAAAACCGTACAAAAAGGCCTCGGGTTCCAGCTGGGGGCGCCCGTCGGGACGGCCCACCCGGGCCGTGTCGTTAAGTCCCACGGCCAAAAGGATGCCCTGGGGACGCTGGCGACGCAATTCACCCCGAACCGCCACCTCCGCTTCCAGGCGGGCCGCGACGCGCTCCAGGCCATCGCCGCGCACCCCGAGGTTGTAGACCACCGGTCCATTGGGCAAGTCCATCCAATGGCGCTTGAGGCTCTCGCACCAGCCCCCCTGCTCCGGGTCGCCCCAACCGAAGGCACCGCTATCCCCCAGGACGATCAGTTTCCTGGGAACGGCAAGGGCCATGGCAAAAGGATTGGCAGGGGAGGGGATGCGGTGGCTCAGAGGCGACCCTGGAAGCGGGCCAACCGGTCCAGGCCGTCATCCAGGGTGGTCTCCGCCGCCGCACAGGAGAGGCGAATGCAGCGATCATCGCCAAAGGCCAGGCCCGGCACCACCGCCAGGCCCACTTCTTCGAGCAGGCGGCGGCAGAGGGTCATCGAATCCAGCCCCCAGGCGCTGACATCGGGGAAGGCATAGAAGGCCCCCTCCGGGGGAATCAACACCACCCCTGGAATCCGACCCAGACCCTCAGTGAGGCGCTGGCGGCGGGTGCTGAAGCGATTCGCCATCTCGTGGACACAATCACGGCTGGCCGTGATGGCCGCCAGGGCCCCCATCTGGGCGAAACTACAGACATTGCTGGTGCTCTGGCTCTGCAAAGCGGCGGCCGCTGAAATGACGTGGCGGGGACCGGCGAGCCAACCCACCCGCCAACCGGTCATGGCCCATCCCTTGGCGAAGCCATTGACGATGAACAGCCGATCGGCCAGATCGGGCGCCACCGCCGCCAAGCTGTGGTGGCAATGGCCCGGGGCTAGCAAAAATTCATAGATCTCGTCACAGACCACCGCCACCTGGGGGTGGCGGCGCAGTACCACCGCGATCGCCTCCAGGTCCTGGCGGTTCAGGACCATGCCGGTGGGGTTGGAGGGGCTGTTGAGCACCAGCAGCCGGGTGGAGGGCCGGATCTGGGCTTCGAGTTCGTCAGGGGTGAAGCGAAACCCCCGCGCCGCCTCCGTGACCAGCAGCCTGGGATCAGCACCGGTAAGGCGCACCATTTCGGGGTAGCTGAGCCAGAAGGGAGAGGGCAGCAGCACCTCATCGCCGGGGCCGAGCAGTACCTGAAAGAGGTTGTAGAGGGCCTGCTTGCCGCCGTTGGTGACGAGCACCTGATCGGTGGTGGTGGGCACCCCGTTTTCAACGGTCAATTTCGCCGCGATGGCTTCGCGCAGGGCCGGCTCCCCGGCCACCGGGCCGTAGCGGGTATGGCCCGCCTCCAGGGCATCGGCGGCGGCCTGGCGAATGAAGGCCGGGGTATCAAAGTCCGGTTCCCCCGCCGAAAGGCTGCAGATGTCCTCTCCAGCCAGACGGAGCTGTTTCGCCTGGGCGGCAATGGCGAGGGTGAGAGAAGGCTGCAGCCCCTCGGCCCGGGCAGACAGCTTCAGCGGGGCCGACATCAGGGCGGGAGTGGGCGTCGTAATGGGCCATCCTGCACCACGTCTTGACCCTGGGCCGCCCATCAGGAGCCCGATGGAGGGGTTGGGGGTGTTTTGCTATGGATGGACGCGCGCGCCGATCCCCCATGTCCCAGGAGCAGCTGACCGCCTTCGTGCAGCGGGCCCAGTCCGACGCGGGCCTTCTGAACGCCCTTTCCCAGGCCAACGAGGTCGAGACCGTGGCGGCGATCGCCCGAGGGGCCGGCTTCACGGTCAGCGTCGCCGACCTATGGGCCGCATCGGATCTGGAGCCTGAGATGCTGCAGGAGTCAGCAACGGTGTGGCTGGACCCCCACCAATCCCTGACCGCCTTTCTGCACCAGATCGAGGTGGATCCCTGGTATCGGGAGGCCCTGATTCAGGCGCCCGATGGGGAAACCGTGGCCGCCATCGCCAGGGCAGCGGGCTATCCCTTGACGGCCGAGGAACTCTGGATGGCCTCCGAGCTGGAACCGGATGGTCTGGAGGATCTGCCGGTGATCTGGCAGGACCCCCACGGCGAACTCTCGGCGTTTCTGGCCCAGGCCCAAATCGATGGCGCGTTGCAGGCGGCGTTGAGCCAGGCCCATGACGTCGCCAGCGTGGCCGCCATTGCCCGGGACGCCGGCTACGCCGTGGCCAGCGAGGACATCTGGGCGGCCTCCGATCTCAGTCCAGGCGATCTCGAGTCCCAGGCCTGGCCGGACGATTCCAGCGCCCTCGGGACGGAAGCATCCCCAGCCCAGAGACCCTTTTCCGAGCCCGTGTGACCAGAGCCCCTGGGACCGGGCCCAGGGGAGAGGCCCCATGAACGCGCCCAATGGCCACACCCCCATAGGGGAGCCCCTGGCCGCCGAATGCGGCGCCTGTCGCCGCTGTGGCCTGGCCACCGAACGTCAGCAGGTGGTGGTGGGCCGGGGCAACCCCACCGCCCGGCTGCTGCTGGTGGGGGAAGCCCCCGGCGCCGAAGAGGAGGCATGCGGCCAGCCTTTTGTCGGCCGCTCGGGCCGGTTGCTGGAAGCCATGCTGGCGGCGGCGGGCCTATGTAGCGAAAGGGATCTGTATATCGCCAATGTGATCAAGTGCCGGCCACCGGGCAATCGCAAGCCCAGCCGCGCCGAAATCGAAGCCTGCCGGCCCTGGCTAGAGCGCCAGATCGCCTTGGTGCGGCCCCAGCTGGTGCTGCTGGTGGGGGCCACGGCCCTAGAGGCGCTGCTGGGGATCAAGGGGGGCATCACCCAGCTGCGGGGTCAATGGCTGGAACTGGAAGCCAGCCAAGGACCAGACCAGCCGGCGCCAAGCCAGGTAGCCCAACGTCAGCAAAAGCCAAGCCGCCGATCGCCGATCCGGTGGCCCCCCAATGCAGCGGGCGACATCGCCCTGATGCCCCTGCTGCATCCCTCCTATTTACTGCGCAATCCCTCGGAAGCCGAGGGATCACCCCGCTGGCTGACCCGGGCCGATCTGGTGGCGGTGCGGCGGCGGCTGGATGAAGAGATCAGCCAAAATCTCCCAAGCCGGGAACCGGAACCTCACTAATCGGCGAGCACGACATCAGTAACCCAGGAGCCGCATTCGCGAAATCGATGCGAACAAATGCCAAGAGAGCCATGATCTGTCTCGATTCGTTCCCTATTCCGTCGTCAAATTAGGCGCCGACGCCCTGGACGACTGACAGCCTGCTTACTTATTTGCCATCCCTGTCTGACGAGGTCTTAGTGAAATCAGCCAGCGCCACCCACCAGTGTCCCCATAAAATTCCGCATAAATAATATGTTCATCATAATCAGCAATGGCCTTCAGCAGAGCCGATCTGTTGCTGATATTGCCAACAGAAACATATACCTGCCCATTTGGCAAAAGGTAATTAGGAGCTTCCAACAAAAAACGCGATAATAATTGTCCGCCTTCGTCGCAGGAGATAACCTCTAGCGGATCTTCAATACTTTTATCCAATAAAGGAATATTGAAAAATATCACATCATATTTTTTCCCTTCAACAGCGGCAAAAAGATCAGATTGCAATACGTTTAAATTAATATTATTGATCACAGCATTATTTTTTGCACAGTCAACGGCAACGGGGTCTATGTCTAACAACGTGACATCCATCCCGGTTGCGGCAAGGCAGATGCCAATGGCACCGCTGCCCGCGCCTAGTTCAAGCAGTTTATTGCCGAGTTTACTACGTTCTTTAATTAAACCCCGGAGCGCGAAGCGCGTAGTACTGAATTCATGGGGGTGATAAACGCCCGAAGGACAGAAAAACTTTAGGCCTGCTACTTCATAGACACCGACCTTTTTGTGTTCTTCCAAAAATCCGGCATAGGCAGATTCAAAATCAGCATTCTCGTAAATCCAGTAACTATCATCCAGCTCGGAAATTTTTTTCATAAAACTGCCTTTTTAGAAGTACCTTTAAGCATAGAAGTCGACATCGAGACAGCTTGCCGGCAGGGCTGCAACAACGGCACAGCGAGCCATCGGTCGCTTGAGGCGGTGCGTGGGCAAAGACTTCGGCGAAACTTGGCCTTGCCCAAAGGCGGAGGACCGAAGGAAATTAAATGTTTCCTTGTCGCTGATGAAGCCTTTGCCACTGAAAACAACATTGGTGCGCACAACCTATACTTTCTTCATGCTTAAAACTCCTAATGGCTGTATCAGTTAAACAATTGGCACATTGCCGGGCGAGATTCGTTGATTTCCATCGATCCACCTTGATTTAGAACCGGCCTAATGCCAAGCAGATCCACTGGAGTGTAATCCCGAAACCACAATAAGCTGGCATCCACCATGGGGCCAAGTCCGAGCGATCGTGACATCAACGTGGGGTACTTCCCTGGCCCTCTGCAAGTTCGCCTCCAGAACGGGAAGGCAACAAGGACCCGATACCACGCTACCGGTAGTGTGCCAATGGGCCGCTTCAAGGGGACGTCCAGCTGCTCATTCATCCTTTCGGCGCACCTGGCCATTGGGCGCAGTTGCCATTTCGCGCCCATGCTAAACCTGCTGCTGCTGCTGCTGCTCAAGGACATCCCTTGCTGCCATGAATTGTCTGGGGCGATGGGGACGCGAAGGCTTGAGCGAAACTGGACCCGGTTCAGATGCGGTGGATCTCGATCCCTTTGTTCGGGATCAGCCCAGCAGAGGATTCACTACCTCCAGGCCCGCAATCCTGCGCCCGTGGCTGAAATCCCCGGAAAAAAGAAGGGCGCAGCGGCTACGGATCGCGGCTTCGGCGATCAGGGCATCGAACCAGCTGAGTTGCTCACGGATCGCCAACTGTTCCGCTCCCTGGCGCCCTTGCCGACGCTGGGGCCAGCAACGCCTGGAAAGCGGCCGAGAACTCCCGCGAGCTGCGGCGCCGCGGCATCACGGTTCCTAAAACGATCGATGGGATCATCGCCACCGCCTGCGACTGCTTCGCAGAAGCCTGAGGGCTACGAGGCCAACCTGCCACTGCTATTCAGCGACCGGGACTTCCTGCCGTATGTGGAGCACCTGGGGCTGGAGGCCTCCTGAGGCTGCGGCCCTGCGCAACGGCGATAACCTCACACCATGACCAACCCACAACTGACGAGGAACCTCCTGGAGGTCATCCGCAGCCTGCCCGATGCGGATCGACGGTGGCTGTTGGATCAGCTCGGCCAGGATTCGGCCGAGCTCAGCAACCACGAGTTGGCAGCGATGGCCCTGGCGGGTCAGGCTTTTGATGACCTTGCCGAAGAACCTGATCTCTATAGCTTCACGGACGGCGTACCAATCGTGGCGGCGTGATGCTGGCGCGTTTTGACATTGTTCTGGTGGCCTTCCCGTTCACGGATGGGCCCAATGTCAAGCCACGCCCGGCGATGGTGATCTGCCTGAGCGGGCGACATCAGGACGTTCTCCTGGCCTTCATCAGCTCAAAGGTTGCTGGAGCAGCCAACGGAGATGAGCTCGATATTCCAGCAGAGCATCCACAATTCACTCAGAGCGGCCTGAAAGTCCCATCCCGCTGCCGGCTGAGCCGCATGACCACCCTGGCGATGCCAATTGTTCGTCGGCGCATCGGCAGCTTGCCGGAGGATCTGCGACCTGCCTGTGTCTAGATCCTGGAGATCAGTGCAACGCTGAGGTGACTACCAGGTCACTGTGGGGGCTGCGCTCTGCTCCGCATCCCAGTCGTGGACGGACCCTTGACCCGCCCCCGCTCGCGGCATCGCCCTGGCG
>Ga0194059_1000567_pt1 | contig 17246 bp, 34 predicted proteins | sample SepL6211m_MetaG_FD_163426 | JGI IMG/M metagenome (GOLD analysis project Ga0194059, IMG submission 163426) | Anoxic zone freshwater microbial communities from boreal shield lake in IISD Experimental Lakes Area, Ontario, Canada - Sep2016-L626-11m | ecosystem: Environmental > Aquatic > Freshwater >... | reverse complement strand
CATTAGTCAAATCTTCTAATGATGTTAAACTTGTTAAATCAGACAATGTTGATGGTAGACAAACATATAATGTAGTTTTCCAAGATGGTACAGTGGTAGACTCAATGTATCCTGAAGAAATAGCCAATGGATTGGTTACAGGACAATGGGACTATAACGAAGACTTTCAAATCAAATAATCAGGACCAGGCAAATTTGAGCTCTAAGTATTACTACTATTATATAATGGTATTACTTAGAGCTCATCCATGCACTCCCCTAAATTATCAATTTTATGAAGATAAATACAATAGAATTCATAGAAAACTGGATTATTGACAAACCCTTACAAGAATCATTTAACAACAGCATATATGAATATGCTCTCTACGTATGTGGAGGTGATTTTAGTTTGTTTGACGATGTTCCAACATTAACTAACCAATTTACAATAATCTTTTAAATCATTTAACAATGGACAAAGATCTAATGGTGATGCTAGCAGCAGCACTTCCCCCAATTGAAATTATTAAAAAACTTGAAATAGCCATAGAAAGATACAAAGATGCCTATTTAATTGATGAAGAGTCTTCTGATTTAAATAGAGCTCACCAAGAGGTGTTAGCAATGTCCTATATGATTATTCTAAACAAAGAAACTAAAGGCACACAAAAAGGTGCTATAGAAGTTATTAAAAAAATGGATACCTTGGATCAAAGAGAAAAACTATTTGATCTTGATGGTATGAAAAACTAATAGATGATGGGAAACCCTGGAGATTGCATCAAAGGGGTTCCTATTTTCACAAATCATTGATTATGAATGTAGTAGATTTAGATAGATTGTTTAAAGATATAGATTTAAAACTCTATCCCACATTAAAAGAAATTGTTCTACTCCTTAGTGAAGTAAAGAAAGGAATGGAAACAAATGATATTATGTTATCAACACCAATAGGTGAAAACAGATATCTCGGTGAACCACTAATTGATATTGTTGACAAATTAGACAATTTAATGGTAAATTACAGAGATATAAAAGAAAGCTGGCAACCAAACATTAGTTAAAAACTTAAATTATTTAAACATGAAAAAAATAGAAAACTTTTTAGCAGGTATGATTATAGGTGGTCTCATCTGTATGTTATTATTTGCATTTACATCTTGCTCTCATAAAGGATATGGATGTAAAGGCAATCAATCTTGGAATCATATGGTTAAACGTATTAACTCATAGCATTTTATTATTTAATTTAAAACTTATAGAAATGGAGACAATCCAATTAAAACAACCTGAACAAGAATTTGCAGATTTCACGGCTATGCCTGATGGTCTTGCAAAAAATGTACATTATTACAATAATATACATGGTAGAAATTTTACTGAAGCAAGTATTACAAAAAAAGAAGGCTTTATTTATTATTCTACTAATACCTTTAAAATGGTAAAATCAACCAAAAGCAGTTATTATATCAAAAGAATAACTAAAGATGGATTTACTATTGATGAAAAAGGTAAAGTGAAGTTTTGGTTTAATAAGAGTATATTTCAAATGCCTTTTATTAATGAAGTGTTTAAACATTTCAATTTTAACTGGTTAGATGTTAAATTATATTCTTTTATAACCAAAGGTATATTTGAAAAGATGATTGCAGGTAAAATTACAAACAACACAGATGTTTGTAAAGCCTATATCAAAGCAATGAGACTTAATTGTAGTCCTGCATTGTTTTTACAATTGTTTCAAACCAGTAGCATATCTAAACAAGATTTTTTAAGACAAGCATCAGTTGCTAAAGATGTAAATCACTTTATTGAGTATCTATTATTACCTAATGACACAAGAAGTTATTTAGTGTATGAAGATATGATTAAAGAAGCACAGATACTTGAAAAGAAAATTGATTTTAAGTGGTCTCAGAAAAGACTTATAGAAGAACATAAAGCTTGGACAGAACAAATTATGCAAGTGGAAATTGATGCATTAGATGATGTTGTAATTCCAAATACAGAAAAATTTGATAGATATACACCTCAACAATTTAAACTTCTTAAAACACAAAAAGAAGTTTTCTATGAAGGTAAAACAATGAAACATTGTGTATACACTGCATATTGGTCTTCTATAAAAAACAACAGATATCTTGCTTATCACATTGATTTAAATGGTGAAGAAGCAACTTTAGGTGTAAATATATATGATGATAAACTTGTTTACAATCAATGTTATAGTAAATATAATGGTAGTATATCATCAGCAATGAACACATTAATTAAACAGTTTGTTGAAGAATTGAATGAACAAGTGCAGAAAGATGGAGTTGTTTTACAAACTAATGAACACTATGTACAAGTAGGAAACAATATTGTTAACGAATTACCTTATTAAAATTATATTATGGGAAAGATAAAAGATTTACACATAGATCAAATAAATCAAGATCGTAATGGTCCAGATGACACAGATTGGAATTCATCAACTACTGACGGAGAACCATCTCATATAGCTGTATCTTCAGATGGTAAACGTTGTTGGGAGATTAAATCTATTATAGAAGATGTAACATACAAAATATGGGCATTTTCTTATAAGGAAGCTCTTGAAACATTACCACGTATTGAATCATTTTAAAATGAAAATTATGGATTATATTAAAACATTAATATTTGGTGTTAAAGCACAGGGGCAACCTATTTCTTTACCAAATATCAAAACACTTCATCCAACTAATAGGCCATCTGAAAATGAATGGGCAAAAGAATTTAAATTTGGATCTAGATATGGGCATAGAGGCTCATTCTATCAAAACTAAACTTTAATAGTTTAAAAGATTTTACATGTTTTCTGAAGGTGTACAAACTAAAATGTTGATTATCAACAGTTTGTAAGCAAAAAGGAAACATAATATAGGTGAGGCTAGCAAGAGCTAGTACTTACACATAGGGTATCTCTAGGGATTAATGTGTGTAAGGTTTAGGGGCACATCCTTGCCCTAACCAATTTTGACTCAGGATACTGATCAACCATGGATGTGTGCTTTGACAAGAGTCTTAGCTAATCAGGGATGAAAATATAACCTGTAATTGTGATCAGCCTATCACACCCTTGTTACGTTTGGACTTTGTCCTGTACCTACTTATGTGGAGACTTTGTCTGCTACAAAGCTAGTTAGTGATACACACAGGGTGGGTGAAGCCCTGTATTTTTTATTTTCTGTAAAACAAAAAGCTCTAAATTTGTAAAAATGAACCCAAGACTCAAAAATGGATATGGTATGGTGTCTAGCACAGTAGTTAGAGATCCTAACATCTCATTGAGAGACAAAGGACTCTATGCTTATTTAGCAAGTTATGCTGATGCTACAACTAATCATCTTACACCAAGTGTAAACAGAATGGCATCTGAATGTAATGTAGATCCTTCCACTATTAGAAGAATAATGGAAGATTTAAAAAAGAATGGAATTATTATAAGAGAAAATAGGGGTAAAAGTCAATCCTATAAAACAATACTAATCAAATAAATTTAAACAATGGAAAAGTTTATTCTTGAAATTAATGCTACATCAGATGATGGTAATGCAATACAATGTGAAACTAAAGCAAGTGTTTCATGCAGTGAAGAAATGGCTGTAGGAATATTAGTTAATGTTATGAAACAAAATGATGATTTAAAAGAATTAATGTTTAGAGCTGTTATGGCTTTATTACTTGGTAAAGATGATTTAATCACTGATGTAAACAGAGTTGATCATATTAATCCAGATGATGCTGATTTATAAACTAATTAGTATGATTGAGGGAGCCACAATAGTACAGAAGTGAGATCCAAGTATGTACGGTGAACGGAATGTTTTCTAGAAGCACCCTCAGTAACTATGTGATCAACGGTATCTCTAAATTAGAGGTTGTGTCCCTTCAATATACTATATTTGTAATATGGGCCTGACCTGGATTTTGACAGGATAAGGAAGGTGGTATCACATGCAAGACCTAGTCAGTGGTCAAACAAACTGATTAACAATAACAGACAACGTAGAATTATCTACTTGGAGCTTTGAAGATGCTATGGCATTTGTAGGAGCTGACATGGCTGTAGCAGCCTAGTCAACCGGGGCAGCTGAGAGCCTTGCAACAGAACAGCAACCTGTAAAGACATAGGACATCCTGTGACACCTACCATCCAAGACTATATGATGTAAAAAGAAAGTTAGTTTCCTAGTTCATAAACTAGGTGGTGGAGCTGGTGGCTTCTAAACCACTAGTTAGTTCCCTTTACAGTACAGAGCAATCAGTACTAAGCATGTAAGAATGGTATTATTGGAATTGTTTTGGACTTGGGTTCGACTCCCAACAGGTCCACTGAATTTTTAGGAATGTAGGATTAAAACGGCCCTTGTTTCTACAGGGGCCTCACTTTTTAAATCATTTAAAAAAAACAAAATGAAAAAGATCTTAATTATTAGTTTACTATTTATGGTGGCTTGTGAAAGTAGAAATTCTTTGGATAATTCTATAGACAATCCAATTTACAAAACAGCAATAAAATTTAGTAATGAAAAAACATGGTGGTATGATGCTAGTTATTATAAAATACCATACCCAAATGGAGATGTTCCCTCTGGTGGAGCATGCTCAGATGTTATAATAAGAGTATTACGTGAAAATGGAATGGATTTACAACAACTAATTCATGAAGATATGTTAGCTCACTTTGATGAGTATCCACACAAATGGGGACTTACAGCACCTGATGCAAACATTGACCACAGGAGAGTGCCCAACATCATGAAATATTTTAACAGAATGGGTTATAATGAAACTATCGATGAAAAATATAAATACTTTGAGCCAGGAGATATAGTTGTATGGGCATTAACCCCTAAAACCACTCATATTGGTATTGTATTAAACATGAATGGAGATGTCTATCATAACATGGGCCCTAAAGCTACAATTAGTAACGACTTCTTACTTAATTATAAAATTATTGGTCACTACAGAATAAAAAACTTATGAAAAATAAACAATTTGAAGAGCTCAAAGAAGAATATGTAGAACATATTACTAGTATGATGCAAGATTTAGGTGAAATTCAACCACATATCACTATATTTGCAGAACAACTTCATCCAAAAGAAGGAGAAGAAGATAAGCCAGCTATTATACATATGTTCATACCTAATGAATTTATGGACTCTGATGATGGCAAACAAAAGTTTATAGATGAAATGCTACCAGAAGTGGCTGCAGAAGTTAAAAAAGATTTTATACCTAAAGCAATAGGTTGGGCTTCAGAAGCCTGGATGAGAACAATTGATAAAGGATCTGATTTTGATATAGATAAAGATAATTATAAAGATCTTCCTATAAAAAATGAAGTGATTATTATCACTATAGAATCTGAAGATGAACAAGATGCTATTATTTATAAAATTAAGAGAGATGGCACTCAAGTAAATAAATATGGTGATTTAACAGATAATATCAAATTAGAAATACTTGAAGGATCTAATAATTCATTAAAAGGAATGTCAGGCAAATTTTCAGGATTATTTAAAAACTTTAAAAGTTAATTATGAGTTGGATTAAAAATTTATTTGGTGGTGGTAAACTTGAAAAAGAATTAGAAGAAGCTTATAAAGCTTTAACAGAGTGTAACACCAAACTTGTAGAGAAACAAGAGCATATTAATACAACTAATGCTTATTGGAAAAAGAAATTACATGAAGCAAAAGTGGTAAAAGAACCTAAAAAGAGTAAGAAAAAAGATTTATAGCTCTATTATCCGTACATTATGTCATATTAAAACATTTGTTGTAGTTTATATACTAACTTTATAGTATAACAAATTATGGATCAATGTTTTATCAAATGCCTAATGGCAAAGTTATAGAAATCAGTACTGAACAGTACTTGGATATGTCTGATGAGGACTTTGAATATCTATTAGCATACAATCACGGTGATGTAGTTGAAAATCCATGGTTTGGATCTATATTAAGTAAGCATGATAGTAAACATGATAAAGCAATAGACACTGTTCCTGATCTTGTAGACATTCCCCAAAAAGAAAAACTTTCAGACTTAGATGCTGATGTAGAAGAAGAATAAATTAAGAATTTTTAGCAAACCGTCCCTAGACATACAGTCTGGGGATTTTTTTTAACAAACACAAAATACAAAAAAAACATGAGCAAAGTAAAAGTAACAGCTGATGCAAGTGGAAATGTGATCGGAGTATCACAGAACAACCCAGAATACGGATACATCCGTGTAGAACAACAAGCTATTCAGATTAATGATCAAGGATGGTTGAGAAATTCAAAAAGATCTGCTTTAATTAAAGGTAAGTTAGCAGATTTATTGGAAACAGGTTACAAACAATCTACTGAATTACCTGGTAAAATTGTTGTAGTAGAATCTTTAACACCATTTAATCCAGAAAATCCAGATCGTGATCTTAAAGTTGCTGGATCAACAGGTATAGTTTGTAGAGTGGATGACCAACCAATTTATCGTCAATCATTTTATACAACTAATCCAAATGCTTTTGATGAGCTAATTAGTCATGATAATACTGATGAAATTAGAGAAGTTATGACTGCTCAAAATGCAATGGATTCATTGAAAGTAATAAGCAAAAAGAAACTAGCTGAATTATAATCGTTGGTAAGTATAAGCAAATAAGAAGGGAGTCTACGAAAGTAGGCTCTCTTTTTTATTATAGAAAACAATTAAAACCCCTTAAAAAATGACTAAAAATCAAAACAAGACAATCTCTTGTAACTCTAATGGTATGATTATATCATATGGAGATGCTAACAAGCACCAATATGTAGGATATAATTCCTATGTAAGTAAGATTCAAATGAAAGGTACTGTAAAGTATCAGGAAGTTGAAAAGAATATACACCTATCTCCCAAACAAAAAGACCTTTATTCTAAAGTGGTATATGGTTTCAAAGCTTTTACTAAAGAAGAATTAGAATCAATGAATGAGCAGACAAAGTTAAATGTATCTATTACATATACAAAAGCTCAAAGAATTCTTCGTAAGTGGAAACAAGATATAACATTTACTAATTTAGATAGACTTTTATTAGCATTATTTCCTAATAGCCCTGTCATCAAACAAATGTCTCAAATTACTGGACACTCTGATGCTGTTGCTAAAGAAGATGAAATATCTTATAAAGATCTAGGTATTAAACAAGACCAAATTGCAAACAAACTTATAGAGTTTGGATTGCTTCCTAAAAACTTTTATCAAATTATATGAGTATAACACCTAAACTTAAAATGTGTGCCGGTTGTAATCAACTAAAGCACATATGGAAGTCAGATAAAAAAGATAAATACTGTCAGCCTTGCTGGTATAGTATTGATAAACCCAAATCTATTTCCCCTGTCTCTACAAAGAGACGGGTGGAGATGGATGAATATGGTAAAAAAAGAGTTGCTTATTTAGCAATACATTCTACATGCCAAGCAGGTCTTGTAGAATGTACAGGACAAGCAACAGAAATTCATCACAAAGCAGGAAGAGTAGGAGAACTTTATACAAAAGTTTCCAACTTTTTAGCTGTGTGCAGAAACTGCCACAGGTTTATTGAAGAAAATCCTGAAGAAGCTAAGCATCTTGGCTTATCAGAGTCTAGACTTACGCCCTAAAATTATTTATTATGGAAAAAGAAAGACTAATAGTCAAATTTAACGGTGGTAGAGGGGCTATTCTATGCTCTGGATGTAGAGTGATTATAAAAGAAGGACCTGATTTTACTCCTTTAGAATTACAATACATTAGAGGTGAATTAGATTATGATCTACCAGTACAGTTTTGTGAACAATGTACAAATAAACAAATGGTTGAAAAAGCATAATGAGTCATAAAAAGGACTAAACTAGCTAGTTTTGCTCAATTTAAAGGTAAAAAATGTAGCTTATATGCTGCATTAACCCACCAGTAAAGGCTATTTGCATAGTATATGTAGCATATCTCCTACATTTTAGCCTATTTTGTAGATAATAAACAACATGCATGACATTTTAGGAAAAATTCATGCAAATTTTGGTACTATTAGTACTGATAATCAATTAATTATAAACTATAAATTGGCAGTAAAATGAGTTTGCTGCCGTAAATCAAAACTATGATAGAATTCTTACAATGGTTAGAAGATAACCACTGGTATAGATATAAAGATGGTACTTATTATACCACTAATGAACGTCCTTATGTTAGAGGAATTTCCAGAAAATTCTATACTAAAGAAGAATTAGTAGGAATATTTTCCACTAAAAGCTTAAAAACAAAGAAAATTTTCCATTATGGCAACAATTATTGACCCACCATCAGGATGGAAATATGGGTTTCCAAAACCCATTCCTGAAGACAGAAGATATGATTCTCTAACATGGTTAGTAGAACAAGGTTATCCTCAAGCAGAAATAGATGCACTAGGTGAACATTTCTACTGTAGGTACTGGGAAGCTCCAGATGCTGAAAGTGAAGACCAGAAACCATTGTATCCATAATTTTGTAACTAAAATGTCAAGTTTTTGTTACAAAAAACTGGACAATTTGCATGAAGTTTTAGGAAAAATTCATGCAGATTTGATACGTATAGAGAACAATTAAAAAACAAATAATGAAAAGGCATAAAACACATTATTTTGAATCTATAGATAGTTCTAACATAACTAGAATTATTCTTATAATGAGAAATCCAAAGCCCAAATCAAAAATCCGTAGGATTATGTGGTGGGGCTATTATTTTAAATTTAATAACTAAAAAATGAAATATCTAATAGCATTGGTTCTATTATCAAGCTGTATTAACCTTAAACCTACCACTGTACATAAATTAAGATATTATGTATATAAGGATAAAGGATATACAATAGTTAAAACAGTTGATAAGTTAACAACAGTTACAAATGACACTATAAAAGTTAAATAATTATGTCTCATCCTTATCACCACTCAATTTCATCTGCCAAAAAGAATGGAGGCAAATGGGAAGATTATATAGAAATTCACAATTGGTTTGATGAAACCAAGAAACACTATCCAGACATGAGACATAGAACTCTTAGACATCACTCAGAAGGTATCTTCTGGTGTGAAGAAAAGTTTGGTGTAGTAATTACCAATTCAGATGGTAAAATGGTTCCTGTAAGGGCTATAGGTGAACAACATCTATTAGAGGATATAGGACACATACCAACTATCAAAGACTATCTAGATTGTATGACCCAGGAAAACTGGATGTACAAGCCTGGAGAAGGTAGAAAAATGTTAAAAGAAATAGCTGAACAAAAATTAGATTACACAACAAACATTTAAACATGGAAAAAAAATCAATTTTAAAATGGATTGAAGACCTTAATAAAGAAGGTAAAGAACTATCTATAGGATGGGAAGGTGGAGGAGACTCCGGCTGGGTATTTTTTAATGTAGATGGTGTTCAAGAAGATAATGAATATACAGAAGCTCTTACAGATTATATGTATAATGAACTAAACTATGGAAGCTGGGCTGGAGAATTTAATGCTAGTGGTACAGCAGAATATGATGTTCCAACAAAAACTTTTCAAGGAACAGATTACTATGGTGAAGATGGAAATGATACATTAGATACTACAATTATAATCCAAGTTCCTAAGAAATTATGGTTTGATACACTCCATGTAGAATGTGAAGGAAACTATGATGAAACACCAACTATTTCTGTACAATTTATTGTAAAAAATGGCTTTCTTGTTCAGGAACATTCAGATATTTGTAGTAACTTAGAGGAGGTTTTAAAAGATGATTTTGATGCTCTTTTTAGCACTTATGAATCAACAGATAGTTGTGAATTTAGAGGTTGCAATGACAGCTGGATATTAGATAGATCTGAGGCTGTTGAAGAAGATGATATGTTAGTTTTTAAAATAGATAAAGTGGAAATTAGTACAATAGATAGTGAAGAAAGAACTATTGTATTAGAACTAACAGATGATATTGTTAACAGTATTGATGAAAAACTAAATGAAAAAGAAAATGCAAATTAATTATGCAGATCAAACCTATGTTGTAAACAACAGAAGTGGGTTTGACTTAACAACAGCACTTAGACTTTGGAAGACTAAGTATGCTGATGACTATAGAGATTTTCAAAAGGAAGTAATAACACACGAAAGTTTAAATGACTTTGATCAGTTTGTACAAGAATGCTGGGATAAAGTAGAACCTGTCACTGTAGAAGAAGCTCTTAAAGTAGCTAATGCTGAAGAAAGACGTACATATTTTGATGCTATTGGTATAGAAAAATTATTCAAAGGATTAGACCCTAAACTCTTAGATAAACAAACTATTAAGAAATCTAGAACTAGATGGAATGATGAGTTTAAAGAGTATACACATGAGTTTGAAGACATCTATGAGCTTTACGAAATAGATGGTAAAAAGCTCTATGATAAAGACAGATGGGGTAATGACCCTCAGCCAATCTTTGCTGTAAGATGCTGGTGCACCACTACTAATCGTGAGTATTGGTTGTATGTACCAAGAGAAGCAGCATTAGGATCTAGATGGTGGTCATCAGAACCTGAAGAAAATAAACCAGATGCTATCAGAGCAATTGCCTGGACTGTACGTATAGATGTACCAGAAGAGAATGTAGAGAAGATATACAGACAAGGTGATATTATTGTAGCTAAGATGAAAGACAAAGCTAAAGCTACAGAAATTACCTTTAATCCATATCATCTATCTAAGGAACAATATTTATCACTAATGTATTCAGAAACTTAAATTATGGAATTAGAATTTATTGGTCACGTAGGAGTTGATTCAGGTCAACTTCTACTATGTGACCCATGTTATATAGATAGTCAATGGGAAAAAGAAGATTTTGACCCAACACGTATTTACAAAAATAAAACAACAGGAGAAACTCTTACATGGATGAGAGATTTTGCTAACTACCAAGAATTATTACCAAAGTATGGTAAAAACATGAATGAACTTAATGCTACTGGTGAATGGGAAGAAGTAGATGAGGAAATTAAACCAATACATCCATTTAGTTATAATGCTTGTGCTAAAGCCACACTATCTGATAATGGACATGGTGAGTTGTCCTTTAAATTAGGACATCCTGGAGCTGGTGTAGCATTTAGAACAGCATTTGGAGATGGAATGTATCCTGTCTATGCTCACTATTTAGATGATGGTACATTACAGAGTGTAGAAGTGAGATTTCAAGATGAGAATGATGAAGAGTTTATAGATGATTAATTAACCTTTAAATAAATATTATGAACAAAGCAAAACGTATTGTCCTTGGTGAAGGAGAGATTATCGGACACAAGCATATTCTAGAGTCTAAAAAAGATATGGAATATGTACAGAATGATGACTCTATCACTTTTATGTTAGCTGATATGGGTATTCTTACACATGATGAGCACGACAAAATGGTATTTCCTAAAGGAAAATACAGAAGTTACAATCAGGTGGAATATAACCCATTTGATAATACAGTACAAAGAGTGTTTGACTAATGGATAATCAAACCTTAATTACAGACCTAATTTTAAAAGCAGGCCTATCTAAAATAAGAACTGGAGCATTAAATGCCACCCAAAAAGCTAAAATAAATACAATAGAAGACTTAATGAAATATTCAATTGAGGATCTTTTAAAAGTAAGAAATTTAGGCAAAGGTGGTATAAATGAACTTTACAGACTTATGGGAGAAACTCCTCCTTTTAAAGAAATTCAATTAATATCAATCAAGTATGTCTAAAAGAGAAGAAATCCAGAAAGATGCCCTGGATGTTGCATTAAATAATAAAAAATGTGGTCTAGGGATAAGTATGGGTGTTGGTAAAACTCTTATAGGATTAAGATATGTAAATGATTTACAGGGGAAGAATATGGGGAAGCTTCGTGTGCTAGTAGTAGCACCGAAGCTCTCTATATTTGATACTTGGAAAAATGATGCTAATAAATTTAGCATTGACATATCTAATATAGATTTTACCACTTATTTATCTCTTAACAAAAAAGATCCTTTTACATATGATGTAGTTATATTAGACGAATGTCATAATCTATTAACTAGTCATGTAGGATTTTTAGGACCATATACCGGAAGAATACTAGGACTGTCAGGAACTCCACCAAGATATAATGATTCTGAAAAGGGAAGAATGGTTAATCAATTCTGTCCTATGTTGTTTAAATATATTACAGATGATGCCGTAGAAGATGATATTCTTAATGACTATAGAATAATAGTACATAAAATGTCTCTATCTAGTGCTAACACTCTGCATATTAAACTAAAAGATAAAGAATGGTATACTTCTGAATTAAAGAATTATAACTATTGGACCCAGAAAGTTTATGATGCAAATAGTCCTAAACAAAGACAAATAGCTTCTATTATGAGAATGAGAGCATTGATGGACTTTCAAACAAAGGAAGTTTATGCTAAAAAGCTTCTTCATGATATAGAAGATAAATGTATTGTATTTTGTAATACACAAGACCAAGCAGATAGAGTTTGTAATAATTCAGTTCATTCTAAAAATTCTGATGCAGATGAAAATTTGCAAAGATTTAAAGATGGAGATATAGATAAATTATCATGTGTACTTCAACTTAATGAAGGTGTTAATATCCCTGAACTACGGGCTGGTATTATATTACATGCATATGGTAATGAAAGAAAAAGTAGTCAAAGAATAGGTAGACTTTTAAGACTTAATCCTACAGAAACAGCTATGATTCATATACTATGTTATAAGAATACAATAGATGAAACCTGGGTGACAGAAGCTTTAAAAGATCTAGACAGTAATAAAATTAAATATTTTGACGTATGAATCACTTAAATGGTAAGTATAAGAAAGAAAGAGGAATTCTAAAACCCACCACTATAGCAGATATGAAACAATATGAAAAGTTTGTTTCTAGACTAGAAGAAGGGGCTATTGTAGAATTTTTCTATGAAGAAGAACATGATGACGGCACTCTTCCTCAACTAGCAAAGCTTCATGTAATGATTAAACATTTGTCTATACATATTGGAGAGACAGTGGAGAATATGAAACTTTTAATAAAAGATAAAGCTGGGCTTTGTATAGCAAGAGAAGTGGCTGGAAAAGAATATTTTCTAGCTAAATCATTTGGAGATTGTTCCAGAGATGAGTTATCTCTAGCTATACAAGCAGCAATAGAAATTGGAGAGTCAGTTAACTTTACTCTGGTGTAGGAATTTCAGAAGAGTCTGGAGAATCAGGAACATCACCATCATAAGTGTATCCTTGTTCTTCAGCTTTAAGCTCAAGTTCCTTTAAAAGAACAGATATAACTGTTAGGGCTTCCATCCAATCTTCAGTAAATGGTTGTTTAGATTCAGCCAATTCTTTATAAAGCATAAGATCTTCAGTTTTAAGATCTTTTACTACAAACATTAGTAATTGTTGTAGTTTTTGCATAAACCCTGTACTAATTTTGATGTCTATAAGAGCATCATTTTTAATCATTTTAATTGCTGCCATAAATAATATTTTGTAACAAATTTAATACATTTTTTGTGACAGAACAAATAAATCTTGAAGAGGTAAAACTCAAGCTGATAGAGAAGCTTAAGCCATCTGGCTGGGCCTCCAAGCTTAAAGGTTTTGTTCAAAGCTCTGACTTTGACAAAATCCTAGAAACTTTATATAAAATGAGAGAAGATGGTAAGAGATTTACCCCTCCTCTTAAACAAGTGTTTAGAGCATTTGAAGAATGTCCTGTAGACAAGCTTAAAGTTATTATAATAGGACAAGATCCTTACCCATATCTTGGAATAGCTGACGGACTAGCATTTTCATGTAGTATGACAGACAAGGTCCAGCCTAGTCTTAAAGTTATATTTGAAGCTGTAGAATATACAATACATCAAGAATTTCCTACATATCAAGATCCAAATCTTGTAAGATGGGCTAATCAGGGTGTATTACTTCTTAATTCAGCTCTTACATGTCAAGTGGATAAAATAGGCTCTCACTATCCTGTATGGAAAGAGTTTATGGCTTATACAATGGACATTCTAAACTATACAGACACTGGGCTAATATTTGTTTTAATGGGTAAACAAGCCCAAGAACTTGAGAGTATGATTGGTGAACATCATCATATAATTAAAGTGAGTCATCCAGCTTCTGCTGTCTATACAAAGACAACATGGGATTGTGGTGATATGTTCAATGAAATAAACAAAATTATAAAAGGTCAACATGGATCAGAATACAAAATTCACTGGTAATCCTATAGATATAGAAGACTTAAGAATAGCTTATAATAAAGCTGTAGAAGAAAAAAAAGATAGTTTTATATATAATGAACTTCCATTAGTTACAGATTATGTAAAATATCTATTAGAATATACTGATTCACAATTTAAAAAACTATAATATGGCAATCAACAAAGTAGACTTAACAGTAAGTCAGTTAATTAATGACCTGAATTCAGGTTATACATGGTTCAAGAAAGATGATCTTGGATATGGAAGTATAGAAGTAAAATATGGTGCAACAGCTCCACAGATTATGGCTATTAAAAAACATCCAGCTTTAAAGGATGCTGATACAAGTCTTACAATTTTTAACATTATAGACGACACTAAGAATGATAACACCATTAGTACCAAAGGATCCATTTCTAATAGGACAGACAATCCAGTTGAACAACCAGTGGTGGCAGTGGGCTGTAACGAAACAACAGTGGATTCAGCTGCAGACATCTTTGCCAACCTTTAATCAACCACATTTAGACATGGCAAAAAAATTAAGACCTAGTCCTTCTCACAGTGCTACAACGTTTAATGTAGGTTATAGAATGACAGGTAATGATGGTAGAACATGGATAGTTTCAGCTAATAGTGCAGGTGTTCAAAGATGGGTGCCTGCTCGTGGTAATGTCCCATCTACATATACAACACCATTAACATATAAATTTAAAGTAGGAGATAGAGTAAAAGTAGTACAATCTGGATTAGGAGTAGGTTTAGAAGATGTTGGATTAGCAGTAGAAATTATAGAAACAGGATACTACTCAGATAAACCAGGATATAGAGTGGATCCTCCAATAGGAAATACAAAATTATTTAATGATCCTAATATGGCTGGTTTTGTTATGGATGGTTTTATAGGAGAAGAATCATTTGATATAGTACGACCAAAGATAATATTTACACAACAAACAAAACCCCTTAAAATGGCAAAAGTAAAGTCTATTACAAAGAAGACAACTCAAGAAGTGAGAACTATTGAAACCTCTTTGATTAATAAAGAAGAAGTATTTAAGATGCTAGCATTAGCAGAAGCTACTGGATTACCACTATTGTTAGTAGGAGATCCTGGAACAGCTAAAACAAAAAGTATTATAGAATATGCCAAAGCTTGGTTAAACAAGGATGGTAAAATGACTGCAGATGATTTTGCAAACAAAATGTACATCCTAGAAACTGATGAAGGCACTAAAGCATCAGAGATTAAAGGTATGCCAGATCTTGGTAAATTATTTACAGAGAATACATATGATCTAAACACTCCTATTGCTGATGCTGATATAGTAATCATCAATGAGGTGGATAAGGCTTCCTCTGCAATTAGAAATGCAATGTTAGGTGTTATGAACGAGAAGTTTCTATTTAATGGTAAACATAAAGTTCCTTGTAAATGGAAACTATTTATTGCAACATGTAATGAAATTCCTAAAGAAGAAGCTAATAGCCCATTCTGGGATAGATTTATGTTAAAGATGACTGTAAACAGAGTGTCAGCAGGTGATATGAGTAAATATTATGCTAAAGGTGCACGTAATTATCGTGAGAAATTTAACATTGGTATTCCTAATCAAGCTGAATTAGACACAGTAGAAATACCTTCTAACAAACTAGATAAGTATTTGGAAGTTGGTTATCAAAATAGCTCTGATCGTACTCTAACATTTGTACCTAAGTTAGCTAAAGCTGTATCTTACGTATGGGATATTAGTGTAGACAAAGCCCTTGTAAAAACTGCACAGATTATGATTAGTCAGTCTGCAGGTTCTGAACTTCAGAACAAGCTAATGAGTCCAGAAATTAAAGCAGTTATGAGTAAGGTGGAAATGCTTCACTCACATAGTAATAATGAAGCTCTTGAGTTAGCCGTGGCTGAAATTGAGAGTTTGATTAATACCTATGCTACAAGAGGTGTAATAGATACAGGTCAAGTGGAAGAAATAGAATCTACTATGCAGTTTATTCTAGGTAATCATCCTGCTCGTGTAGACTATCAGTCTTCAGAAGAGTTTGACAGTATGATTGAGGATGTTAATGCAATCTCATAAAGTAATTAGGGGGTGTTAATTTAGCATCCCCTAATTTTAAATAATTCATTATGGCAAGTAAAAGTTATAAGAATGTATATACCATTCTTGAGAAAGTAAAAAAAGGAGAAATCAAATCCTATTATAAAGATGATGATGGATTGTTTGGAAAGATTAATTTTTATAAGAAGCCAGATCTTATTAAGCCTCATTTACATTATATAGATGAACGTAGGCTTGAAAACATCATGGACAGCTATATGGCTGATAGTAAAGCAATCAATGAGAATTATAATAAGTTTGCTAAAACTACTGATTTTAAGAAAATAGATCCAAAACAACAGCCTAACAATCAAGCCTTTTATACCAAGTTTCAGGAAAACTATAAGAAGTTCCCTAAACATATGGCTAAAGACATCTTTAAAATGTATTATAACAAGATAGAAGATCTTGATTTTGAAGAAAGGAATGAGAAGAACCACACTAAGTTTAAGTTCTTAGAAAGATCTAATAATCCCGTAGGTAAGATTATGTCAGAACATAGTAATCTAAAGTCTGCTATTTATGCACGTAACATGTTAGCTTATTTTATCACCCGTATGACTGTTATGGACTATATAGACCCTAATGCCTCTGAAGATGTTAAAAATGGACTGAATAGTCAGTCTGATTTTGACAATGAAGGTACAGATAAGGCTATGCAGAAAATGATGGATAGTGCACAGGGTAAAAATATGCTAGATGATGCCATGCAGAAGGCTCAGGAGCTCTGTAAACAAATGGATGATGTAATGGATGGAGATATTCAAGAAAAGATGTTTGAGGCTGCTAATGAGCCTGGAACTAGCAATGGAGCATCTAAACTCAGTCCTGATTATCTCAGAACCATAGCAGCCAGTCTTGAGA
>Ga0194059_1000562_pt1 | contig 17338 bp, 29 predicted proteins | sample SepL6211m_MetaG_FD_163426 | JGI IMG/M metagenome (GOLD analysis project Ga0194059, IMG submission 163426) | Anoxic zone freshwater microbial communities from boreal shield lake in IISD Experimental Lakes Area, Ontario, Canada - Sep2016-L626-11m | ecosystem: Environmental > Aquatic > Freshwater >... | reverse complement strand
CCAACTCCACGTGAGTGGATTCAAGCTTTAGAGTCTAAAGAAAAACCTATGTGGATGATGAGGACTTTAGATATTAATATTGAATAAGGTATTTTTTTAAATTTTAATTAATATTATATTTATAAGTAAAACATTATTGTGGATTTAACGGAATCAGATAAAAAAACATTAAAACTTTTTAGTTATTATGTAAATTCTCATGGTAGTGATGAATGTAATATAAATTATTATTATAGGGCTGGGGCTATGGAGTGGAATGATAATGTGTTTTATGATAACTATGGTCGACCTATAGAAATGTATGAAAAAATTAACGATTTAATGGAGCGTATTTTAAATATTCTTAACGTTGTTGACTGGGGAACTAGTGATGATAATGAAACAAAAATAACTATTAATTTAGACACTAAAGATAATAACCTTGAAATTTTTGGATTTGAATCTGTTAAAGAGATTCATTATTCTGAAAAAACATATAATTTTAGTGAGGTTTATGACCAAACATCGTTTTACGTTTTAATAGATGAAATGATAGGAAACGAAACCAATAATGGGATTGTTGAATTTGAAGGAAGTGGTGACAGTGGATATATTGATGAAAAAATATATTGTTGGGAGGCAAAAAAAAATAATTGGATTGAATTGCCGGCAAGTGTGTTAGATTATTTTTATTCATTATTAAATGATTATGGCGGTTGGGAAATAAATGAGGGGTCTCAAGGACGGTTTAAAATAGATATTGACGCGGAAAAAATTATTTTTGAATTTGGTCAAAATATGATGAATGAAATTAAGTTAGACCAAAGAGTTAAATTAGAATTTTAAAATTATGAAAAATTTAGATGATAATAAGACGGCGAAAAGTATAGCTAAATTTTTAACCGTAATGTATTATAAAAATTTGGTTGATATTAATTGTATATACATTGGTGGTTGGTTAGTTATTAGTATAACATTAGACCATAGTAAATATTGGAAAGAATCTCCTGATTACGATGAAAAATACGTAGAGTTCATTGAAGAGGCTTATGATTATGGTCGGAAACATATTGGTAATACGTCTGAATTAAGTAAAATGGTTGAATTAACTGGTGTGGATATTAATGAAGTTAATGTAATTTTTACACATATAAATATTAAAAAAACTTATCGTATAATAAATGAATATTTAGAGCTTAACAATATTATTTTTAAATTATTAGCAGAAAAGGCACATCCAAATATTACTTATTATATAGACATGGATAATGGCCCAACTTGGATGGATAATATACGGGATTTAGAAATTGATTTTGGGATTGATTTAACTCAAGTTAATTTTGATTATATAGAAAATTTGGATGACTCCGACCCAGGAAATGTAGTTTCTTAAAATAATTAATTGTTATTATTAAATAACGACTATTTATTATTATGAAAAAAATAATTTTTATTTTAGCGTTATTAACAACTTATTTAAATTTATCTTCTCAAAAATTACGGGATAATGTAAAAATCATAACAAATATATTTGAAATTGAATATTCAGAAAAATTAGAACAACCAATTTCTGTTCAATACACAGTACAATGTTTTAACGGAACAGAATCAAGAGCCGGAATGGATTTTTATACTAATGATTCAATCCATACTTCAGATAATAAAGATTATGTTAATAACGTTTGGGATAAAGGACATTTAGCGCCAGCGGCTGATTTTAATTGTGATAAAGAAAAGTTGTATAAAACATTTAGTTATTTAAATTGTTCACTTCAAAACCAATACCTTAATAGAGGTGTTTGGAAAATTTTAGAAGGTCAAGAAAGAGAATGGTCTAAAATTGATATTGTCATTGTGAAAATTAAATTAATTTTTAACAATGAATCAGTGGTATTACCAACAGGAGCAACAGTACCTTTTGCATTTGAAAAATCAATTTTTTTATTAAAATCAAAAAAAACATATAAATTTTACTTTGAAAATATAAAACCAATAAAAAATGTTTTTTGGGATTATAAGATTAATTAAGATAAATGAAAATTAACATAACAAAAACACAAAGAGCGAGATTGGTTAAGGATTGGTTAAATGATAAGTTTTCTGATGTTGAAATTATTGGTTCTTATTATGTTAAAAATAAAAAAAGACTTGCTTACTACGATAAAAGAATTAAAGGGTTTTGGTTTGATTATGACACAATTTGGTCATTTTTAGAATCTATGTTTTCACTTGAATATAAAGAACTTCAAGCCATTGCAGAAGACTGGGCGAAAGAAACATTAAATTTGAAGGGGTATACAATTGGAAAACTAAAAATATTTGATATTAATACGTTGTTATAGACATTAAATTTTAAGTTATTTATATAAAATGAAAATTAACATAACAAAAACACAAAGAGCAAGATTGGTTAAGGATTGGCTAAACGATATGTTTTCTGGTGCTGAAATAAAAGATACTTATTATGGTGTAGGGCCTGAGGGAGAGAAATTATTTTCAAATAAGTTTGGTGGTTCTTATTATGTTAAAAATGGAAAAAGACTAGCTTTCCAGGATAAAACAAATAAGGAGGTTAGGTTTGATTATGATGAAATTTGGTCATTTTTAGAATCCATGTTTTCACTTGAAGGTGAAGAACTAAGAGCTATTACTGAAGACTGGTTAAAAGAAACATTAAATTTAAAAGGATATACAACTCTCAATCAAACATTTGATTAGTGAGAGATGTTGAAAGAAACATTAAATTTAAAAGTATTTATATAAAATGAAAATTAACATAACAAAAACGCAAAGAGCAAGATTGGTTAAGGAATGGTTAAACGATATGTTTTCTGATGCTAAAATGAGTAGAGAAGATAAAATGTTTGTGTCTTACTATAAAAAAGGAAACCCGGAACCTATTGGTTATCAAAACAATGGAAATAAAATGTTTTGGTTTACTGATGACATTTGGTCATTTTTAACATCTATGTTTTCACTTGAATATGAAGAACTAATGGCTATTTCAGAAGACTGGTTGGAAGAGTCGTTAAATTTAAAAGGTTATACAATTCATCATCAACATTAAGGTTGATTGGGGGAAGATATTAAATTAAAGATATTTATATAAAATGAAAATAATAATTACTGAAGAACAATATTTTTTATTAAATGAAATGATAACAATTGATATTAAAGTCGGAGATACTATTTTGGGGGGTAAATTTAAAAATAAAAAAATTATTGTTAAACGTATTGAAAAAAATGATAAGGGGGATATTACAATTAATGGTAAACCTTTATTAAGATATAGAATAATAAAATAAAAGTATTAAATGACTCTACAAGAGAACATACAGAGAATAAAAGAAATGATAGGACTTATTGTTGAATCTTACTTAAATGGGGTAAAAGATAATGATATTGTTGCAGCAACACTTATAGGTGAAGCTGGAGGTGAAGATGAAAAAGGAATGATAGCTGTTTGTAATACTATTTATAATCGAGCAACAAAAAAAGGTTCTTCAATGGCTGGTGAGTCATTAAGACCATACCAATTTTCAATGTGGAATAATATTATCTCTAATGTATCTACAAAAAAAGATTATAATGTTAATCTAATTATAAAACTCATTAATGAAAAAAAGTTACATCCTAAATGGAATCAAGCGTTAAACATAGTAGAAAACCCTAAAAATGATATAACAAAAGGGGCAACACATTATTATGCCTTTAAAGGTGTTAATAGAATTAAGCCTCCAAGTTTTACAAATAATTGGAAACAAACCACCGTTATTGGAAATCATAAATTTGGTATTGTATAATAAATGAAAATTAACATAACAAAAACACAAAGAGCAAAATTGGTTAAGGATTGGTTAAACGATATGTTTTCTGATGCTGAAATAAAAAATACTTATTCTGGTAATTCTTATTATGTTAAAAACGGAGGAGCAATTGCTTTTCAGAATAAAGAAAAAAAGGTGTTTTGGTTTGATTATGATAAAATTTGGTTATTTTTAGAATCCGTGTTTTCACTTAAAAATGAAGAACTGCAAGCCATTACAAAAGACTGGTTGGAAGAAACATTAGATATAACGGGTTATGCAACCACCAAGGGCAATTACTAAATGGTATTCTGGATTAAAGAAACATTAAATTTAAAAGGTTATACAACAGATTTTAATAAATAATTTAATTATTTTTTCTTTCTTCAATCAAATCCCCATTTTCATTCCAATTTTTACCTAAAATTAAAGTCCCATCAAAATAATGCAATTCAAATAATTTATTACCTTTTTTGTTGTACACAAACCAAATTCCATTTTTAATCCCGTTAAAATAATAAGCTTTACTTGATACCGAACCATCTTCAAAATAAGATGTCCAACAAGAATCTTTTTTGTTTTGATTATTAAAATAACCTATTTGTTGAATTTTATTATCAGGATAATTAACAACTTTTTGTTTTAATTGTGGTAAAACCATTAAAGGTAAGAATAAAAAAAATAATAATTTGAGTTTCATATATTAATATTATATTATAAATATATTAAGAAAACGTTAACAATGTTAAGTTTTACATCTTTATTAAAAACTTAACCTATGTATGTAATATGAATTCAATATTACTACCGTTATTATTTAAAATATTTTTTTTTGATGTTCAAACGAATGAAACTTTACCTGGCGTAAAGATAGAAACTAACTATGGGGTTTATTACTCTAATTTAAATGGTGAAATTTCAATATCTAGTAATGAGGAAATAAAAAATGTTTCATATGTGTCTTATTTGACAAAAAACAATCTTAAAATTAATTCTGATACTATTATTAAATTAAAACAACTCGAATAAAAATTGAGTCTGACTATAAATTAGAATTACCAATCTAAAATATTTGCAGTATATACTTGAAGATTAAATTTATTTTTAAACCATTTATATATATAACGCATAGCGTCTGTGTGAGTTTTAAGGCTAAAAGTTTTACAAACTGATTCAATTAAATCTATGTCAATCAGTAAATGATTTCCATCTTTATGCCATAGGAATATTGAATAATATTCATTAGGTCCAACAGATACCTCATCATCATCTCCATAAACTTTATAATCAATGTAATTGTCTAAAAAAAGTGTTATTACTTTTTTTAATTTATCACTTTCTATTAAATAAACTTTAGATTGAAAATTAGATTTTTTCATTATCTATAAATATACAACAATTAATAACAATAAAATAATAACCATAATAATAGTTAAAAGATAATTATGTATATGAAATTAAATAATTTAATTACTATTGTTATTCCTTGTAAAAACGAATCAAAAGTTATTGATTTAGCTTTATCTCTTTTAAATAATCAAAATAATATTAATGGAGTAAAAGTTATAGTTGCAGATTCATCTGATGATGTAAAAACTAACTATGAATTAAAAATAAGAAGTAATGATAAATTTGAACTGGAAATAATCCAAGGTGGGTTACCAAGTACGGCCAGGAATAATGGGGCTAACATTTCAAAAACTCCATATATTTTATTTATGGATTCGGACATGTTTATATTGGACCAAAATTTAATTACCGAATTATTAAGTACCATGATAAAAAATGATTTAGATTTAATCACAACAAAATTAAGAACTACTAATGGAAAATATAATTATGTATTTAAAACTTTTGATGTTATACAAAGATTAATAAAACCATTTAGTCCTTTTTGTATTGGAGGGTTTATGATGTTTAATAAAAAAACTTTTGATAACTTAGGAAGGTTTGATGAATTAGCAACAGTTGCTGAAGATTATTTATTATCTAAAAAAGTTTCAAGTAATAAATTTAAAATAACTAATAAAACTATATTCACATTACCAAGAAGATTTGAAAAAAAGGGGGTTTTATATATGGTAGTGTTAATGATTCAATCATTTTTTAACAGGAATAATAATAAATTTTTCTCTAATCACAAAACATATTGGACATGATTAAATGGAAAACAATAATAATGAGTGATTTACATTTAGGGGCAAGACATTCTCAAACAGATAAAATTATAAAATTTTTAAAAGAAAATTCTTCAGAAAAAATAATTTTAAATGGGGATATTATTGATGGGTGGGCATTAAAACATGGAGGGAAATGGACAAAAGATTGTACAAAGATATTAAAAAAATTAATGAAGTTATCTGACAAAGGTGTTGAAGTAATTTATATAAGGGGAAATCACGATGATTTCTTAAAACCATTCATACCTTTTACGTTAAATAATATAAAAATTGTAAGAAAATACGTACATACTGGAGTTGATAACAAAACATATTTTTGTTTTCATGGGGATGTTCTTGATTTTGTTATAATGGAAGCAAGGTGGTTAGCAATAATTGGAGGAGTGTCATACGACCTTATTATTAGATTTAACACTTTATATAATAAAATAAGAAAGTTATTTAAGTTACCATATCATTCGTTAGCAAACACAATAAAACAAAGCGTTAAAGGGGCGATAAATTTTGTTTCTGATTTTGAAGAAAACGCAAAAGGATTAACCAAACAAAAAGGGTATGATGTTGCAGTATGTGGACATATACATAACCCAAAAATAGATGAGGAGTATATGAACTCTGGGGATTTTTGTGAAAATTCTACTTGTCTTGTTGAAGATTATAACGGTAATTGGAAAATTATTAACGTTGTGTTATAATTTTTTATTTTTTAATATACCAACTTCCAAACCATTCCTTAGTTAAATTTAAAGTGTAACCGTATTTTTGACAAAATTCGTCTACTGCTGGATTAACTCCAAAAACCCCCCTATAAAGTCCATCATTACCCCAAATAAATTTATTTTTTTTGTTTTCGGGACAATATGGGCCTTCATTCCAGTTAAGACTTAAATAATCATGTCCGCACAAATACCCTCCTTTTTTAACCTTAGGAAACCAAAGTTTTATATCTTGAACTATATAATCATATGCGTGATTAGCATCTATATAAACAAAGTCTAATGATTCATCACTAAATATATCTGAGGATATTTCTGAAGTCGCTCTTATCATTATGGCTCTATCTTCAAATCCTTTAATATTTTCCATAGCGTTATTATAAACACCACCATCGTATCCACTATGATTATCAGCGGCGTCATATCCAGATTCTAAAGGTCTCCAAACGTCAACCATATATAAAGTTCCAGACCAGTTATTCATTATTTCTTTTGAAAATTGACCTTTAAAAGTACCAACTTCAACCCCTTTACCTTCAGTAAACTCTTGACCAATATGTCTTATTAAATCTATTCTTGTGTTTATCATAATATTTGTTTTAAAAAAAATAATAATTATAAAAAAAATATGTAGCGATAATTAATTTTTAATTTTCTTGACTTCTATAATTTTGAGGGGGAATAAAAGACATGTCATATTCTGCAAGTTCTTTTTGATAATTGGTAAGGTCTTCTTGAGTATCAAAAGGTTTAAACATTTGATGATTTTTAAATGGCATATTATCACGATTATCCCATTGTTTAAGTTCTTTTTCAACAGTTCTAATTGTATAAGTAAGATACTCATATTTTTTCCACTTATCGTAATCTTCCTTAGATTTAATAAACATAAGGTCACCATAGTTATGAATACTAGAAAGGTTTGGGTTAGTACTATAAACATCTACAATACCATCATCTCCGCCATATTGATGACAAAGTTCTTGAAGGGTGTAAAGATTACTAATACCACTTTCAGTCCAATTACGACCATATGAACGAACATTACAGATGTATAAATAACCATCATTATGATTATAAATTATACCACTAATCTTATCTTTTAATTCAATAAGGGTTTCGATACTATAATCTGATAAGTCTATTTCCATGATGTAAAAATAATAAATAATTTTAATATATACAAATTGTTTGTAAATAAAATTATTTCCATATTTTTACACTATGAATTTTAAATTCTGAAATTTGAGTTTGTACTTTATTAATATATTCTGGTCTGATAGCGTTGTTTAAAATAACTAACATTTGTTCATCTCTAAACCATTTTAAAATATTATCTGATGTAATCTGTCTAACTAAAATCCCATTATAATAGATTTTAATAAAATCTTTTGTCCACCAACAACCCAAATTTAATTTTTCATATGTATTATTAACCGGATGATTTCTAGCTCCAGATGATTCTTTTGTATTGCCCAAGTTGAAATGAAAATTTGTTTGTAAATTATTTTTATAATTTGAATTATCATTTGAATATGCTTCAAGAATATCAATTTCTGGTGGCCATGAATCAACACAACTTAACCAAACGGCCGGCCATAATCCAGAACCATATGGAAGTTCAATTTCAAACTCAAAAAATCCATAACCATAACTTTTATAAGATGTTACTAACCCAACAGATTGAGGAATATCGTATACTTTACCACCTTCTAATCTAAATTGTTTGGGGGAATATTCTTGATTTAAAATTAAACAATCGTTTTGTATAAAAACTGATTTATCACCATAATATTGATATGCGTAATCAGGATGAAATTTACCCCAGGGTTGACCAATTCTCCAAATTTCTTTATTAAATGATTCAAAATTGTCTTCAAATATTAATTCCATTTTAGAAGTAATTTTAGAATTATTTTTTTTTGAGTTACTAAAAAAACTTTTAAATAACGTATTCGTTTCTAAAAAAAAGTTAATGATGTTATCTTTTATTGATTCTTTTGTTTTCATTTTTTATGTTTTTATTATTTAATTATTAAGATACTCATACTCATCACAACTTCCGGTACCAATGTCTTTTAATAGTTTGCCCTGAAATTTATTTCCATATTTACCATTTAGATAATTAATTAAAATGTCATTAAATTCATGAGAGGAAAAACTAAGATAGTTAATTATAAATAATTTTAAATTGTAAAAAAAATTGCAATTATAAATCCATAACATCCCCCAATTATTTCTTTCTAAAATTTTATTACCATTTTCATCATACCAACTAAATTGATAATGGTCAGGTTCAGTTTTTACTAATTTAAAGTTATCAAAAAAATCATCAAGGTATTTTGTTAATAGTCTAACTCTGACTAAATTTTCTTCTTCTTTTAATATTTTTTTTATATTTTTTTTTAAGTTCATTATTAATTATGGTATGGGTCTAACGATATCCAATTTGCTTTGTTATATAATTTTTTAATTGTTTCCTCAAACATATCGGAAATTTTTGTTACAAATTCAATTTCTTCCTGTTCTGGCAATTCTGACCAATCTAATTTATAATCTTTCCACATAATCCGTTCTACAACTTTTAAAACTAATTCATACTTAAATTGTTTATAATTTTTTGTTTCATAGTAAACTTGTGATGTATAAAATCCAAGTAAATTTTTAACTTCATCTAAATCAATTCTTCTACGAAAGAATATTGACTCATTAATGATTCCCATCATTTGTTTTATTCTATTTATATTTTCTTTTAGAATCATATAAATAATTAATTAATTTTTCGTGAACTAATTGAAAAATAATAACCCATATTAGTTAACCTACGTCTTATATTTGGAGGTAAAATATATTCTTCTTTTAATATTTTTCTTATTTGTTTTTTTAAATTCATATTGTTTTTCAAATATATTAACATAAATACATTAAAAAACATAATTAAATTTTTTTTATTACTAAATAACCCCTATCTTTATAAAAAATTAAATATGGCATATATAACATTAATTATTTTTACGGGGATAGTATTTTGGATGATGAATAGCAAACCAAGAATAGGTAAAAATCCTCCAGATAGTCCATATGAACTTTAAAGTAGTAGTATTACTGATAAAAACAAATAATTGACTCTTAGTCCATCCAAAATAAATATATATGAATGTTAATACATCTCCTGTTACATATTCATCAATCGTTGAGATTGGGGAATTGGCGGCAAAATTAGAAAAAGAAACTGGCGATAAATATCTTAAACTTCACCGTGGGGTTATGGATGTAACCACCATTGATTTAAACTTAATTTCTCAAACCATTGATTTCAATCAAAAGAAAATCCAACAATATGGGGGAAATGATGGTGACGCCGGACTTATTGATACCATAAAAAATAAATTTCATCTTAATAATCATTATGTGATAACGGTTCCAGGTGGAATGGCCACATTGGACGTGGTAATAAATTCTTTATCTGATAAAACATTTTGGGTTCCTAAATATCATTGGGGGTCTTGGAATAAAATTCTTACCATACATAATAAAGATATTAAAACATTTGATGATTTTGATATAAACAATGTTGAAGTTGGGGAAGGGGTTGTAATGTTATGTTATCCGTCAAACCCCACAGGGTATGCTCCCAAGTTTGAAGATTTAAAAACGTTTGTTGAAGTTTGTAAAAAAAGGAATCAAACACTTATATTAGATTTACCATATTATTATTTATTCAATGAAATGGATAATAGAATATATGAACTTTATTCTGACAATGTTATTATTATTTCCTCGTTCTCTAAATCGGTTGGTTTATCTGGGTTAAGGGTTGGGTACATTGCCACTAAAAATAAAGAATTGTATGACACCATGAAAATTCGTTCGTTATACAAATATAATTCAATATCAACAATACCACAAGAAATAATCAATAGACTTTTTAATTATACATTAGGTCAGGCCGCGTTTAATAACTACAGAACAAAAACAAAAAATCATATTACAAAGAACATCCAATATCTTCATGACAATGGTTTATTATTTGATGAATACACAGATATTCCAACCGGACCATTTGCCATTATAAATAAAACGTTTGATGAACTATTAGATAATAAAATATCAAGTGTCCCATTAAATAAATTTACATTCAAAAATACGGAAGAAAAATTAAAAAACGCATCAAGGATTTCTGTATCGGTGGACCATGATTTATTTGTGGAGTATTTTGATAAGATGATAATTAAGTTATGAGTCGACTTGTTGATATATTTAAACAATACAAATATCAGTTATCATGGATATACATGTTCATGATACTTACTGAGCTTTCTATATTATCAACACCATACTTACTTGGTAAAAGTATTGATGGATTAATTGTAGGTAATTGGTATTGGATGATGCTTTTAGGTCTTTCTTATTTTGTATCAAACTTTTTCAATTACAAACGAATGGTTTATGATACAAAAGTATACACTAAGATTTACAACAACATAGCATTAAAATTCCTTAAAAAAGATGACGGTGACGTTTCAACTAAAGTAGCCAGAACAGATATGGCATATGAAGTTGTACATGTCTTAGAAGGCTATGTACACTATTATATTGCAACAATTGTAACCATAATTGGTTCACTTATTTTTATATTTTCAGAAAATTGGCAAGTTGGTGTATTAATTAGCTTTGCAATTATTTTTATTATAAGTGCAGTATTTATATTTTATAAAAAAATAAAACAAGGTATTAGCACATTTAACAATCATTACGAGAAAAAAACAAAGTCTATTGAAGGTGGATATGCAAGTTCTGAATCTTTCTTTAAAAGAAGAAGCAAGATAGAAATATGTCAATCAACCATACAAGGTAAGAATTGGTTTCTAGGAAATTCTATTAAGTACATCTTTTTACTATTATCCATCATATTATTAATCACTACTACAAAAAATATTACAATAGGTAGTGTGGTAACTGTATACTCATATGTAAACAATTTTCTTATGGCATTAATGTCAGCACCCGTTGCAATTGAAATGGTTTTACGCATTAGTGATGTGTTAAAAAGGTTAGATTAACGGTTCTAATTTTATTAACTTTGTTTTCACATTTTACCCCATCCTTGGTGAATCATACATTTAATTCTATATGACTCAATTACTTTTAAAAATTTAATTAGTTTTTTCATATTTCTTAGTGATGTATTAAAAAGATTAAATTAACAAGGTTTACTCACCAGTGATAGCGCGACCCCAGTATAATCATAACAAACTGTCCAAATTTCGTTTAATATAAATGTTTTTTTAGAATTGTTTTCCCAATTAAGAGCGTTATTTTTAAAATAAACCGTGGCTTGTAAATATTTTCCATTTAGCTTATTAAGCGAATTGATTCCACCGTGATTAAATTGAGGCTTATAGTAATCGACAGTAACACCGCAAACATCTTTAGAATCAACCGTAGACATTATTAAATCTTCAATAACTTTACACAACCTATCACTATTTTCTAATAAGGTTAATTGTTTTTTATTTATTAATATTTTACTCATATTATAAAAAATAATTAATTGTGGGGGGATTATTACAGAATTAAATAAATTAGTATATCGGGGAATTTATTTTTAAAATACTTTAATAATAGATTGTTGACATTATTACCAAAATAACCTTCCAACACATTTAAAAAACTATAATTGATTAAAAAAGCGTAACCGTCTTCCGAATAATTTACATTCTTACTAACCCAACCAAACACTTCATTACTTTTTGTTATAAATTCTTTTGTGGGGGCATTAAAATGTAAATCGTGTATTGAATCCATATACGTTACAAACGTGTCATATATTTTACTCTCGGTTATAATAAATCTCATATATATTTAAATATCGCAAGGTTCACTTACCATTGATAATGCCGCTCCAGTATAACTATAACATATTGACCAAATTTCATCTAATAACATACTAGCTCTAATTGAGTGAACCGACATGTTTTTTACATAAAGAGTACCTTTTAAATATCTTCTTTTATCGTCCAAATTCCCACCATACCTTGTATGACCACCAAAATGATATTTAGGATAATACTCTGTAATTGTTACACCACAAATATTCTCTCTAGCTTTAGCCCCAAGTGTAGACATTATTAATTCTTCAATAGTTTTAGTAAACTTATTAGTATCTTCTAATAACATTAACTGTTTTTTATTAATTGTTATTTTCATTTATATTTACGTTAATCTTGTATTATCTGTTTGATTTGTTTCTTGGTAAGCCAATTTATTTAAATCAGACAAAAACAAATTAATATCTTTAAACCCTTTAGATGCCCAACACAACAAAATCCAATCAATATCGGTATGAAATTTTTCATAGTTTATATATGGTTTTAACATCTGAGGTGTTATATTTTGACCTGGTTTAATATTTAACAAATGTCTTACAGATTGAATGTTTGACGCCTTTTCAGTTTCTCTACACATATATCCGGGGTCCGAAGTATTTTCTTCTTTAGAACGCCGCAACCAATCGTCTAAATTATACTCTTCAACACCTAAAGATTGGGCAGCATTAATTAAATCTTTTGAATTATTAATATTTTTTTTTGATGCTCCAATTAAAGCATCTTTTATTGATAATTTTTTATCACCCGGTTTGAGAAATGCATTTTGAATAGTAATTGATGGGTTTAACGGTTTTATATAATATAATAAATGTTGTATTTCATGTATTAAAGTACCCAATGGGTCATCATCAGTCAAAGAACAATTAACATATATGTTTTCTGGTGTGGTTTTGTTGACAAAAGCATAAGCCGATTTATCAGTACGTATATTACTACCAACCCATGCCGCATTTGGCATGTGAGACATAGTTTTGTCATAAAAAACCAATTTTAAATTATTAATACAATCAGTATATTCTTCAAATATATCATCAACTTTTTTACCGTCAATCATACTAAACTCATGCGGAATTGGAAATAATTGTTTTTCGTTTTTTAGTTGGACATTCCAATTTGTTGTAAATTTTTGTTTTGTTATGGGGTTGGATAACCATTTTCTCCAATAATCTTGAGCTTGTTTTAATAATGGGGTATATTTTAATATACATTTGGAAGTAACTTTAGGAATATTTTTAATATTTGTAAAATTTTTTTCATAAGTTATATTAACTTCGCCCCCAAATACGTTACTACCAAAACCATTTTTACCATATCTAAAATCTAATGTAACACCAATCAAATATAATTTTTCTTGTAACTTAATAATATCATTATAGTCAGTTGGACCATATTCTTCATTAATCATTTCCTCAAAACTACCATAACCGGTTTTTTTATCATTAAACATTAAACGTAATGATTCAAAATCCTTAACAGTTTTTATATAGTTAAATGCTCCAAGTATTGTATCTTTACTTGTCCCCAATGGATAATTAGCCCCTTTTATTATTTCATTATAGGCTTTTTGTATATTCGGATTGTTCTGTTCCAATAATACGTTATACTGTGATTCTTTAATTATTATTCTCATATAGTATATAAATATATAAAAATTAATTAATATATAAATTCACTCGTACATCACCCACTTCGTGGGTCGTTACGTGTCACTACGTTCCACTTCACTAATGTACTCATTCGTTTATATATTAATAAATTTTTTTTCTGTATATTTATTATAAAGATTTTTAAATTATGAAAAACAATATCACAAAAGATATAGAATACATGAAATACGTATTGGGGTATAAACGAGGTGTTGTAATCTCTGAACAACTTACACCTGAACAAAAGGCAAAAATTAATACTGACCAAAACAATTATGCTTCTACGTTTGACCGTGAGATGGCAACTCCACCTGACGCATCAACATCAAAACCACCAGTAGCGTCTACTCCAAAAACACCTGCCGTACCCGCAACTCTGTCTGCGGCCGATATGACTACTCTTTATAATTTTGCAATTGGTCACACAGTAGAAAACTCTGAAATAGGAGATAATACGTCTTTGGCCGCCATAGCTTGGTTAATCTGGACCAGAGACTTAGCAAAGGCTCCAGAAAATAAGGCTAATATTGACCTTTTTATTAAAAAATTTCCAGGAGCACAAGATGGTGTGAAAATGGCAAATATTAAAATATTAGCTGCCAAAAAACATCCTGTTAGTTCATTACCCGAAAATTTAATTAAGATTGGGGCTGACCATACTGGAGTAAACTACTCAAAGGAAAGTTCTGATTTTGGTATTGGTAAATCAGGAGAAACTGAACTAAGTTTTACCCGGGCTTCTATTGCAGCTTTACCTAAACTTCCCAGTGGTACAGTTATTAATGCCGAAGGTACCTCACCCGATTATGGATTTGCAAAAAAATTCGCTATATTAGATTATCAACAAAAAATTCGAAAACAACCTTCGACTCCAAGTATGGACAGTATTGATTCTGGCGAAGCGTCAAGTTCATTCAAAAATTTTAGAGACAAAGACGATAGAAACTATATAGTTAGATTAACTGGTAAAATTAACTAACGCCCCTTCAATAATATCTTTATTGTATTACCTCAACTTATTCTTATAAAAGTTATAAAGCTCACAAACATATAATTTGTGGCTCATATATAAAACATATTGAGCTACATTCTAAAATTATCTGAGCTTTATTATTCCCCCTTTTAATTACTCCCCCACTTAATAACATATATAAATAAATTATACTATATACCAATTATAATATAATATATAATATATTAGTTCTTTTCTCTTACCCCACTGATGTATATTAATGAAAGGTATATTATGGTAAGTTATTAACCATATCTTTATTGTCAGGTTAAACCTGACATTGATGATATATAATATAACTTATATATTAATTTATATGGTATGTTATACCAAAGGAATTTCGGTAAGATATAATACCCATCTGAGATGGGGGTTGAAGGTTATTAATAGTCGTATTATGTATCGTATATTATCGTACCATATACCTATTCTTACACACTAAAGTGTTTCCCCGCTTCATGTACCATTAATGACATTTGTTGCTGGGGAATTATAGTAGTTAAAAAAGTACTCATGTAGGGGTCACCAGGAGGGAAAAAGTGGGGTTTTAATATTAACAGCAACAAAATGGGGGGAAGAAAGTGGTAAAAAGTGTAAGTCTGTGGTAAAGAATTCCCTGTGAGGGGATTATCCCCATCGTGACTTCAACATGACATTTTGACATTTCCAAGGATTTTAACATATAGTTATGAACAATTGTATAACTTTTCATAACTAAAGATATGGGACCCCAATGTTAATAACTTAATAATGACATAAAAGTGGTATAGACAATTTGGTTATATGGATTATAATATGTATATGTATTTAACCGGATTTAACTGTACCATAAGTGGTAGTAATGAATCGTCCATATATAATATATTATATAAGGGGAAAACTTCAATTGGTTGTATAACCTATGAGGTGGTTAAGTTGTCTGGGAAGAGCAAACCAATAGTTCAAGATGTGATGTTATTGGTAAAGAGTGAGATGGTGGATATTATAGATGAGATTAATTCTATGTCCCCACTTAACGAAGATGATTTTAATTCACTTCAAATGGAAATCAGAACAAGTTCGAGGGAGCAATTAAAGAAACATTTAACCAGGTAAGGTTATAATACTTTTTTTATATATGACAAACAATCACCAGTGAATAAGTCTTCATTGGATTTGCACATCCTTTCGTGGGGATGATTATCATAACCCCACTTCTTATATAACTTGCCATAGTTATGACTTGACTGGGGGAGAATGTAATGAGTATACTCATGAATAAAGGTGGAGACAAAATCCTTTAAGGTGGGATTGTTTTTTGTGTATATAGTAATTTCCACGTCATCGTAATTATATTCCCCACATACATTATGGGCAACTTTCCCATTAACAACTTTGGAACTAAGAGTATTATTAATTGAATGATTAACCCCAATGTTATTTCTCATGAACTCATGACATATAAGAATAATCTTTTTTAACTGGGGAAGAGTTAACTTGGTGGTTAATGTCTTGGTGTGTATACTGTCTTTTAATCTCATAATATAAAGATACAAATTAATCTTATATATACAAAACTTATTTAATACCTTGGGGTATATTATTTTATAAGGCGCTCTGGAGTCTACGCTTCGAACACCACCTGATGTTTGCCTGTCTCGGATGTTATCCACCGACATAACAAAGGTACGAATTATATTTGACATGGCCAAATATATTCCCCCATGTTAATAACTTTATTATCATGTATAGATTGTTAATAATTCTATACCTGATAAGTCTCTCATGTATAGTTTCTATACATGATAAACTATTCGTGTTAAAATTAGGTTATTAAGTCGTGCTTAAATTAGGTTATTAATCCCCCCACATGGTCAGTTACTTGGTCGGTACTTGGTCGGTAATAGAGGGGGACCATCTAATAATCCTATACATGACATATTAAAAATCGGAAATTCCGATTATTCTCATGTTAATAACTTTATTTGTATATGTCATCGGATTGACATCACCCCAGGGGGGACCATCTAATGATACCTTCATTCATAACATACCGGGGGGAAGGGACCCGTCATAATGGTCAATAACATACCTACCCTCCCCCCATTTACCCCCCTATACCGTGGGGA
>Ga0194059_1000560_pt1 | contig 17367 bp, 20 predicted proteins | sample SepL6211m_MetaG_FD_163426 | JGI IMG/M metagenome (GOLD analysis project Ga0194059, IMG submission 163426) | Anoxic zone freshwater microbial communities from boreal shield lake in IISD Experimental Lakes Area, Ontario, Canada - Sep2016-L626-11m | ecosystem: Environmental > Aquatic > Freshwater >... | reverse complement strand
GCGATACAGCAACCGAAGAGAATAATGGTGACGTTTCTTCTAAATTTAATTTACCATCTCCAGATAATATTCAGGAACATATTTCTGGTATGTTGCATGGAAAACTCGGAGATTTGGCAAAAGAAATCGCCGAAGAAACCGCCGAAAGTTTGAGTTTTGGCATTGATGACGAAGTTACAGATCCGCAGGAGATTTTTAAAAAATTATTTTCAAACCCAACTAAATTGATGGAATTGGTTAAAAATGTAGGAAGTAAATTAGATACTAAAATGAAATCTGGTGAAATAAACGAAACCGAATTATTTACAGAGGCGAGCCAAATGATGAGCAAAATGAAATCAATACCAGGAATGGATAATATTCAAAATATGATTTCTAAAATGGGAATGAACATTGGGGGATTGTCAAAAGCAAATACCGGCGCTGGTGTTAAAGTAGATCAAAATGCGGTAGACCAGAAAATAAAAAAAATGAGTATGAAAGAAAGTATGAAGAAGAAGATGGAAGAACGACATTTAAATAAAATTTTAAATAAGGCCGCCGCCGAAATGTTACAAACAACTGCGAATGCGCAGCAACCGCAGAAAGCACATACAGATGATGAATTAGTTTCTATGTTTAATGAAAATACTAAAAAGACAAATACAAAAAATAAAAATAAAAAGTAGCGTGTATGCGACTACTGCTACTACTATCACGACATAATTAAAAAAGATAATATAATATATTATATATTATATTATGACAACAATTACTACTGCTTTTTGGGGGAATAATCCATCAGTTTTATTTAAAAAGAGCGACATTATGGAACTATGGCCAACAACTAATATGGATTATGAAAGAAAGCAAAATGCAATTGTGCGATTTATTATATTACTAACGTGTATCGGTTTTATATTTACATTTTCTTTAAAAATATTGGCAGTAGGAATCGTTACATTAATCATTATATATGTATTACATACATATAATTCAAAAAAAGTGGAAGGATTTACTCAGCCAATAACGCACAAGCAAACACAATTACCAACCTCAATTTTAGGAAAAAATAAAATTATTAATCCGGAAACATTAGAAGAAACGCTGAAGGAAAACTTTGTCGCAAATAATAGTAAAAATCCATTTTCAAATGTATTGCTTTCAGAAATAAAATACGACGTAAATAGAAAAGCGGCGGCGCCTTCTTTTAATCCGCAAATATATGAAGATATTACAATTGCTACCAAAAAAATGGTGCAAGATTTAAATCCCGATATTATAAACACAGATAAGCAATTATTTGGAGATTTAGCAGAAAAATTTGAGTTAGACCAAAGTAATCGTGCTTTTTATTCTACCGCAAATACTCGTGTAGTAAATGACCAAGGAGCTTATTCCAAGTTTTTATATGGAAATATGCCCAGTTGTAAAAACAATGATACGTTGGAATGTGTAAAGGATAATTATCGTTATACTTTATATTAATATCTTCAGCCCTCTTCCAGATATTATTTTAATCTAAATATTAAAATAATATGTATTAATATTAATGGCATTTGTTACAAACTATTCTTTTGATAATATGTCAAGAATTGGTAATGACGCTTGTTTCCAAGATCAAAATTCTATACAAAATATGAAGTATGCGAATTATAATTTAGAAAACTATTTCGCAAACGACTGTACTATGAAAATCCCAATTGCGGTTGCAACAGCCCAACCTGGTATTATGTATAATGGTACAAGTCCAGTTGGCTCGGGCGGTTGTGTAGTAGATGATAGTTCAAGACTATTATTCGGCAAGCACAACACGCATCCTAAAAGTAAAATAGATTTATATCAGAGACCATTTATGACAGTTCCATATTTAGGTAGAGGTTCAGTTGATCCTGTATTAGAATCGCAAATACAACAAGGAGAGATGATAACTAATAAACGCACAGTAACTGGCTTACCAGAAAAAAGTTATTTAAAATATACAAGCACACCACTTCAATCAAATATACATAACAGAGTGACAAATCCAGTGTATTGTATAGAAAGCGTCGCATCTGACGGATGGATACGTGGTGGTATTCCCTCGCGCGAATTAACACGTGACCGCGAATTTTTAAATAGACAAAATCAACAACCTACCGCAGCAATGTATTAATTATATAATTAAGTATATAAATATATTCATTTTTCAATAGTTTAAACAATACTCCATCAATTTTAACATAATATGTATACATATACTTGTAATTTTATTCCCACATATATGTTCTATGATCCGTCGTTATGCTCGATTAATCCAATAAGTAGTTTATATATAGAAAATAAATCAACAAATGCCGACGACAGTAGCACTAATGCAAAATATATGAAAGTGAATACAGAGGTTGACGACGATTCCGAACACGTTAGTACAGAAGAAGATGAAGATATGGATATTGATTATGATCCAATCGCAAGCAAATATTTATATGAAAGTGAAATTTTACACGCATTTAATACGACTGAGTTTGACGAAATAAATATTAATACAAAAATCGAACAATTATATAATCATATTCAGAGTATTCAAGAAACGAATGAAACGGCAAGAGTATTTTTAAGTTATGCGCTACAATTATCTTTGAATACTCTGTTGAGCAATGACGAATATTCCGGATTTATTATATTATTTTCTTATCACTTCTTTCATATAACTCATTTATGTATTCTTGAACTTCTTGGCGCATACGGTACTCAGGATATCTCTCACAAAAACATGAATAGTCTCGCTCATTGTATTCGGTTATTTATTAATAATGAAGAATAAGTAATACAATAAATAAAATAGACGAATTGTAAAATAAACAATTATAATAATATATTATTATAATGGCTTCTACAAGAAATAACAATACTCCGGGAAATTATCGCCTTGAACAAAACACTTATAAAGAAAACGCAAAATATAATCTTTATACAAATTCCGCATATGGTGAAGCGTGTCATACAAATTTGGCTGGCGTCGGTTTTATACAGGGACACGTACCGTGGAACCAACTTTCACATAATCCAGTACAAACCGAATCATTTTTGTTTGGAATTAATTCTACAAATTTAGTTCAACCGGAGCTTCCATTTCAACCTCAACCAAATTATCCACAATGTGCAAATCTATATGAACAAAACAAAACAATAATTATGCCAATGCCATTGGTTATTGAACGCAATCGTCCTTTTCCTTGTCCTTGATATTGACATTGTATTGTTTTTAGAATTAATATTCTGGCGCGTGCTTTTTAAATATACAACCATGAGACGATAATCCATTTACTTCTTGCGTTATGATTGATGCATTTTGATTTTTACAATTTGTCATCCAAATTTTAATAATACAAAAATTCTTTTTTGGCGAAATTGTAATTCCAGTTACAGAAAATACAAATTGTTCATTATCGCTAATTACATTGCCTATCAATACATATGTTAAATCACGCCATACATCATACACGTTCTTATTTGATACTTTATAAGAAAAACATCCGCCATTTTTATTCTGAGTATCCTCCCATAATGGTGTGACGCCTTCTCTCATTATAAACAACATACAATTCTTTACTATAATATCGGGTACTGTTTCTATTATCGTAATCATTTCTTCAATACTAGAAATGTTATATATTTTTTTATAACTTTTTAAAGCCCAATCTGTATCGTGCGGTAAATGTGCCCACAACGTCCATTTATTTATTGTCAAATGATATGAAGAAATATTATTTGAAATTTGAGCTGAACCAGCTTGAAGTTCTTTATATGAATTTGATAATAACATATAAAGAACATGATACAATATTTTTATATACTATTTTATATATTTTATCGATTTATATTTGAGTGTGCTGTGACGGGCGTGTATTATTTATACAGTTCAATTTCTATATTTAGCCATCAATTGCCGCGGCAATAGACAATTTTGTTATATTAAAATTTACATTTTCAGATAATTTAGTTTCTTCTTTTTCATTTAGAGACGAATGTGAATGTGGGTACGTCTCTCTAACGCGAAAAATACTCTTAATATAATAGGTTGTTGGACCGAATACAATTTCATCATTTTCAGTAACATGAATAATATCCATATTATGGTCCATTATTTCCATTGTATAACATATGTCTTTTTCATTAACAATTACCCCATGCTGACTACGTAATAAATAACAAACTACATACTTGTCAATTACATTACCAATAACGCAATAATTAAATTGTTCGCTATTAAACTCAATCAAATAATTTTTAATATCTGACAAAATGACTTGGCACAAGTATATTTTATAATTACACACTTTGTATTTCTTTACAAAAGTGCAAGTATTTTTACAAATTACCTTATTTACTGGATAACTATGAATGTCAGAATAAATTAAAAAATCCATATATCGCGAATTATACATTATCAAGTTTGATGCCTTACAAGTTAGCAAAACGCAACTATTTTTAATTAACTCTACATCATTATATAATAAATCTTTTATCTTTACAATACTATCTTCAATACACCCAAACTTACGCACATTTTTTATACACTTATTACTTTCAATTTGAATCCGACTATAGCACACAATACTATAATGAACGATTTCACAAATAAGTATATTATATTTTACTGGATAACGAATTATATATATAACACCAAATCCAATACTCAGTGTAATTCCTAAATTATAAATATTCATTGTTAATAATAATGAAATTGTAATATATATTTTTATATCATAATTTCATTATTAATTATATTCGGCATCGACTGCAGCATATAGTCATTAACATTACGTTATTTATGATTACATCAAGTTCTGTATAGGCATTATTGTTATAGCATTTGGAGTTTGAACTGCCATTTCAGAATCGTGTGATACAGACAAGTATCTGTTTTGTTCTTTCACGTAATTTTGCCCGTCTTTATTTGGTATCATCCAAGGTGGGAATGGTGGCGATGTAATATATTTTTTCTCTTCTTCTTTTTTGTATTCTTTATATTCTGGGGTTTCTTGCGAATACGTAGTTGTTGTAAATTGTTTTCCCGTTGCAACATCCATACCAAATATATAAAGCAACATACTTGTTATTACTGTCATAAATATAAAAGGAATAAATATGATGATCCATGAAACTATTCCTAAACCCATTTTACATAAAACATTCAGCAATAAAGTAATGATAATAGCAATGAATGTTTTTACTAGCGCTGTATTATAAAGTCCATTTACACTATCTAGAATGATTTGAATAATACAGAAAATTAAATATATAAGAGCAGGAGGACATAGCGAAAGTGACATATATATATTATTCGTTTAATAAAAGTTTTTTATTTGCCCATAAATATTATTATAAATGGAACATCAAAATTCACTACCAATTGATGTTATTATGAGACAAACAGATTATGTAAAAGAACTAGCAGAACAAAAATTATTGGAACACGATGGAAATACAATAAACGTGATTAAAGAATTTATGGGAATTCCAATTAATAATATAACTACACGTTCAAGTCCTTCTTTACAACAAGAAATGTTTACCCAAATTAGAAAACAAATGGATCTGTCAATTCGCGATTACAATAATAAACAAAATGCCAAACTAGAAAAAGAACTGGCTGACAACGCAACACAGTAAAACATAAATAGAAAATTATATACTATATTTATAGTTAGTATATAATTAAAGAGAGAGCGAAAGCGCTTTATTATCAAATACATCATTGTATGGGCGCCGTGCATTTTTTTTTATCTGTTGTAAATTGCTATTGCTTGATGGAATAACTTTATGATTAATAATAAAGTCGTCATTATCATCATAGTATTCCGGCAAAATACGCGTAAGCGGCTTATCTATCAATAAATAAAGCCGATGACTTTTTAATAAAGCACGATATTCCTGAATAGACAAATTTCCGTAATATTTTTCCAGAATATAATGTGGGTTTGGTGCTGGTTTAATGTTTTTATTATACTCGTATATTTTCGAATAAATGTGATTTAGTAGAGAGTATCTCTCAAATCTAACCGAATGATCGATGTTTTCATTCATTAAATGAGCAACCGCACATTCTGGGCTACAGAAACAGCCATATACGTGATATGTATCCTTCATTTTAAACTTGGGAATATAAATTGAGGGATTGTCAAAATCATACGAGCACCAAAAACACGCTGATTTTTTGTCAGATATATTATTAATATGTAAATTGTGTTCTAATATTTTCAGTTTTTTCCATATATCTTTTGTATCGATTGCGTTATCTGACATATCAATCGCAAAGTTTCCGCTACTAATCGTTGTTGTAATTATATTTTCAATAGAATGACCACAAGACGCTTCATCGCACACCTGTTCATACTCGTTTTGAACGCTATCGAAATTATATGGGTCAATGTTTGAATTTGTAAAATTTGAATTATATTCACCGATATTACTTAAATCCTTAATTGAACATTTAAGATGCAATATTATATTTGGCTTTACCATATTAATTATTTCAGGAACGGCTAAATTACTAATAATTTTACCACCCTTTGGCTTGCGTCCACGCTTCTTACATACGGTTTCTTCTACACTAATTAGACTGCTGGGTTCTGTCTTTTTTGCGCGCTTTTTACATAGTGATGTTGCCACTGCCGCTACAACTACTTCTTTATTTAAACTCATTTTTATACAATATTATTCAATTACTTTAAATCGTTTATAATACTTAATTTTGCCGACTAGTTCGGCTTGCTTGTGCTGCGTTGATTTGTTTCATAACACGCACGACAAACAGGCACATAATTATCATCTCCACCTATAAGAAATTGTAATTTATTACTAGAAACCCGATGCGAAAAAATGGCAGGCGTTCCATCACGGCAAAAACCGCATAGCGATGTTATTTTTGTTACTTTATCACATAATGGAATAAGATCAAGTATTGTTCCGAACTTTTTTCTCTCAAAATCGCCGTCTAATCCGCAAATATATATATGTTTTTTATGTTTCAATAAATCGGCAACGCAAGGATATAAATCATCGAAGAATTGCCCTTCGTTAATTAATACGACATCAGCTTGACGAAATTGAATATGTGAATTATAAATATTATCTTCTTCTTTACTTATATTATTCCATAGCGATAATAGTTCTCTTGTTTGAATACACGGTATCGTTATATTATCGTGAGTACTTAATCGCGTTTCGTGATAACGCGTATCTGCAGAATGATTAATGACGATAATTGGAATATTACAAAATATATTTTGTTTATATATTTCAAGTAGTTTACTTGTTTTACCTGAAAACATTGGACCAATAAATAATTCAAGATATCCGCATTTATTAGAACTGGAACTATTCGTTTTTGTCATTATTGTAGTCATTGTTGCGTGTGTTGTCGGGTCGGTTTGTATTATATTAATTTCTTTATTATTATATTATTTTTCAATAGATAAGCGCTTCTTTATATTGCGTTATTAACCATATTATTTATAATATATATTAAAATGAAGTATATTATAAATTACATACATTCATTATGAGTATTCCATGGGTAGAATCTTGGAGACCAACGAAAATTATAAATGTTATACTAGACCCGCTTAATCGAGAGATAATGAATAATATAGTTGAAACAGGATATTTTCCAAATTTATTAATATATGGTCCGCCCGGAGTAGGGAAAACGTCGAGCGTAATCGCATTAGTCAATGAGTTTCAAGAAAAGCATAATTATAAAACAAAAAGTTTAATTATTCAAAATAACGCAAGTGATGATAGAGGGGTTGATATTATTCGGAATCAAATTAGTCAATTTGTAAATTCCAAATCGCTTTTCAATGACGGAATGAAATTCATTATACTTGATGAAGCCGATTATATGACAAAAAACGCACAACAAGCATTGAAATATTTACTACAAGAATATTCTATATCTGTGCGTTTTTGTCTAATTTGTAATTATATAAGTCGCATAGATGAAGGATTACAAAATGAGTTTTTAAAAATGCGTTTTAATAAAATACCAGATAAAGACATTCATCAATTTCTCTCTTATATTGCACAAAAAGAAGGATTGGCTACGTCAGAACAAACCATATTATCAATACAGCAATTATATAAGTCTGACATAAGAAGTATGATAAATTATATGCAATCTAATCAAAATGTTCTCGATAATGAAAATTTTAGAATTATAAATAATGACGTATTAGAGAGAATTTATATAAAAATGATGAATAAAAAGGCGCATATTATTGAGTTTATTAGAGAAATAAGCGTAGAATATAATGTAGATGTGAAGAATATAATTAAATATTTTATCAATTATATTATTAGAGCTAAACCGTGGATTATTAACAAAGGGCTATTGGATAGCATAGAAAATATTATGCATTACCAGGATTGTAAAAATGAATATTATATAGGTTATGCTATAACGCAATTAACTGATTATATGGTATCTGCGCCGTTGCCGTCGTCGTTTTAAATATATAAAAATTGATTATATATTTAATTTAAAGAATTTAGGGCAAAGTAATTATACACAAAAATGTCAGCAATGTCAATATTCACAATGTCGTCAACAAGTATCGATGATGAATGGGAAACGTTCTTATTGGGTCAACGTACAACGCCAGAGGTCGAAGTAGATTTTGTCGCACAACCGCCGCAAAAACATTCTAATTGTTTTGGTTATGACGATTCAAAAAAAATAGACCCAACCCCAGATCCTAATATAGATGCTGTTTCCATAATTGAACCGGTACCAAAAGCAATACCGAAAAATCTCGTTGCCGATGAAGATATACCCGTTGCGTCGGACATATATATTTCAACGAAATCAAAAATAGCATATTTAAATCAAATGATAGACCTACATACGATTTTCTGGGGAATACAAATAATATCTTATTCTCAACCAAAAGAAGGTATTATTAAAAAGCAAATGAAATTTAATTCAATGAAAGAAGAAGAACTTGCCATTATAAAAGAAAATTTAAAAAATGAAACATACTACGATGAACAGATTATTACTAGCATACATAATCCAACAGGTCGAATTAAATTTAAGGATATTCGCAAGGTTAGTGTCGGCATTTCAAAAAAGGATATTCTAAGTTATCGTATAAAAAAGAAGAGCGCTTTTTATAATTGCTTTGTTATGATAATGCGTATTAAGGTTGGCGATATATATAAGGAGTTTCATATTAAAATATTTAATACGGGTAAAATGGAAATACCTGGTGTTCAAAATGATACAATATACGAAATTATTTTGGTAAAAATATTAACCACATTACAACCATTTATTGTATCTGATATACCATTAGGATACAAACAACAAAGCGATACTGTATTAATTAATTCCAACTTTAATTGCGGATTTTATATTAACCGCGAAGTTTTACACGAGTTATTTAAATATAAATATAATATTCAAAGCATATACGATCCGTGTTCTTATCCAGGAATTCAGTCAAAATTTTACTATAACCCCGACGTTGAAATACAAACTGGTAGTAAAATTCCAGAAGATAAAAAACACTTGTATAAAAATGTCGTAGAAGTATCATTTATGATATTTAGAACAGGAAGCATACTTATCGTCGGTATGTGTGATGAACACGTATTATATTGCATTTACGAATATTTAAAGATAATACTTGTGGCGGAATTTCATAAAATAAATCAAATGATTATTACAGATGAAAACCGAATTGTAAAAGACAAACGAAATAAAATCAGAAAGAAAACGATAGTCATAGATATTATTCAAACAGTTTAATTAGTTGCGTTGGTTTTAATAAAAGTATGGGTTTCAAGTATATGTTTTCTCTCATTTGTTTTGGAGAAGTGTCTATATTTTTTATATTTTTACAAAATTTCCCCAAACATTCTAAATATTGTTCTGGTGTATAAATCTCGTTAAAATATTCGTATAGTAATTCGGTTAAACAATACAAATTACAATAGTTTATATATGATATATCATACGCAACTATGCTTTTCAATGTCTCCGATATCAAATCATATACATTTAAAATGTTTTCAAATAAATGTGAATGTTGTTGTGACTGTGATTGAATTAGTTTCGGATTTCCATAATAATATATATATGATACAACCATTTTTATAATATTTCCGTGAATGATAATTGTATTATATGTATTTTGTTCTTTGTTGGATGGAGAATTGTTTAAATTTTTACATAACGATTTATTGATATCAAATATCGTTTTCTTATAAATAAATAATACCGCGTCTGATATAGTTAATTTCAAAAACGTGTTAGACACGTCCATGATTTGATTAACGAATTCAATGTAAAAATAAATAGACTTTTGACAATGTTCACGAGCAATATGTATATTTTTTGTGTAATATATTAAACTGTAAAATATGTGATAAATAGATTCCAAGCCTTTAATGAAAATATAAAAATGGTTTTTATTATTGATATTGATATATATTTCATTCATACGCTTTGTATATTCATTTGCCAAATTTAATTGCTGCGTTAATAAATCGCTTATATTACAGTTTAAAGAAGATAAATAATTGTCCGCATTCGTCAATGTATATTTAGTTCCTTTTGTTGTAGTTGTTGGCGGCGGAATTTGTTCGTCAAATAACATAATTTATATATATATTAATATAATTTTAAAAGTATTTAAAGACATTAAAAAATAAATGATTATAATGTCTACAGAAAATCAAATTGGAACTGCGGCAGGTGCTGCAGCGGCAAGTTATAGATTACCAAGCGAGGCCACACTAAAACACGCTGCAAAGCTGGCAGTTGTTGAAGATAAACCTATTATGTTAGATTATTGGGCATCGTCTCTTGATAAAAAGGCATTAATTGGTGTGCGTGACGGTGGTGAAAAACTGTTAGTAAAGAGCGAAGATGAATATACATCACCTGTTGCAAAGTTTTATAAGAGTGGAACTGAGTATATTGTAATTACTGAAAACTCAATTTATTTGGTTTCTTCTGATATTCCTACTCGCAAAATTTCTTAAATATTGCCTTATGCGATTTTAACTATATATTAATATATAGTTAAATTATTGTTGTTTCGATGTAATGCAACATTCCAAGTCCAAAAATATAATTTCCAATCTTCATTATTGATTTACACATTTTTACACGCTTATTCAACATAAATATTTTATATATTACGTTATTATATATGACATTCGGCAATTTTTATTTTGGAAAAGATGGGTTTTTTTATAAAAAAAATCAAAATGTCGGCGTCAAACGAAATCCCAACGCCAGTCTTAGTTGTAGCCCACCTCAAAATATATATAATAGATATGGCTAAAAACTGGACTGTTAGTTCATACTTACAAGGGTGTAAATAATGTTAATACAATAAACCCTAATAACCCAATTCCTAATAATTTTGTATATTTTTATAGTTTTTGTAGTGATCCTATAGACACTATATCAACAGGGGCTTCACATAATACACATAGATTTTTAGGTAATGAACAATTACAAATTAACTGGAATTTAGATATGAATGCTACAACTTCAGACACCTATCAAATAGATGTATATGCATATACATTCCTACATAATTAATTTTTCTGTTTTATTAAAAATATTATATTAGTATTTTAATATTTTAATACTAATATAAAATATAGTTAATAGTATTGACTAATGTCATTATCATATTATCATCTTTTCAATATTACGCAATTAACAAAATACACAATTAATCGGCTTATACAAAAGGCTAATGAGATTATAGTAGATCAGGAACATGTAATTTATAATCTTCGAGGTAAAACGCTTATTAATTACTTATTATGTGATAATATCGCACGCTCTTTTCAAGCGGCAATGTATAAACTCGGAGGACAAGTAATATCTATATCTGACATCACGAACACATCTATGAAAAAGGAAGAAGATTTAAAAGATACAATTAAATCCGCTTGTTATTATGGCGACGTTATTATAATTAGACATCCAGAAAAAGGAATTGTTGAAAAATTAACGCAACTATCTTCTATACCAATAATTAACGCGAGTAATGATAGTTCAGGAGAACATCCAACGCAAGCATTGGTTGATATATATACAATTCATACAGAACTTATGAAAAAGGGCATTCACCTTAATAGCGACCGAAGATATCCATCGTTAATCATTACTTTTATAGGCGACTTATCGCGTAGCTACGATTTTCATTCGCTTATTCATTTATTATGTTTTTTTCCGTGTATTCGTTTTAACTACGTTTGTCCGGATAATATGAAATTACCAGAAGAAATATATACAATGATAGAAGCAAAAGGAATACAACAAGAATATACGTCATTTGAAGAAATAATACATATTACTGATATATTTTACGTTACAACAATACAACATCAAATTATGAATATGAATACAAATAAAAATGGATACGGGTACGGATATACGCGTATTAGTGAAAGTGACAGCAACGCAAAATATAGTATTTCTGTATCAGATACGACAAATATGAAAAATACCGCATTTATTATGTATTCATCGCAACAAGACGATTATACAAACGCAAAATCTGTGTATTTAAATCAAGTAAAGTACGGCATTTATATGAAAATGGCGATTCTCCATGAGGTCGTACATTATTCGTCGTTGTCACAATTATAATTGTTATAATAATAAAAATCTTATTATAACAATAAATACTCAAAAATAAAATGAGATGCAGATATGTAATTTAAAAAATGGTTTTTATTTGTTCAATTTGCTCAGTTGTGAGAGAAGTAGGAAAATCCACTTTGAAATGAATAATTAAATTACCTCGCGTATTTTCTCTCATTAAACCCATATTCGCAATCACTTTATGATATTCTGGTTGAATTATATTACCCGAATAATTATTAATTGTATATACTTTGTCATTGATATATTTCAATTCGAATGAAAACCCACATAGAGCATCCTTCAATGATATATGTCGCTCAATATATAAATCTAATCCTCTTCTTTCAAACGACGAATTATTTTCAACTTTAATGAATATCTTTATATCGCCCTTACAATTATCATCAACTATATTTCCTTGTTCTTTCAATAAAATGAGCTCTCCATCATCTATTCCTTTTGGTATATCAACATATATTGTTTGCTTTTCGTGTACTTGCATGTTATTTTCAATTATCCAACGCTCTATTTCAACTGGAGATTGAGCGCCATTTAATACTTGTTCCATACTTATTTGCATATGTTGTATTATTGGTGGTGGCTTTTGACGTTGTTGATGAATCTGGACTGGAACACCATTCTTAAAAACACGAATATGAGATCCTTGAAAAGGTGGGTTAAATCCATTATTTCCGTGCATTTGTTGCATATGCGTCATCCGAATACCCGGTCCTCCCATACCCATACTTCCTAAACCTCCTGTGGAATTCATTCCACCTCCAAAAAACAAACTTGATAATATATCATTCAAATCAGGACCGTCGCCACCCATACTCATTCCACATCCTCCTCCAAACATACTATCAAATGGATTATTATTGCGCATATCATATTCTCTCTTCTTCTCAGGATCTCCTAATACTTCAAACGCCGAACTAATACATTGAAATTTATCTTTTACCGAATTGGGATCATGTTGATTTTTATCAGGATGGTATTTTAAAGATAATGTACGATACGCCTTTTTAATTTCATCTTGTGTCGCATTTTCAGAAATACCTAATGTCATATAATGCGTTTGTTCTTTTGATTCCGTTGAAGAAGAATGAGTATTCATAATATAATATTTATTAATTATATTATATAAATTAATTATAAACCTAATTCATTTAATATCAATATTAATGTCGGCAATAATGTCATCAACGTTAGTAAAAAGAAATATTCTAGAAAAATTATTTATTGATAAGTATAAACCCATTTTTTTGAATAACTATATTCTTGAAAAGAAATTTATTGATACATTAAAAATACTTATTCAAATTAATAAACTAAATATCTTGTTTGTTGGAAATATCGGTAGTGGTAAAACATCTATTTTACATACAATCGTTAAAGAATATTATAAAAATTATACACAATCGGAATACAGTGACAACGTTCTTCATATCAATAATTTAAAAGAGCAAGGTATTAGTTATTATCGGAATGATGTAAAAATATTTTGCCAAACAATGTCTCGTATTCCAAATAAAAAAAAAATTATATTACTTGATGACATTGATATTATTAATGAGCAAAGCCAACAGATATTTAGAAACTTTATAGACAAATATAGCAATAACGTTCATTTTATATCGTCGTGTAGTAGCATACCAAAAGTAATAGAAAGTATTCAATCCCGTTTTTCAATTATCCGAATTCAATCTATGCAAAAACCTGAATTACGCAAAATAATGACAGAAATATCAACTAAAGAACACATTACTATTGAAAATGATGCAACCGAATTTATTCTTGACGTTTGCAATAATACCTCAAAAGTATTAATTAACTATATGGAAAATTTCAAGCTGATAAATCGTCCAATTACATTAAATATTGCGAGCCAAATATGCACTAATATTAGTTTTATTATATTTTCTAAATATACAGAGTGCGTTAAAAATCGTGATTTGACCGGAGCTATTAATATATTATTATCAATATACGATAAAGGATACTCTGTTATGGATATTCTCGATAACTATTTTTTATTTGTTAAATCATCATCAATTCTTACTGAAGAACACAAGTATAAAATTATTTCAATAATTTGTAAATATATTAATATTTTCTATAATATACACGAAGACGAAATAGAACTGTCGTTATTTACAAATAATATTTTAAATATTATGTAAATGTAGTTGTATTATTAAAACACGATTTTAATAATATTATATTATTATATATGTCAATTCAAATTTTTAAAAACAATGTTCCTAATCATTACTTATTTAATTTATTAGATAATATATGCGTTAAAATAAAAAATTATTATATCATTAATTATGCTTCTTTTAAAAAAGGAACATATAATACATACATAAGCGATTTTATCACATTTCCAAGCAATCGTATTTAAATAAACAAATAACATATAATTCATTTATAACGGTAATTCGGCAAATATGTCGGTTTAATAAAATCAAATACATAAGTAATATTAAATATGATAAATCAACATATCAAATATATTATTATATATATTTACCATACGTAACAATTGACAATACTACACTCGCTGACGTGGATGCTGACGAGGATTCTGATAAAAAAATTGAAATACTTTTATAACTGAAAAATATAAGTAATTCAAACAAACACAACACACCAAAAATGACATCACAAGTCCCAACAGCATCATATAAAACTACGCTCTCATCATTAATGAGAGAGAAAAAATACGCAAATACAAGACAAGAACAAATGATTATTATACATAAAATATATATTATCGTTAACGAAAACCAACAATCGCTTTCCACCGAGTATGGTTTCTTATCACAAGCAATATACGGTTGTGCATTAAATAAGCGCGATGAAGTTATTTCTAAGTCTCGCGGCAGTACAGAACTACATTATGCTAAACTTGTGCGAACAAATATGAGCGCATTTTGCGAATATTATGAAGGTATTTGCTTGGGAACGCATTCAAAAATGACAACCGACGTATTTCGTCATATTAATAGTTATTTGCGGGCAAAATAATATGCATATATGCGTAGGCAACGCAAATAATGTATTACCATATTTTTTTTTGTTTATTCACTCTCTTTTTACACCACGAAATTTTAAATATGCGATGTATATATAATGTTAATTGTTATATCTGACATTAACATTATATAAAATAACAAAGTACGATTACATATCAAGCAAACTTATTTGCGTCATACTATCTGTAATTAATCTTTTTTCAGTGTCATATTGTTCTTTTAACATTAAATTATGATGCGTTAATTGTTCGATTGTATTATTTCGTCCGATAATATCTCTCTCAAAACGGGCAATAATGAGTTTTTGATTCATAATAGTTATTTTCATATCCTCGCATTCTTTATAATAGTTTTGTTTATTTGTATTGAGAGAAATTAGCCAATTACGATGACACAATGTCTTACAATGTGCCGAAAAAGATGCGTGATTATTAAATATTTTATCTTTTCTGGATCCACACAAACAACGTATTCCATTTTTGATTTTACCAAAAGAAGGTATTATATCTATATAACTACAATTGTTATCAACGCTCGCACTATAATATTCAGGTTCAAGTGTTAAATCCATAATATAATATTTGTCATATTTATTTCTTTATATTACTTATGTATATGTATATATAACTTTACTTTTGCGCTGCGTTGCATTAATTCGGTCCAGGAATGGAACGCGGATATTTCATACTCGGCACATCATTTCCTATATTAATTGGTTTTAATCCCCACACTGGAGCGCCAGATGGCACTTTCCAAAAACTTACAAATTCATTCGGTCTTTGTTTCATTGGTTCAATCACACCCATTGCGCCGTATTGTGTATTTGCCAGCAAAATATATTGTGATATTATCATTTTACCTTCTAATACCTGCGCGGGCGACATACAAATAAACCAGTTGTAATGATTTCTACTTTTCAACTCTTTTTCTGGTATATAAATACCGTACATGTTTTTATTAAAGTCGATATAATTTTCAGATAACAAATTATCAATTAGTACTTGCTGATGTTCTACCGTCTTTGTTCCGATCATTTCACCATCCAATAATTTCATTTGATGCTTTTTAATTCGGGCATCACACCATCGGTTAAACGTACCTAATAACTTCATTTCATCGGTCTGGTCGGCTGATATCTCTCTTTGCATAAATTCTATTAATTCCGAAATGACACGCGACTCTCTATGTGCCCCCATAAATTCTATACTCGGATAAAAATCAAAAGAAGAAGAGGTTATATTACGATTAACAAACTCGCCAATAAATGGGGCTTGCGCAGCATCATCATATAGTTCTTTTAGATTTCGCATACATATAAATGACGTTGGAACACGAATACCACCATATTTATATAATAACTTCGTCATACCCAAATCTATCATATACTGCTTTATTGGCGCGGAAATACGCGTAAGGTCTATGTTCCAAAGAGGCAGTAATTTGGCAAATGACTTGTCATCTATCAAGCAAATGTGAAACGAATTATCACATTTTTCAATAATCGTCTTCACAGTTAAATATAAATAAGGCTGATTTAACTGATACGATGAGCGTGACCCAAACGATTCCCATTTTCTGGAATTATACTCATAATCTACAAAAATCCATAATATGGGCTTTGATATTTTCGTTAGTCGCACGTCATCCGAATCAAATAATAAATACTTTTGTATAATATTGTAA
>Ga0194059_1000557_pt1 | contig 17393 bp, 17 predicted proteins | sample SepL6211m_MetaG_FD_163426 | JGI IMG/M metagenome (GOLD analysis project Ga0194059, IMG submission 163426) | Anoxic zone freshwater microbial communities from boreal shield lake in IISD Experimental Lakes Area, Ontario, Canada - Sep2016-L626-11m | ecosystem: Environmental > Aquatic > Freshwater >... | reverse complement strand
GTTTTGGTTGATCTACGTGCACGCGGTGAAATTTAAGGAGCACAAAAATGGCTAAAGGCGGCAGAGAAAAAATCAAATTAGAGTCATCAGCTGGTACTGGTCACTTCTATACCACTTCAAAAAACAAGCGTACAAAGCCTGAGAAAATGGAGCTCATGAAGTTTGATCCAACCATTCGCAAGCACGTTGCTTACAAAGAAACAAAGCTCAAGTAATTTACTTATTTGCAGCAAATAAAAAACCCGCTACATCAGCGGGTTTTTTATTGTCTATGAATTAGCCCGCTTATACGTAGCGACGCAATCTTAAAGAGAAGTCACGCAAGCTAGATAGGCCGCTCTCTTCAGCGCGCTGACACCATATATGCAATTGCAATAACAACTGATCACCAGTCGCATTGGATCGGCCCCAGATTGCTTGTAAATCACGTCGCATTTCAATCATCTTGCGCAACTGTGGATTACTCGCAATTAACTCTTCAAGCTTTGCTTTTTCTACTTCGCTTAAGCGGGCTTCGTCCTTACCCAACCAAGTACGTGCGTCCTTCAAATGTGAGGCCAATACTTGCATGTGCTGGACTTCATTGCTAAAGAAACTACGCAGGGTCTTGCTATAGCGAGCCATGATTTCATAACGGTTAGCAATGATTGCCTCGAGAGTGCCTTGATCAGCAGGGCGTAAGTCCCTCAGTACTGGTTTTGGCGGGGTCTTCTTCACTTTAGCCAAACCAACTGCGCTCATCATCTGAATATAAAGCCAGCCAATATCGAATTCGTACCACTTGCTGGAGAGCTTGGCGCTCGTCGCGAAGGTGTGATGATTGTTATGCAACTCTTCGCCACCAATCAAAATTCCCCAAGGGAAAATATTAGTGGAGGCATCTTCACAATCATAGTTGCGATATCCCCAGTAGTGACCAATACCGTTAATGATGCCCGCGGCAGTAATCGGAATCCACAGCATTTGTACAGCCCAAACAGTAAGGCCAATTGCGCCAAACAAAAACATATCAATGATGAGCATCAAGGCAAGACCTTGCCAAGAGAGTATGGAATACACATTGCGCTCAATCCAGTCATCCGGAGTGCCGTGGCCAAACTTCCTTAAAGTTTCTTGATTGGTAGATTCTTTTTTATAGAGTTCAGCACCACGAGAAAGAATGGTATTGATACCTAGAATTTGCGGGCTATGAGGATCATCAACGGTCTCGCATTTAGCATGATGCTTGCGGTGAATAGCGGTCCACTCCTTGGTAACCATGCTGGTCGTAAGCCATAACCAAAAGCGGAAAAAATGGGCTGCAATTGGATGCAAATCCAAAGCACGGTGCGCCTGGCAGCGATGCAAAAAAATAGTGACGCCAGCAATAGTGATATGGGTGACGATTAAGGTGAAAATCAGAATTTGCCACCAAGCCCAGTTTAAATAGCCGTGAGCGAGCCAACTGAAAAATAGGTCAAAACTTGAAACTGAAGCTGTATTCAAAAGGGTGTCCCCAAAGAGATCTAAACCTTTATTTTAATTCTTCTCAGCCTTCTCAGCCTTTTTAGTTTTGACTTTTTTCTCTTTTAAGGCTTCTTTATCACCATCTAAAACTGGTGCAGCTGCCTTTCTTTGGAACACAGCTCCAAAGAAACCATCTGTCCCATGAATATGTGGCCACAACTGCCACCAAGGGTTATCAGGGCTGCAACCAACGGGTAACTTGTCTTTTGAAAAGAGGGGCTTTAGAACCTCGGCCGCTGGAACGACCTCAAAATCAGGGTGTGATGCCAAGAAAGCCTCGGCAATAGCTTGATTTTCTTGGGGTAACAGGCTACAGGTGGCATAAACCAGACGACCGCCTGGCTTTAGTAAACGACTTGCAGAAGCCAAAATATTGGTTTGTTTTTCGTTTAACTCCAAGATACCAGTAGGCGTTTGACGCCATTTGATATCAGGGTTGCGTCTGAGTGTGCCCATACCGCTACAAGGGGCATCAACCAACACTCGATCAATCTTTCCAGCTAGACGTTTGATCTTGGCATCGTTCTCACTGTCAATCCACACGGGATGAACGTTTGAGAGGCCGCTACGGGCCTGCCTTGGCTTCAAATTAGCCAAGCGACGCTCTGATGTATCAAGAGCGTACAAACGCCCTGTGGAGCGCATGAGTGCCCCAATCGCTAAAGTCTTGCCACCAGCACCAGCACAGAAATCGACGACCATTTCACCACGCTTAGGCGCAAGCAAATAGGACAGTAACTGACTGCCCTCATCTTGCACTTCAAACATGCCAGCTTTAAAGCTAACGGTGTTCTGCAAAGCAGGTTTACCGATGATGCGAACACCATCAGGCGCATAAGGAGTTGGAATGGCTTGATAGCGTCCACCCAAGGCATTCATCTCAGCAAGTAACTGCTCGCGAGTCGTCTTCATCGTGTTGGCACGCAAGTCCAGCAGGGCCGGTTGCATTAAAGACTTTGCAAGTTCCTCGCGTGTTTCTTCACCAGGGTATTTTCCAAATGCATCCCAAAGCCATTCGGGTAAGTTGTTGCGAACCAGCGGATTTAAAGTGGCTCGGTCAACGGTCGAGACATGTTGCAGCCATTCGTACTCGCCAGGCTTGAGCACGTGAGCCAAGTCAGCAATTGCACTCTCTGCGCGATTAGCGGAACCAAGACCCCCCTCGGTCAGAGCGGACATCAAACCCAAGAGGGCTAAGCGTCTAGCTTGCGATCCCTCGCCACTCACGGCAAGTTGAGAGAGCTCGTTTTTACGACGCAAAATAGCAAATGCGCTCTCAGCAATCAGCGCGCGATCTCGATTACCAAGCTGCGGCTCGGAGCGGAAATAGCGACTCACCACACGATCTGCTGGTTGCTCAAAACTCAACAACTCTGGAAGCAAGCGCTCTAAATGAAGCGCATGTTGAGGCAAAGCCTTGGCGTTGGAGAAATTCTTTTGCCCTACTGGTGCAATGAGATTGCCACCAGCATTGCGGCGCTCAGTACTCCGTTGCGGATCTCTTGATTTAGCAGCGTAACTTTTTTGGGGGCCTAGCCTAGAGCTAGATCTGGAGCCGGATTTAGAGCTACTACCAGCTCCGCGGGATGATCGTTCTTTACTCATAATTTAAATAATTGCGACTCTGGGGGTTGAAGCTTCACTTGATTACCTTCTATTCGCAATCGTCCATCAAGGAACCATTTTACGGCCCGCGGGTAAATCCGATGCTCTGCGGCTAAAACACGCGCCGCCAAACTGTTGGCATCATCCCCTTCCAGCACTGGAACAGAGGCCTGGCAGATGATTGGGCCTTCATCCACGCCTTCGGTCACGAAATGAACGGTGGCGCCATGCTCCTTCACTCCAGCCTCTAAAGCACGCTCATGGGTGTGCAGACCAGGGAAGGCTGGAAGCAACGCTGGGTGGATATTGATCAATCTACCCTCAAAATGACGAATAAAGTCCGGGGTCAGAATTCTCATAAAGCCGGCTAAAACCACTAAATCAGCGCCCAATTCATCAATCTTGGCAATTAAAGCCGCATCGAAAGACTCTCGGCTAGCATGCTCACGGTGTTCAATGGAAAAGGCAGGGATACCCTGAGAGCGAGCAAAATCAAGGCCCTTAGCGGCTGAGTGGTTTGCAATTACCCCAGCAAACTTGACTGGCCACTGCTCTTTTTGGGCTATTTTGACGATGGCCTCGAAATTAGATCCGCGGCCAGAGATTAAGGTGACGATAGAAGGCATGCCCACAATATAATTCAAGGCTACCCTGAAAGCGATTTGTGAACGTATTCCGTGGCCCCACCCAGTTTTCTGCAGGACCAGCTTGTGCCTTAACCATCGGCAATTTCGATGGCGTGCACAGGGGTCATCGCGCCTTGCTCGAAGAGCTTAAAAAAGGTGCCGAAGAAAAAGGTTTGGTCAGCTGTGTCATGACGTTTGAGCCCCACCCTAAAGAATTCTTCTCCCCAGAGCAGGCGCCGCCCCGCATTCTGAATTTGCGTGACAAGTTAGCCGCCTTTGCAGACATCGGAATTGATCGCATCGTCGTAGAGCATTTCAACGCTGCATTTGCCAAACTCACTCCAGAAGAATTTGTTTCTGAAATTCTCATTAGACGTCTCAATGCAAAATGGATTTTGATTGGGGATGATTTTTGCTATGGTGCAAAACGTGCTGGTAATTTTTTAACTCTTAAAGCTGCCGGTGAAAAATATGGCTTCGAAGTTTCCAGCATTCATACCGTTCATGAAGGTGGTGAGCGTATTTCTAGCTCAGCATTACGTACTGCTCTTGCCAATGGCGATATGACACAAGCCAACAAACTACTTGGTCGTCACTATGGAATTTCTGGGCATGTGATTCATGGTCAACAACTAGGTCGCACTCTGGGCTTTCCAACATTGAACTTGGCTGTTGCCAATCACCTACATCATCGCAAGCCGGCAACCAGCGGTATCTTCACTGCCCAGGTCATTGGCCTAACAGATCAGCCTTTGCCTGCAGTAGCTAGCCTTGGTGTCAGACCTACCGTGGAAGATGAAGGCCGCGTATTACTTGAGACCCATATCTTTGATTACCAACAAGATGTTTACGGAAAAATTATTACCGTTGAACTCTTAGAAAAAATTCGTGATGAGGCAAAGTACGATAGCCTCGACACTCTTACACAAGCTATTGCAGCAGATGCAAGGCACGCCAGAAATTATTTCCAGAAAAAAGTCTATGTCTGAAAAAGAAAACACCTATCCCGTCAACCTACTAGATACATCCTTCCCGATGCGGGGTGATCTTGCCAAACGTGAGCCTCAATGGGTCGCGCAATGGCAGAAAAATAAACTTTACGAAAAAATTCGTGAAGCACATGACAATCAACCAAAGTTCATCTTGCATGATGGTCCTCCTTATGCGAATGGTGATATTCATATTGGCCACGCTGTTAATAAGATTCTGAAAGACATGATCGTGAAGTCCCGCTGGCTCATGGGTTTTGACTCCGTGTATGTTCCTGGTTGGGACTGTCATGGCATGCCGATTGAGATTCAGATTGAAAAACAGTTTGGTAAAAATTTACCCACTGCTGAAGTTCAATCCAAAGCACGCGCATATGCGCAGGTTCAGGTAGATAAGCAAAAGATTGATTTTGAGCGTCTGGGCGTTCTGGGCGACTGGAATAATCCCTATCTCACCATGAACTACAGCAACGAGGCTGATGAGATTCGTGCTTTGGGCAAGATTTGGGAAAAAGGCTATGTCTTCCGTGGTTTAAAGCCAGTGAACTGGTGCTTTGATTGCGGCTCAGCGCTTGCTGAAGCTGAAGTGGAATATCAAGACAAGACTGATCCTACCGTTGACGTTGGCTTTGCATTCGATGATGCACAAAGACCACAACTTGCCAAAGCGTTTGGCTTAAACGAGCTTCCAGCTAAGCCTGGAATGATTGTGATTTGGACCACAACACCTTGGACCATTCCTGCTAACCAAGCAATGAATGTTCATCCAGAACTGACATACGCATTAGTCGATGTTGGTGACAAACTCCTGATCCTTGCTCAGGATCGCGTTGAGACTTGCCTGCAAGACTATGGCCTAGAAGGTAAGGTGATTGCGACTTGCTTGGGTAGCGCATTAGAAAATATTTCTTTTTGGCATCCATTAGCAAATTTGCATGAAGGCTACCGTCGCCTCTCTCCCATCTACACAGCTGAGTATGTGACCTTGGATACTGGCACCGGCATTGTTCACTCTGCTCCAGCTTATGGTGAGGAAGACTTTAAATCCTGCAAAGCGCACCAACTTGCCGACAAAGATATTCTCAACCCAGTTATGGGTAATGGTGTCTATGCTTCTTGGTTGCCGCTCTTTGCCAATGAATATATCTGGAAAGCCAATCCTAAGATTGTGGAAGCCATGCGTGAAGCTGGCAGTCTGCTCAGGGATAAAACTTACACCCACTCGTACATGCATTGCTGGCGCCACAAATCACCGATTATTTATCGCGCTACCTCACAGTGGTTTGCGAGCATGGATAAGAAACCGTCCGACGGCAATGCAAGCTTGCGCGAAACTGCCCTAGCAGGCATTGAGAACACGGAGTTTTTCCCGGCCTGGGGTAAGCAACGTTTACACAGCATGATTGCCAATCGCCCTGATTGGACCTTGTCACGCCAACGTCAATGGGGCGTCCCGATGGCCTTCTTTGTACATAAGGAAAGCGGTGAACCACATCCACGCACTGTTGAGCTACTTGAAGAAATTGCCAAGCTTGTTGAAAAAGACGGCATCGAGGCGTGGCAAAAATTAGAAATTGCGGAACTACTGGGTGATGAAGCGGTTCAATATGAAAAGAATCGCGACACCTTAGACGTTTGGTTTGACTCTGGCACTACTCACTGGCATGTCATTCGCGGCTCACATCGCGATGAGCTATTGACTGCTGAAGCACAAACCCCACATGGTCGCTTTGCAGATCTATACCTAGAAGGCTCTGACCAGCATCGTGGTTGGTTCCATTCTTCCCTATTAACTGGCACGATGCTCGATGGCAAGCCACCTTATAAGGCGCTATTAACTCATGGCTTTACTGTAGATGGTCAAGGCCGGAAGATGAGTAAGTCTGTGGGTAATGTGATTGCCCCACAGCAAGTTGCCGACAAGTTGGGTGCAGAGATTATTCGTCTGTGGGTTGCCTCAACCGACTACTCCGGCGAGATGACCATCTCCGATGAGATTCTCAAACGGGTTACCGAAAGTTATCGCCGCATTCGTAATACCTTGCGTTTCCTGTTGGCCAATCTTTCTGACTTTGATCCAAGTAAGCATGCCATGCCTGCAGATCAGTGGCTAGAAATCGATCGCTATGCGGTCGCCTTGGCAAATCAGCTACAAAGCGATGTGCAAGCCCATTACAAAGCTTATGAGTTTCAGCCAGCAGTGTCACGCATGCTGAGTTTCTGCTCTGAAGATTTAGGTGGCTTTTATTTAGACATTCTTAAAGATCGTCTCTATACCTGTGCGCCAGATTCAGCTGATCGTCGCGCAGCACAGAATGCACTCTTTCATATCACGCGCAATCTACTCAAGTGGCTAGCCCCCTTCCTCTCCTTCACGGCTGAAGAAGCTTGGCAGTCCTTTCCACATGGATCTAAGGAGGCGGCGCAAGAATCAATCTTCATGGAAGAATTTGGCGCCTTCCCAGAAATTTCCAAAGCAGCTGAATTGCTTGCTAAGTGGAATCGCATCCGTGAGATTCGCTCTGAAGTGACCAAGGCCATTGAGATTGAGCGCGAAGCTGGTAATGTTGGCTCATCACTACAGGCTGAACTGACTATTAAAGTGATTGATGTTGATTTTGCAATCCTCCATTCATTGGAAGATGACTTACGCTTTGTCACGATCACCTCAAGCGCGAATATTGAGTTAAGTAGTGGTGGTTTAGAGGTTCTGGTTCGAGGTAGCAAATATAAAAAATGTGGACGTTGTTGGCATCACACCGAAGATGTCGGTGGTAATACCGAACATCCAGAATTGTGCGGTCGCTGCATCAGCAATCTCTTCGCAAACGGTGAACACCGCTTGTTTGCATAAAGACTAAATTAATAGACCTCTTTATGAATAAAGCTCAGAACTTTCCTTTCTTGCGTTCTTTAGCAGTGGCTACAATAGTGCTATTGCTAGACCAGCTCAGCAAATGGTCTGCACTGAGCAATCTCAGACTCGGCATTCCTGAGGAAGTTTTACCCTTTATGAATTGGTTACTACTATTAAATCCAGGAGCAGCTTTTTCTTTTTTGGCGCAGAGTTCTGGCTGGCAACGTTGGTTCTTTACTATTCTTGGTTTAGCGGCTTCTCTCTACATTCTTTGGCTACTTCACAAAAACCAAACTGACAAGCTCCTCTCATGGGCCCTCAGTCTTATTTTGGGTGGCGCTCTTGGCAACATTCTGGATCGCATCATGTATGGGGCGGTAGTGGACTTTATCGATCTGCATTACGGTAACTGGCATTGGCCAGCCTTCAACATTGCCGATAGCGCGATCTGTATAGGCGCTGCGCTCATCGTTTTAAGTGAATTACGTAAGTCATTTGGCAAATCCCCTCAATCCCATTAAGCTGGCGCCATGCAATCACTTTTGAACAAAAAAATCGTTCTCGGCATCTCTGGTGGAATCGCAGCCTATAAGTCCGCGGAACTCGCACGCCTCTTAATCCAAGAAGGTGCATCCGTCCAGGTGGTCATGACCGAAGCAGCGCAACAGTTTGTCACACCGGTCACGATGCAAGCCCTCACTGGTAATCCAGTTTTCACTAGCCAATGGGATAGCAGCGTTGCCAACAATATGGCGCACATAGAGTTATCAAGGGCTGCGGATGCGATTCTGATTGCCCCTGCTAGCGCAGATCTCATGGCAAAACTTTCTCTCGGTCTGGCGGATGATTTATTGACTACGCTTTGCTTAGCAAGAGACTGCCCGCTGCTGTTAGCGCCCGCGATGAATAAACAGATGTGGGAACACGCAGCAACCCAAAGAAGCGCGGCACGACTGACGCAAGATCAGGTTGCATTGTTAGGTCCCGCTAGCGGCGCCCAAGCCTGCGGTGAGATTGGTATGGGCAGAATGCTCGAACCTGCGGAAATTACCGAGCAATTGAGTGCCTTCTTTCAGAAAAAACCTCTGACTGGTAAAAAAGTATTAATTACTGCAGGGCCGACCTTTGAAGCAATTGATCCTGTACGTGGCATCACTAATCGGAGCTCCGGCAAGATGGGCTTTGCTATTGCGAGAGCTGCCGTAGAGGCGGGAGCACAAGTGCATTTGGTTGCTGGGCCCTGCGATCTCGAAACGCCTTTAGAGGCAACCGGCAAGATTACCCGCACCAATGTCATCAGTGCAAAAGAAATGCATACTGCCACTATGAGCTCCGCAGATTGCGACGTTTTCTTTGCAGTTGCAGCGGTAGCTGACTGGGGCATTGCCAAGCCATCAAAAGAAAAGATTAAGCGCCAAGGCAAACAAGCCCCAAGCCTTGAATTTATTGCCAATCCAGACATTCTTCTGGATGTGGCAAAAACTGTAAAGACTAAAGCTGGTAAGTCATCTCCATACTGCGTTGGCTTTGCAGCTGAATCGACCGATCTTGAAAAATATGCCGATGAAAAGCGCAAACGCAAGGGCATCCCAATGATTGTTGGCAATATTGGCCCCGATACCTTTGGTAGCGATCTCAACCAACTACTCATCATTGATGAAGTCGGTAGCAAGAAAATGGCTAAAGCTGAAAAACTCCAACTTGCCCGTCAACTCATTCAGTTAGTCGCCAAAAAGATTTAAATCTCATTCGTTTCTTTTATTTACATTCCCAGTTTTAGGAAATTTCATGCAATCCCTTCAAGTCAAAATTCTCGATGAACGTATGCGTGATCAGTTGCCCGCTTACGGAACGCCTGGTAGCGCAGGACTAGATCTGCGTGCCTGTATTGATGAAACCATTGAGATTGCACCCGGGCAAACCGTGCTGGTGTCCACCGGCCTAGCAATTTTTGTAGAAGATCCACGCTACGCAGCCTTTATTCTGCCCCGCTCAGGCCTAGGTCATAAGCATGGCATCGTCCTGGGGAACTTAGTAGGATTGATCGATTCAGATTACCAAGGACAACTGATGGTGAGCACTTGGAATCGTGGATCCACGCCATTCAAACTTGAACCAATGGAGCGTTTGGCTCAATTAGTAGTCATGCCGGTTCTACAAGTACAACTCAAGGTTGTTGAAGAGTTCACCGAAAGCAGTCGTGGGGCTGGGGGCTTTGGAAGCACCGGACGCGCTTAGTACACCACGTTTTGCCAGCCACTTGGGCACGCCTGCGTCTGAGGATAGTACAAACCATTTTCAAGGCAATAGGCTGCGGTTCTTTGAGCCATTGGATAGTATTGAGGTGGGTAGTAAGCAGGTACTGAACGGTAATAGGCGTTAGCAACTACTGGACCCGCAATCGCACCAGCGGCATAGGGCGCCCAACCATAGTGCCGCTGTCCATGCCAACCACCACCGTAAGCTCCATAGCCACCCCGCCAACCATGAGCACTTACGGGTGTAATAGCACCGCATAAAGCGATTGCTGTAAGCGCAGAAATGAATATCTTTTTCATATTTACCTCCTGGGTATTTATTAGACTTCTTATCCCCTACCCATTTAACGTGTATCTAAATTCGCGTGTTGACATCAGAAATAAATAAAGCCACTCGAAGGTGGCTTTATTTCACTACAAAGCATTTTCTGTTATCGCACCAAGAATTAAATCTCCTCTGCAGGGGCTACATCAGCCTTCAGCGCTTTTCTCGGCGCTACTGGTGCATCAAAATCCAACAGCACTTTGCCTTCAGCGTCAACATCAACTGCGACATGTCCGCCTTGAGCTAATTTACCAAAGAGCAACTCATCAGCAAGCGCCTTGCGAACCGTATCTTGAATAATCCGCTGCATTGGTCTTGCACCCATCAATGGGTCAAAACCATGCTTGGCTAAGTGTGCCCGCAATGCTGGACTAAATGTAGCATCTACTTTCTTCTCATGCAACTGCTCTTCTAGTTGCATTAAAAACTTATCAACCACGCGCATGATGATGCTTTCATCCAGCGCTTTGAAGGAAACAATGGCGTCCAAACGATTACGGAACTCTGGCGTAAAGAATTTCTTAATATCAACCATCTCATCACCAGTCTCACGAACATTGGTAAAGCCCATGGTGGATTTCTGCATCGCTTCAGCACCAGCGTTGGTAGTCATGATGATGATGACATTGCGGAAGTCCGTCTTGCGACCGTTGTTATCCGTTAAGGTGCCATGATCCATGACTTGTAAGAGGATGTTGAAAATATCCGGATGGGCTTTTTCAACTTCATCGAGTAAGAGCACGCAATGCGGTTTCTTATTCACTGCCTCAGTTAAGAGGCCGCCTTGATCAAAGCCCACATAGCCAGGAGGCGCACCAATCAAACGGCTCACTGCATGACGCTCCATGTACTCCGACATATCAAAACGTAATAGCTCGATGCCCAAGATATAAGCGAGTTGCTTAGCAACCTCAGTTTTACCAACGCCCGTTGGGCCTGAGAATAGGAATGAACCAATAGGCCTATCAATTTTGCCAAGGCCAGCGCGCGTCATTTTAATAGCGCTAGCCAAAGCTTCAATGGCTGGGTCTTGACCAAACACAACACTCCGGATATCGCGATCCAAGGTTTGTAATTTGCTACGATCATCCACAGAGACGGATTGGGGCGGTATACGCGCAATCTTTGCAACGATCTCTTCGATCTCTGGACGGCCAATCGTTTTCTTTTGCTTGGACTTCGGCAAAATACGTTGCGCTGCTCCGGCCTCATCAATCACATCGATTGCTTTATCTGGCAAATGGCGATCGTTGATATACCGGGCAGAAAGTTCTGCAGCTGCGACTAAAGCTGCAGCTGCATACTTCACGCTGTGATGCTCTTCAAAGCGAGACTTAAGGCCACGCAAGATTTGCACTGTTTGATCGACAGTTGGTTCAACCACATCTACCTTCTGGAAACGACGTGACAGTGCAGCGTCTTTCTCGAAGATCCCGCGATATTCCGTAAAGGTAGTTGCACCGATACATTTGAGCTGGCCGTTTGATAGGGCAGGCTTCAATAAGTTGCTAGCATCTAAAGTTCCGCCAGATGCTGCGCCCGCACCAATCAAAGTATGGATTTCATCAATGAACAAAACGCCATGCGCATGATCCTTCAATGATTTGAGAACACTCTTCAAGCGTTGCTCAAAATCACCGCGGTACTTAGTGCCAGCTAAGAGTGCGCCCATGTCTAGTGAGTAGACAGTGGCATCTGCCAGAATGTCTGGAACATCACCCTTGACGATGCGCCATGCAAGACCTTCAGCGATAGCAGTCTTACCAACACCAGCCTCACCTACCAATAAAGGGTTGTTCTTACGACGACGGCACAGCACTTGAATGACTCGCTCCACCTCACTGTCGCGTCCAATCAATGGATCGATCTTGCCCTGGCGAGCCAGTACATTGAGGTTTTGTGTGTATTGATCCAACGGGCTATCTTTACCAGTGGATGCCGCTTCTTCTGTTTCTTGTGCGGTATCTGCAGGCTTCACATGCTCAACCTGGTCTTTGCGGACGCCATGACTAATAAAGTTCACCACGTCCAAACGGGTTACGCCTTGCTGTTGCAAGAAATACACCGCGTGTGAATCTTTTTCACCAAAGATAGCTACCAATACATTGGCTCCAGTCACTTCTTTCTTGCCATTTGATGTCGATTGCACGTGCATGATGGCGCGCTGAATCACTCGCTGAAATCCAAGCGTGGGTTGCGTATCAACCTCATCATTGCCAGGAACAACTGGGGTGTTGTCATTAATAAAATTCTTGAGCTGTGCACGTAGCTCGGCAATATTGACGGCACAGGCTTTTAATACCTCGACCGCCGTAGCGTTATCCAATAGCGATGCAAGCAAATGTTCAACCGTAATAAATTCGTGTCGAGCAGCCCTTGCGTCAACAAACGCCATGTGCAAACTTACTTCCAATTCTTGGGCAATCATGCTTCCTCCATAGTGCACTGTAGTGGGTGACCCGCTTCACGGGATAGCTCGATAACTTGATGCACTTTTGTAGCCGCAACATCACGGGTAAATACGCCGCAAATGCCTTTGCCTACTAAATGAACCTGCAACATGATGCGGGTTGCTGTTTCATGATCCTTATTAAAATATTCCTGTATGACCATTACAACAAACTCCATTGGAGTGTAGTCATCATTCATTAATAAAACTTTATACATTGAAGGCGCCTTTAGCTTCTCGGCTTGCTTTTCGAGAAGGATGGTGTCTTCAACACTGGGGTTGTTGGGATTACCAACTGTAGGGGTTTTTGGTGCGCGGCTCATGAGAAACATTCTAAACACAGATGCTCGTATTTCAATTTACAGGAGGCTTGTTGCAAAAATCACAAATAAAGCCTTATTTACCCCATATTGGGGCGTTTTTCGATAAAAAAAGGGGTATTTCCCACTAACTATCTGTATTTAACCCCTTGACACCCCACCATAAAGGGCAAACAATCACGGGGTAGGCTTCATTTGAAGTCCTATTTAGGCGTGTTGTAGAGCGAGACTGATTAAAAAGTATTCACCCTCATCACGGTTGTTTTAAGTTTATGTAATGGAGTTCGCATGGCGACCGGAATTGTTAAGTGGTTCAATGATGCAAAAGGTTTTGGCTTTATCAAACCTGATGATGGTGAAGAAGAGTTGTTCGCGCATTTCAGCGCGATCACAATGGGCGGTTTCAAGACCCTCAAAGAAGGCCAAAAGGTAACGTTTGATATTACCCAAGGTCCTAAAGGCAAACAAGCTACCAATATCCAAGGTGCTTAATAGTCTGTAGATCACTACGGAAAACCCAGGACTTGTTCCTGGGTTTTTTTTCGCCTGCGATTTGCCTCACTTAAAATACACAACATGCTGACACCATCTACATTCATCCGATACATTTTTATTCTTCTTGCATCCATCTGCTCAGGCTACTCACTTGCACAGGTCAATATGGGATTGCCTACTATCGAACTCAAAACTGGGATCTATCGCATTCAAGCTGAGCTAGCTGATACCCCCAAGTCAAGAGAGGTTGGGCTGATGAATCGCACGAGCATGCCAACCAATTCCGGCATGTTATTTGTTTTCGAGCAAAAAGCGGGGCACTGCTTCTGGATGAATAACACCAAGATTCCTTTATCAATTGCCTTCATTGCTGACGATGGCAAGATTGTGAACATCGATGAGATGCAGGCTGAGACCACCAATAACCATTGCCCAACAGCGCCGGTACGGTATGCCCTTGAAATGAATAAGCAATGGTTCTCCGAACGGGTGATTGTGCCAGGCACAGTCATGACAGGCCTACCCAAGAAATAAAAAATGCAGACCAAGGTCTGCATTTTCTTTTACCGCGGACTGGCCGCAATCAATAAGACTTACTCAAAGTGACAAACATAGTGCACAGGTGCTTCCGCACGAATAATAAAATAGCCACCTTTTTCCACTTCCCAACTTTGACCGGCTTTGAACTCTTGCTCTGGGGCCCCGTTAATGCTGACAAAAGCATTACCATCAACCACTTCCATAATTTCTTTAGTACTTAAGTCAAAACGCAGCGTGCTTGGCAGAACTACGCCGACTGACTTGCGGATGCCATTTGGCAAAGTGACAGTGTGAGAAACACACTTGCCATCAAAAAATACATTGGCTTTCTTGCCTACGGATACTTGATCAAATTGCATCGTTATTCTTTCTAATCTAATTTACTAAATGACTATTTTCTTATTTGGCACGCTTACGTCTAGCCACTTCAGCAATACGCATGCGCAATGCATTGAGTTTGATAAAGCCACCAGCATCAGCTTGGTTATAGGCGCCACCATCATCATCAAAGGTTGCAATCGTTTGATCAAACAAAGTGTTAGCTGAATCTCGAGAAATAACAGACACAGAACCTTTGTAGAGCTTCAAGCGGACAACACCATTAACCATCTGCTGCGTGTGATCAATCATGGTCTGTAAAGCAATGCGCTCAGGCGCCCACCACAAGCCGTTATAAATTAAGCTTGCGTAGCGTGGCATTAAATCATCTTTCAAGTGAGCTACTTCGCGATCAAGAGTAATGCTCTCGATACCGCGGTGAGCCTTTAAAAGGATCGTCCCGCCAGGGGTTTCATAGCAACCACGGCTCTTCATGCCAACAAAACGGTTCTCAACCAAATCAAGGCGACCAATGCCATGCTTGCCACCAAGGCGATTTAACTCAGCCAACAAATCATGAGGTGCATAAGCTTTGCCATCAATGGCGACTGGATCACCGGCACGGAATTCAATTTCAATCACTTGCGCCGCATCAGGTGCATTTTCAGGAGAAACTGTCCAACGCCACATCGATTCTTCAGCTTCGGCATTTGGGTTTTCCAAATGACGGCCTTCGTAACTGATATGTAGGAGATTGGCATCCATTGAATATGGTGAGCCACCTTGCTTGTGTTTCATCTCAACTGGAATGCCATGCTTTTCTGCATAGGCCATGAGCTTTTCACGTGAGAGTAAATCCCACTCACGCCACGGCGCAATCACTTTAATTCCTGGCTCGAGTGCGTAGTAACCCAATTCAAACCGAACCTGGTCATTACCCTTACCAGTAGCACCATGCGATACCGCATCAGCACCAGTCTGACGAGCAATTTCGATCTGACGTTTTGCAATCAAGGGGCGGGCAATAGAAGTGCCCAATAAGTATTCACCTTCGTAAATCGTATTGGCACGGAACATCGGGAATACAAAGTCGCGCACAAACTCTTCACGCAAGTCATCAATAAAAATATTTTCTGGCTTGATACCAAACTGCAGGGCCTTGGCACGCGCCGGCTCAAGCTCTTCACCCTGTCCTAAGTCAGCTGTAAAGGTCACGATCTCGCACTGGTATGTATCTTGAAGCCATTTCAAGATCACGCTTGTGTCAAGGCCACCGGAATACGCTAATACTGCTTTTTTGATATCAGACATGATTTCTATTCAATTAAAAATTAATTAATACTCAATCCAAACGACCACAGAGTAAATACTCCATCAAAGCCTTCTGCACATGCAAACGATTTTCCGCCTCTTCCCACACAATACTTTGCGGACCATCAATCACCTCGGCAGAAACCTCTTCCCCACGATGCGCTGGCAAGCAATGCATAAACAAAGCATCCGGCTTGGCTAAAGACATCAACTCTTGATCAACCATCCAATGCTTGAAAGCATCCATCCGGGACGTATTTTCATCCTCATAACCCATGCTGGTCCACACATCAGTGGTCACTAGGTCAGCATCCTTGCAGGCATCCTCTGGATCAGCACAAACAGTCAGATGATTCTTGGCGGACGGTGTCAAACGAGAGACATCTAATTGATACCCTGCTGGAGCAGAGAACCGAATTTGAAAATCTAAAGACTCAGCCGCCTGAATCCAGGTGTAAGCCATATTATTGGCATCACCAACCCAAGCAACCGTTTTACCTTGAATCGGGCCACGAGCCTCGACAAAGGTAAAGATATCTGCCAACACTTGGCAAGGATGAAATTCATTGGTTAAGCCATTTACTACCGGAACCCGTGAGTTCGCAGCAAAACGTTCGATGATGTCCTGGCCGAAAGTCCGGATCATGATGATGTCGGTCATTCTCGAAATCACCTGCGCAGCGTCCTCTACAGGCTCACCACGACCCAGCTGAGTGTCGCGGGTGTTCAGGTATACCGCATGGCCGCCAAGCTGATGGATGCCAGCCTCGAAGGAGAGGCGGGTACGAGTGGAGTGCTTCTCAAAAATCATGGCCAAGGTACGGTCATGCAGAGGATGCCATGTTTCGTAGCTCTTGAACTTAGCCTTCAGCCATGCGGATCTTTTGAGTAGATAGTCATACTCTTCGCGCGTCAGGTCAGAAAATTGCAAGTAATGCTTTACCTGACCAGGCACTTGAGGTTTTGCCAAGGAAGTCATAGTTGAGCTTTCTACTAAAGTTTTAGCTTGCATTTTTTCTAAGGGCACACGACTGCACGAAAATAGTTCCTAAGGTCATCTTACGACCATCTCACGCTGTTAAGCTAGGGGTCTGACAATACTAATTCTTAATACGATCTTTACGCCCACTTGAACCACAAAAAGCTTTTCATTCAAGGCATTACCACCTCTGGCAAACCATTTCGCCCCAGTGATTGGGCCGAACGTCTTTGCGGGGTCATGGCTAGCTTTCGCCCTCCAGGCGACGCTGGAGACCCCCGCTTCACTTACTCGCCTTATGTCAGACCAGTCGTTATTGCAAAAGTGAAATGCGTTGTTATTGATACCAGATTGGGTGACCTTGATCCTCGAGCACTCGACTTTGTCATGAACTTTGCCAAAGACAACAGCCTACCGATCGAAGAGGCTTGTGAGTTTGAACCCAAACCACAAACCCAATCCTAAAAACAAAAACCCGCTCTGATAAGGAGCGGGCTTTGGCAAGAAGATTCTCTTGCCAGCCTAAAACAAACTCAGAATTACGCTGCCATCGCCTTGATAGCTGCAGACAAACGTGACTTCTGACGTGATGCAGTATTTTTATGAGCAATCTTTTTGTCAGCAATCTTGTCGATTGTTGCTTGGGTTGCTGAAAATACTTTAGCTGCAGCAGCTTTGTCACCAGTTTCGATCGCTTTACGAACTGCCTTGATGGAAGTGCGAAGCTTAGAACGCAAACTGGAGTTGTGTTCGTTCTGTTTTACTGCCTGCCGTGCGCGTTTACGCGCTTGTGCGGTATTGGCCATCTTTAAACC
>Ga0194059_1000556_pt1 | contig 17398 bp, 19 predicted proteins | sample SepL6211m_MetaG_FD_163426 | JGI IMG/M metagenome (GOLD analysis project Ga0194059, IMG submission 163426) | Anoxic zone freshwater microbial communities from boreal shield lake in IISD Experimental Lakes Area, Ontario, Canada - Sep2016-L626-11m | ecosystem: Environmental > Aquatic > Freshwater >... | reverse complement strand
GACAAATAGCATGCCGGTATTTTGCTCGAGCTTGAGTCGATTTGAAAGACCTGATTCCCTGCTGGCTTGCGTCTTGGCTACCTCCACTTTAAATTCATGGCCACCAAGAATGACACGAGGCTCTCGAGGGGCTTGGCAACCAGCCATTAAAAATAAAATCAACAAAAAACCAGTAATTTTTCTCATTATTTTGAAAATATTTTTCTAATCACCTCATCAATATCGGTTTCATCAATGGCAATGTCGGTAATGGGCAATTTGGAGGATAGCATTTTAGTGGCGACTGCCCGCACTGACTCGCGGTCAACCTGAATATCGGCATCGAACTCCGATCGTCTTAGGACTTTGCCATATTTTTCTAGCAGTTCACTACTTACGTTCGCTTCATCAAATGTCAGGCGGATGACTTTGTGTGGTGCAGAGCTAGCAATCAGATCGTCAAGTTGGCCATCAAAACCGATTACGCCTTGGTCAATGATGATTACTCGGCTGCACAACTCTTTAATATCTTCCATGTAGTGTGAAGTCAAAATGATCGTGGTTTTATTTTTTTGATTATACTTTTTTAAAAATTCTCGGATATTTTTTTGCGCCACCACATCGAGGCCAATGGTCGGCTCGTCAAGCAGTAATATTTTGGGGCGATGAAGTAGGGCCAAGGCGAGTTCACATTTCATCCGCTGACCGAGTGATAATTTGCGAACAGGAATGTCGAGAATATCGCTGATTTGCAATACCGCCGATAATTCTGCCAAAGTATCTCTGTAGTCATTGTCCGTTAGTTGATAAATTTCTTTATTCAAAATAAAACTTTCAATTGCGGGCAAATCCCACCAAAGCTGATTTTTTTGACCCATAACCAGGGCAAATTGTCGCTGATAGTCGCTCTGCCTTTTATGTGGCTCGTATCCAAGAATTTTAACTGTTCCGCTTGTGGGATGAAGTATTCCTGACAGCATTTTTAAGGTAGTGGTTTTGCCTGCTCCATTTGGACCGAGAAAACCGACAAATTCACCTTGCTCAATCGAAAATGAGATATTTTTAACCGCCTCTTTGTATAACTTTTCACGCTTAAACAAGCCTTTAAATGAGGCTTTGAGACCTTCCTGTTTTTTAAAATAATCAAAACTGCGACTAAGATTTTTAACTTCAATTATAGACATATAAAATATAGTAGTTAACTTGAGGCACTAGAATAAGCCTTAATCCCAGCCTTAAATACCCTGAGTGAAATGTATAGTAAGGCGGCCATGATCAATAATGAGTAAATAAAATAGGTCAAATAATTACTCTTGATAAAAATATTAGCCGGTATTGTACCTAGAAAAGCAATCGGTATAATAAATGACAAGATGAATTTGGCGATTTTTCCATAAAGGATGCCGGTCGGATACTGACCCATTCTGGTAATATTTTCAAACATGTTGTTTATACCTGTTGCCTCGGTAAACCAAAAAAATAATGAATTAATCATTAGATTCAAAGACAACAAAATAAGGTAACCATTAATAATTGTCAGTCCATAAAAAAACAATCTAAAGAGCCAATCTGCGGCGGTAAAATGCATTGAACCCATAACACTAATAAAGATGCCTAAAGCCACGACAACTCGCATAATATCTTCGGGATCACTACGCCAAACTGAGACCAAAAACAAAGTGTTCACCGGCTTGATAAGTATTAGATCAAAAGAGCCGATTTTGACATTTCGTCTGATGCCGGCAAATTGCGCCGTTGTCACCCAGGAAAAACCCTCAATTAGTAAAAACGAGGCGACCACAATCATGGCCTGATCGTAAGTCCAGCCGGAAATCGAGTCCGCAAAACTAAAGACTACGCGGACAAATATGATTGTGATCACACTTTGAATAACTACTGATATTAGCAGTAAAAAAAAGTTCAGCGGATAAGCCATGCGTGACATTAGGCTAGCCTTAAAACGCAATAAAAATATCCTATAATAACGATTAAATGCCGTAACCTTCATATTTTTTAATTCCTCTTTTAAAAATTACTTTATTGGAAATAACTAAAACGGCTATCCAGATGAACGAGTAAAATATGGCATAATAAGAATCGATAATTGAGATTTTACCAGACAAAATCTGCACTGGTACGAAAGTCGTAAAGCGAAACGGGAGCCAATTTGATATAAGTAAAACTGAAGGCGGCAAAAGGTCAAGCGGTACCATGCGACCGGCGAATAAGGCAAATAATAACCAGACAAAAAATAGAATGCCAAAGATATTGTCGAAATAAAATGACAACATGCCAATTATTGTCATAATTAGAAAATATATCAATGCTGCGGCAATCAAGGCAACAAAGAACAGACTAATTCTTATAAAATCAAAGACCAGGTAGTGTTTAAAAATTATCGCTAAAATAATCACGAACGGTAATTGCAAAGCAATAGAAAGCATCATTTCACCCATGTTGCTAGCAAAAATGCTTTTGAGATAATTCAGCGGCTTGAGCATGTTATTAATTAAACGCCCTTGCATAATGTCAGTATTGATTTTGTCAGCCACCTCAGTCATAACCACCATTCCCACTAATCGTGAAATCACATAATAAATTATCATATCACTCAATGAATAATTGGCCACTACGTTGCCCTCTTGATAAACAGACAACCAGATATAGGCCATAATCAAAACACTGATACTTTCAGTAAAGAACCAGGAAAAAAAATTAAACCTATAAATCATCATGTTTTGCATGCCCAATTTAAAGAGCAGCCAATATGTTTTCATTTTTTCAAACTAATTTATGTTTGGCTTTAACTATTTCGAAGGCCTGCTTATACTTTTTGACGGCTGATAACCAGGGCATAACTTTGTAAGCAAATGATGGTACCCAGTTTGAGATATGTCCACCAGGGGCAATGGTAAACAGAACCTTATCAATCCAAATTCCAGTTTTACCATCCTCAAGCATAGTAAGCCACAAGTCCCAATCTTGCAGTTTTTTAATTGACTCATCCCAGCCGCTTTTGGGTAAGTCATTTCTTCTTACTAAGGCCATGGTATGAATCATTGGGCCTGATTTTAATTTTTTTTCATCAAAAGGGCCGACCTTAAAAAGTTTTTTACCCCACATGAAAGAAGAATAAGCATAACTTGCTTCGGAATTTTCATCTAAAGTTTTTTTCATAAGCATAAGAGCGTCAGCAGTTAGGATCGCATCAGCATCGCAAAATAAAATATATTCACCGGCTGAGCGTCGAAAGCCGTTATTGCGTGCCGCAGGTGCCCCTTTGTTTTCCTGATTAAAAAATGCAATTTGATTATCAAAGTTTTTGTGGCTTGCCAGAAAATTTTCGACCGCCGCCTCAGCGCCATCGGTCGAGCCATCATTAACTATGATTATTTCAAAGTCTTTAAATTCCTGTTTGGCTAGCGAGTCTAGCGTGTATGGTAATTTTGCAGCTTGATTGTAGATTGGAATTATAATTGAAATCATATTTTGATCGTTGTATAAAATTTATTTACAAGTTCTGGCCAAGCAAATTCCTTGATAGCGCGCTCGCGCCCAGTGGCCCCAAGTTTTTGACCCAATTCTTTATCATCCATCAGCTCTGCCATTACTCTGGCTATATCTTCAGCATCGGTCGGCGCCACCATTAGTCCATTGACCATATTTTCTACCGCATCAGCCACGCCGCCGCTTGCACCTGCGATGACAGGTTTGCCAGCAAGGCCGGCCTCGAGATAAACAATGCCGAAGCCCTCAAAATCACCATTCTCTTCACGAGCAGGCATAATCAAACAATCACAGGCATTTAACCATTGCCATTTCTCTGCCTCTGATATAGCACCTAAAAATTTAACATGACTAGAAAAATAGTTTGAGACTGAAGCGGCATAATTCTTGAGATACGCCTCATCTGGTCCGGTTCCGGCAATTAAATATATAAAATTCGGTAACCGTTCAGCCAAAACTTCCATGGCCATAATGACTTGATCAACACCTTTTCGCTTGACAAGACGTCCCAGTGATAGAAAAACATACTTGTTAGTTAAGTCGTATTTTGTCTTTAGGTTATTAGCCAATTCATTGCTAAGTGGCTGATAGTCTGCCTGACTCACTCCAGGATTTATGACTGTAATTTTCGTGAGGTGTTTAGCGCCCAAGAATTCGCGTACTAAATTGGCTACATAATTATTGCCACAAACGATCGCTTCAGCGTTCACTAAAATATTTCTAGCCATGGTGGCTTTTCTTGATTGACTAATGGCCATGGTGAAGTCCATGCCATGGATGACAACTGAATATTTAAATTTACACATTTTACTGGCATAATAAACGATCGAACCGATCGGCAACAGTTGGCCAACTATTACGTGTTCAATTTTCTCAGCATTAATGCGCTGTTTTAGTTTAAATATAGCTGGCAGCCATTTTAGAACTGGCCATTTTTCATTTATTAGTTCATGAGCTTCGTTGGTCCAGACTTGAAGTTTTTCAGCATCTGGCCAGTATTTGACCATATTTTTATAATAATTCGCCACACCACCCAAAAATGGCTCATATTCCAGGGTAATCAATAATGTTTTCATATTTAAACTTTACTTTTACTAAATGAGGCAATAATACTCCTGACATCCTCTTTACGAAATACTTGCAGAACGAACAGAAATACAAAATAGGCGATGGCAGCCAAGATGATAACTAAAAAAATATTCAAATCGTGCTTTAAAGTGTTGGCAATCAGCCCCATTATTAGACCGCCAAAAAAAATTTTAATTCCCTGCCTTAAGAGTTTTTGATAGTTGATACTGATAATGCTGGGTAAAAAAAACAAGCCTACCAAAAATATGGCAGCATTTGTGATGGCGTCTGATATAGTCGCCCCTACGGCGCCAAACCTTGGAATCAGCAACCAATTTATAACTATACAGAGAGTAGCTGCAAATGCGATAATTTTTGTATTAACCACTTGACGATCACAGGCATTCAAAAGTGCCCCCAGGGCAAAATTTAAAAAGACAAAAATTAGCGAGGCGATTGTAATTTGCAAAGGCACAATAGCCTCAAGATAATCAGTATTAAACAGTAACACGATTTTGTCAGCCAATACATAGATGCCGATCGATATCGGGACAGAGATAATCAAGAGATAATTTATTGCACGTTCAAAAGTTACCGCTAGTTGTGGCTTATTAGTTTTCCAGTAAGAAGAAAAGGCCGGGTATAATGAAGCTGAAAAAGCCATGGGCAAAAACTGCAACGCGAAGATTATTTTGAAAGCCACTTGATAAATACCAACCGAACGATCACCCGATAATTGCAGCAACATAACCGAGTCAATATAAGTATAAATTCGCTGAAAGATGGCAAATAAGAAAAAAGGTATGACTATCAAGGTAAGCTTTTTTATGAATTCAAAATCCCAAGCTAGGCGGACAGGAATTTTGGCGATAAAAATAACCACTGACATGGAGTACAAAAAATTAAAGACACTTGCTAAAGCCAAAGCTCCGACTAGCCAAGTTAAACCGAAACCAAATTTCATGGCCACCAGACCAGACATGAACACAATAACTTGAAAAATAATCGAAGCAATACTTTCAAATTTCAAATTATGATAACCACGCATTACGCCGAAAAATGTTAGAGTGAATGAGTCAAGCACCATACTGACCATTGAGATATATATGAGCGAGCGTAAAAGGGGTGAATAATTAAAAGCACGAGTCAAAATTATAACCAGCCCTAAGGTCAAGACAGTTAGTAGCAACTTGATAGCTAAAGTTGTCTGTAAATATTTTTGAGCTTGGTTTTGATCGCGCGCCACCTCCCTGGTCAATACATTAACCAAGCCAAAATCAATTAAGACGGCAAAAATAGTCGTAAAAGAAATGGCAAAATAGTAGCGACCAAGGTCGTCAGGACCCAAGGCACGGGCGATTATCACAAAGTAACTAAAGGATATCACCTTTTGCACAATTAGCGCCAAAGTGTAATAAGAGGTATTTCGTGCAATATTAATGACTTTTTGCGACATTGATTAAATAATTTTACTTCAAAAAAATAATAGGTTGCCCTACTCCTTTAATTATTATAGCTTATTATCATCAATAAAAAAAGCCTTAAAACCACAAAAACTCGGAGCGAGGCCCAGAGTTTTTGTGGTCATTAATATAATCAAGTGGTGAAATTTGCTCAAAAAACAATATAGCTAATATAGCACAAATTACGATTTTGTCAAGTCTTAGGTAAAAATCACAAATTTATGTTATGATATTATTATGCATTCAAAATTATATATTTTACTACTTTTGTGTCTATTTAACTTTCACTTGACGATGACCGTGCAAGCTGAAGACGACATAAAAAGCAATATCATTAATCTTAAAAATTCTTTAGCGATTTTAGATCAAGGACCAGTAATATCGGCTAGCTCGACTGCCCCAAGTCTTCAGACCACCAAAAAGCCGCACATAATACTAGTCCAACTTGAGTCCATATCCGATTGGCTACTCAAGCTAGAGCCAAGTCCAATGCCTTTTCTCAAGGACTTAAGTAAAAAGGAGACAGCAATCCCTAGTTTCTACGGCAACGGCTGTATCACTGTCAATGCCGAATTAGCGGTCAATTGCAGTTTTTATCCAGATACCTATGGGCCAATTGGTGATATTTATGCTAAAAACAATTTTTACTGCTTGCCCACCATACTTCATAATAATTACAACTATAAAACCTTCTCCCACCACGCCAATACCTTGGCTTTCTGGAATCGTACTGACTTAAATCCAGCCTGGGGCTATGAGAATAGTTTTTTTCAACCTTTTTATAAAAATCGCGAGCTGGAAACAAAAATTTTTGATCAAGTAATTAAAAATATAAAAAAATCCACGACCCCTACATTAAATGAAGTCATTACCCTGTCTACTCACTCGCCCCACAATGCAACGATTGCCAAGCTTTATTCAAATAAAATTGGTCAGACAATCAAACCATTCGCCGGCCCCTTGCCCTATCCGGCTACAGTTATACTCGAAAAAGAAGAAACTGCCCGTTATTATTTGGCCATGACCAAGATTATCGACGACTCCTTAAAATATTTATTTGCAGAGCTTGAGAAAAACAAACTATTGGACAATACCATTGTTGTTATTTATGGAGATCATGCTTTATACAACTTTGGTAGTCCAAATAAATTGGACAACTTTTATAATTACCAACGTTTACCTTTGGTTATGCACATCCCTAAATACAAAAATCAGTTGAGTGGTATTGGTAGCCAGGTTGATATTGCGCCCACACTACTAAGACTCATTGATCCACAAGCCGTTATTCCAGATTATTTTATCGGCAAAAACTTATTCGATCGGCCTAATAATTTTGCGATAAATAAATGCTTGGGCGTTAACACTTACGTTAGTAGCACTACGGTTATTAGTTACGATCGTCGGTCAGATTTATTCGATAACCTTCTAGGTGCTTCGAGTAGTGATCGAGTCAGCCTCGCCGAGGCTCTCAGGCAAGTTACCCTAAGTTCAGATAACATACTGGACAAAAACGAAATAACGAGTAAGCTAAAATCAGGTCAAACTAAAAAAAATGTGATTTTAAATAAAAATTCAATTTTGCGTTTTGACCAATCAACCGATGCAGATCATGACGGCTTGTCGAATTTGCGAGAGTTCGCCATTGGTAGTCAAAAAAACAATGCTGATACCGACAAAGATGGTCACCTTGACGGGATCGAGCTAATAAATGGTTATAATATTTTCGGAGCTGGCAAAGCCTCTCCATTCATACCCTCAGTCGAACCTAAATTCAAAAAATAATGCAAGTTCCCTCTAGAAAAATCGGCAAGTATCACCATCTAAAGCCAGATCCAAATTTGACCTTGGAAAAATTTAACGACCTCAAATACAAACTTGAACGTTTAAAAAAAATAAGTCAGCCCAAAGCCATTCTTGAAGTGAGGCGACTCGCTGAAATGGGCGATTTTTCGGACAACGAAGCTTATTCGATGGCTAAAGGTCGCTTACGCGGAATCAATCAAGGTATTATCGAGATTGAAGACCATCTCAAGCGCGCTGTAATTATCAAGCCAACTTATTCAGACAGGGTTGTACTGGGCAGTCAGGTAGTACTGCTAGTCAATGGCAAAGAAAAATCCTATACCCTGCTCGGCTCGGCAGAGACCGATCCAGAGCGCGGCATAATTTCCCATAATTCACCGATAGGCCAAGCCATAATGAATAAAAAATGTGGAGATACTGTGGAGATTCAAGCTATTAATAAAACAATAATATATAAGATAGTTCAGATTAGTTAAACCATAAAAAAACCTCGATTACTACTCGAGGTTTTTTTGATCCAACTTTGCTAAAAGGCTCAGCTGGACAAGTATATAAATCTTGATATTGACGTTCTAGACTAATTATCTACTGCTGAATAAACACTAAGCAAAAAGGTTTAGCGCTTGGCCCACTGTGGTGCCTTGCGAGCCTTTTTAAGACCAGGTTTTTTACGCTCTTTGATGCGCGAGTCACGAGTCATCATACCCTTGGCTTTCAAGCTTGGGCGAAGATTCTTGTCGAGCGTCACTAATGCTTTAGAGATTCCATGACGTACTGCCTCAGCCTGACCGTGCAAACCGCCACCATTAACGATGATTGACAAATCAATGTCCTTGGTGTGGCTCGTTAATTTCAAAGATGTTAGAGCCAAATTAGCGCAAGTCGCATTAAAGTATTCTTCCAATTTCTTACCATTAACAATTAAAACGCCTTCACCGGTTTTGTATAGACGAACACGAGCGGCAGCACTTTTACGTTTGCCAATTTCCTCAATATAGCGTCCCTTAAATTTGGCAACCTCCACTACTTCTTTCTTGGTGGTTTTCTTAACTTCAGTCATGTTATTCAAACTTATCTAATAATTAAACGTTTCAACATACCAGGACGAAGTCTAGTAGCTGGTAACATATCGCGAACGGCCTTTCTTAGAACCTCAGAGGGATTTTTGACCACCAAATCCTTCAGTAATGTTGTTTTTAAACCGCCTGGGTGTTGTGAGTGGCTAAAATACTTCTTTTGCTCTTGCTTTTTAGCTGAACCAAAAAGTGCTAACGTAATATTTTTAACCTCTACGATATCACCACCATCGATATGGGCTTGATATTCAGGCTTATGTTTGCCGCGCAAAATAGTAGCAATTTCGGTCGCTAAACGACCGATTGCTTTTTCGGTTGCATCAAATGTTTGGATTTTTCTTACAATATTTTTCTCCATATTTTTACTTAAACTAGTTCAATCTGTACAATGTCAGCACCATCACCCTTACGTGAACCAAGCTTTACGATACGTGTATAGCCGCCAACTCTAGTCAAATAACGAGGACCCAAGACTTCGATTGACTTTTTAACAGCTAAAGGCTGAGGTAAGGTCGCAATCAATTTACGCTGAGCCGCTAAGTTATTAACTTTAGCGGTTGTGATCATCTTTTCAACAAGTGAGCGAACAACCTTAGCTTTAGCTTCGGTAGTCTTAACTTTTTCATAGATAATAATACTAGATGCTAAATTACGTAACATCATTTCACGTGGTGCTTTTTCGCGGTCTAATTTTTTGTTCTTATTTCTGTGTCTCATATATATATTTAACCTCTATTACTATTCGTCTTTTTTAGGACGACCACGACCTTTTTTCGGCTCGTCATCATCTTCCCCCTCTGAACTCTCAACAGTTGCCACCTCAACCTCTATAACTTCTTTTTTGGTCTCTGCTTTTGACTCAAGCTTAACGCCGGCCAAGGCATTAAACTGTTCGGTCAAAATTGCAACAGCTTGTTGAAAGGCGTTTTCGGTTGAAATCGTACCGTCAGTCGTAATATTCAAAACCAATTTTTCCCAATCAGTCATTTTGCCGACTCGGACATTTTCGACATCCATACCAACTGTCAAAACCGGTGAAAAGGCTGAGTCAATTTCGATATAGCCAATTTCATGTTTAATAACTTCGCGACTATCGATAGTCTCGTAACCACGACCAGCTTGGACAAAAATTTCCATTGAGAGACTACCAGACATGTCAGTGATGGTTGCGATTTCTAGTTCGGGATTAGCAATTTCTACCAAAGAATTCTTTTCAATATTGGCAGCAGTTACATTCTTTTCACCATGAACTTCTAACTTCAAAACAACAACCTCATCGGAGTGTAATTTTAAACGCAAACCCTTGAGATTTAAAATAATTTCTAAAACATCTTCCTTGACATGAGGCACGGTCATAAACTCGTGGCTTGCGCCCTTGATCTTGACGCCAATAACGGCTGCACCCGGTAAAGAAGAAATAAGTACCCTCCTCAGGGAGTTGCCCAATGTAATGCCGTATCCAGGATAGCAAGGCTCAATAATAACGCTTCCTTGTCCTAGAACGTCACCCTTTTCAAATTTAATTTGTTTCGGTAAGGCAATTTTCTCCATAAAATTATTGTGAGAAATTAATAAAATATTATCTTGAATAAAATTCAACGATCAATTGTGCATTAAAATTAGTCTGCAAGTCTTCTTTAACTGGTGCATGCAAGACTTTACCAGCTAATTTTGTCGGTTCTAGATTAAGCCAGCTCGGAGTTTTTACTTGCTTGATTTTTTCAGTCAAAGTATTGAACTCTTTACCTCTTTTTGAACTCTCCTTAACAGCAATCACGTCACCCGTCTTAACTGAATACGATGGGATATTAACCTTTTGTGCATTAACTGTAAAATGTCCGTGAGAAATTAGCTGTCTAGCCTTATCGCGAGAAACTGTAAAACCTAAGCGGTAAATCGCATTATCCAAGCGCATTTCCAGTAACTTAAGGAAATTATCACTCTTGTTACCCTGCATTTTTTGCGCCTTCAAATAAGTTAATTTGAATTGCTTTTCCATCATGCGATATTGCTTCAAGGCTTTTTGCTTCTCAGCTAACTGCATACCAAATTCGGTTTGCTTGCCTCGACCCTTGCTTCCATGAAATCCAGGTGGAAAATTTCTCTTTACCATGCCGCATTTAGCAGATTGGCAACGATCACCCTTCAAAAAAAGTTTTTCACCTAAACGGCGACATTGTTTACATTTTGGTTCTAAATTTCTTCCCATATATCTTATTAATCAGTATCTAAATTAGACGCGTCTTGGCTTTTTAGCGCGACATCCATTGTGAGCAATTGGGGTCAAGTCACGAATAAAGGTTACAACTAATCCACAAGCATTTAATGCACGTACTGCAGCTTCTCGACCAGTACCGACACCCTTAACATAAACGCCAACTTCGGAAATTCCAAATTCCTTAGCACGTTCTACGGCGATTCTGGCAATAATTTGCGCTGCGTAAGGCGTGGATTTTTTTGCACCCTTGAAACCAGCAACACCAGCTGAGGCCCAAGACAATACATCGCCGTTCAGGTTTGTAATAGCCACTATAGTATTATTATAAGTAGCCTTTACATAAGCCTTACCAACTGGTACTTTTTTATCCAAAACTTTTTTCTTGCGTTTCTTTTTCTTACTATCTGTCTTTTCGGTCTTTTTCTTTTCTAAAAGTTTTTTGATATTATCAGGTAGCTCATCCATTGATAACAATGCTTTGGCCGCCTTGGCAGTATCTTTGTCTACCTTGCCTTCACGTAATGAAAAAATTTCAGCAGCTTGTGCAGCTGATTCATCATTAACCTCTTCTGTTGTCTTAGTTTCTTCAGTCATATTAAAATAATACTTGTTTACAATTAGGTCTTACCTGCAGCTTTAGCTCGTCCTGAACCCATGGTTTTTCGAGCATTACCGCGAACTGAACGATTGTTAGTCTTGGTGCGTTGACCACGACAAGGCAGTCCTTTGACATGACGGGTACCACGATAACAATTAATATCCTTCAAGCGCTTGATGCTCGACATGACATCACGACGTAAATCACCCTCTACTTTATTCTGCTTTTCAATAATATTACGAATTGAATTCACCTTCTCTTCCGACAAATCTTTGACACGTGTGCTTGGATTGACACCTGACATAGCAACAACCTGAGCCGACTTAGTCGGACCAATGCCGTAAATATAGGTTAAAGCGATAATAACACGCTTGTCATTTGGTATTGTAACACCGGCGATTCTTACTGCCATACTGATTCTAATTCTAAAAAATTATTAATTAACCCTGACGTTGTTTATGCTTAGGGTTGGCGCAAATAACGCAAACTCGGCCTTGGCGGCGAATAGTCTTACAGTCTTTGCAGATTTTCTTAACTGATGATCTTACTTTCATATTTATAAATACTATCTATTAATACTTGGATTGAATTTCCGTACACCGTGGGCTAAAGTTACAGACGATAAGTAATTCGTCCCTTGCCAAGATCGTAAGGACTCATTTCAACACGCACGTGATCTCCTGGTAACAAGCGAATTTTGTTCATTCGCATCTTTCCGGACAAGTGACAAAGAATTTCGTGACCAGTTAGTAAGCCGATTTTGAAAGTGGCCGCCGGTAAAAGTTCTAAAACTTCTCCTTCGACTTCGATAAAATCCTTTGCTGTATTGGCTGGCTCCTGTTCTTTACGTTTGTATTTCTTCATTAATACTAAAAACTTGGTAAAACTAAAAAAATTTTTACCAAAATGGTAAATTTAACTAACTCTAAATGAAAAACATTTATATTAGCCTTATAATTATAGGGGGTAACTGAAATTATGTCAAGCGCCGTAGTGAGTATTGCTAATATAACACAAAATGTATTTTTTTTGCTAATATTAGGATATCAAAAGAAAAAAGGGTGGCTAGATTATTTTAATAATCCACCACCCCAGGTTTTTTTGATCCGCTTACGCGAGATCTGGCCCCACCTTAGTTGATGGGGCTAAAGACTGCAACCTTCCTTACAGTGGTTTACACCACAAAGATTTTGCTTACGCATTTCACATCACCTCCTTTTTTAGAGATTATTCCCAATCAGAGCATATACCAATTTTAGGCAAATAGCTTTAATTGAGAATTCGCCACCTTACATCTGAACTATCAGTATAGTCAAGTTTATACAATAATACCACCACCTAGGACCCTGCCCTTCAAATACATAACTGCAGATTGGCCGCTGGTAATAGCGCGCTCAGGCTGAGAGAGATTGACAAGTATACGACCATCAATTTGTTCAATTTGGGCTAGCACTGCTTGATGTCGATATCTAACAACTATTTCACAATCAAATGGAAATTTAGGAGCTTTACCTGAAATCCAATTTACACTGGTTAAACTGAAGGAAGGTTTAAAAAGTATCGGATCTTCAAGACTGGAGGTAACATACAAAATATTTTTCTCATAGTCAAATTTAGCGGCGTAATACGGCCCAGTGCCGCCAATCTCAATGCCTCGACGTTGACCAAGCGTATAAAGAGGTAGACCCGCATGTTTACCGAGTAAATTACCATTAAGGTCCATAATATCACCCGGCACAAGATCGAGATGACGTTTTAAAAATTCGTTATGGGATTTTTCTGGAATAAAGCAGATTTCCTGACTTTCGCGTTTGCTAGCCACTTCGAGGCCGTAACGCGTTGCCATATTCCGTACCTGTTGTTTAGTAAAGCCTGACAATGGAAACATCAATCTACTCAATTTGTCTTGTGTCAAAGTGTATAAAAAATATGTTTGGTCCTTTTCTTTGTCATGAGGTCGCCATAGTTCAAGTAAACCGTCTTTCTTTTTAATTTTGGCATAGTGCCCGGTTACGATATATTTTATTCCCAGGGCGTCAGCTTTTTGGAGCATCGCATCAAATTTTATAAATTTATTGCAAGTCACGCAGGGATTTGGGGTTTTACCCTTAGCATAAACTGTTAAAAAATCATCAACAATTTTATCTTTAAATTCTTCATCTAAATTAATGGTATAGATCGGGAAGCCAAATTTTTGCGCTACTCGCCTAGCGTCATTAAAAGACTCAAGTGAGCAACATTTATTCTTTTCTCCATATTCAGTTTCCACACCAGGTTCAGCCCAAAAATGCATAAAAATGCCAATAACCTCAAAGCCCTGTTCATGTAAAATAGCTGCCGCCACGGACGAATCAACGCCGCCCGACATCGCCACCAAAACTTTCTCTTTCTTTTTCTTTTTACGCAGTAACATAAGCTAATTCAAAAAAAATCCTAGAAGTCTAGGATTTTTATTATCAAAATACAAAGATATTCACCTAAACCACTATCAATATAGCTAATAATCCAACTAAACTCAAGGTTGAGACAATTAAATGCAAATGCTGCTTTTTTATTTGAATAAATACGTTCAAAAGTAAGGATGCAATTGCCAGCACCAATAAGACTGAATAATAGGTACTAGCCAAGGCCCACAACTTATTTGCAGCCCCATTTTGACGTAAAAAATTATATTCACCGTAAATTGAGGGTTTAACTGAATTAACACTAGCGGTCACGTCCGCCATTTTTGATTGACCATTTGTATTTATAACTTCCAATGATGCCGGTACTTGAGGATTGTTGTTTTGCTCTATAACAGCTGCACCAGACCATTCATTTTTAGTGTCAGTTGGCACTAGAGCAATTTGTTGACCATTCAAATGAATTGTCGCCTTTTCAACAGGTTCTGCAAAATCAACCTTGGCGTAAACTAGTTTTGATTTGGGGGTATTTTTCTCAGCAACAGTAAAATTAACTTCTGCCTTGATTGGCCTCACCTGCTCTGCATCCGCCAAAAAGGTTGAAATACTAGCTGAGGTAGCCGTCTTTGGCATTTCTGCACCAAAAAGCTGAGCGGATAAAACCGTATTTTCATTTTGAAATTTGCCTGTAGCCATGGCAACGCCGATTTGCTTGAATTCTGGATCAATTAAATTTTGATAATGAGTCGGACTGGCTACCCAGGCGTCAAATAGGTTGGCTGGTGAGGAATAGCCCATCGCTAGATTTTCGCCTGCCACTGCAAAATTGTAACTAGCTTGCTTAAGCCAATCAGCTAGTGATTGATTTTGCGGTCCGATATGAGCAAAATATTGTTCAACGAACATATTTTGCACTTTAGCTTCAGCGGCAGCTGTAAGTTGTTGACTTTGAGTTAAGGCCGGAACATTATTTGCTTGTCGCAAAGTATTGGTCAGCTTTACAACTTCTTGACCTTGCTGCGACATTATATCGGGTGCTAACCAAGCCTCGAGTGGCATCAAGACGACCAAAGCAATCAAAGTTGCTTTAATAGCGAGAGCGGCTGTTGCATGAAACAATAAACGTCCAGGACGTAAAGCCTGCGGTTTATAACCATTACCCTCATGAGGTACAAACAAATCCTTAAGCATTGAAAACTCAAGGGCGATTTTTTGTATTTTGTATTGTTCGCCGTCCTTCACGCCATCACCATCAGTATCGGCATTAAAGGGGTCAGTCTCTAGTTCTAACTCTTCCCAGTCTGCCAAACCATCAAAATCAGAATCCAGATTGCCTGAATTTTTTAAAGCTAAAAAAGTTGAAAATTTTATTACTTTTCTCATCGATTAAGATTATAACACATTTTAATGATTACCATCAAAGACCCTATTTATGGGGCATTTTAGGGTTATATTTTGCCACTATTTCAACATTAATAAAGTTATCCACTATTGTCAGATTATTTCTGGACAATACCGTCGCTTTGAGCAATATCATCATCCTCTAACTTTGAAGTTTTGGGTTTTAGACTTTTAGTAATTACCATTTTGGTCGTATTATCAGTGGCAGTTAATGTGGCAGCATTCAAAAGTATGGCAATTCGATTAACATCAGTTGTTGTCGGGGTGAAACTTACAGAAAATTCAGCATTAGCTTTAGCCGCAGCAACCGACAAACTTGGCAAATTCCAGGCAATTTTTCGCGACGTTGCGTCAAATGTCAGCGCCCCAAGACTTGCCATACTTTTGTCATCCCAAGTCATATAGCTCGGCAACTCAGTCTCAAGCTTGAGATTTGATAATTCATTAAGGTCATTACTTAGATCCCAATACACACGATAGCTTGTCGTTTGATCAAGTTTGGGTGGATTCGGACCGAAACCTACTGCCAAATTATCATCATTAAAGTAACGGACTTTTTCACTAACACTCAAATTGCTATTAATTTTGTTCACAATTTCATTAGAACGGTTTTCTGTCTCTGGCGCCTCGAGCGTACTTGAACCGATCATAAAACGCGCATAACTTCTGACTTGATAATTTTTGGTCGGCGATATAGGGCTAGATGTAGCGATATTAATCGAAAAATCAATTACCCCTTCAACACCTGGCGCTAACTCAGCCAAGCCAGGAATTTGATCTTTGGACCAGGTAATTTTGTTACCGCTTACGACACCCAAATTATTATCCTTCAGTGACTGCCAATTAATCAGTTCACTATCAACAACAGCCATGATCACCAAATTTTTTATTGCTTGGTCACCCTTGTTGGCATAGCCAATTGTATAATTCAATGGTGCACCGAAATCAACGCCCGTATTGTCTTTCGAAGAGTTGATCAAGACATTAAGATTAATATTTTTCGTCAAGACCTCAATCTGAATATCTTTTTTAAGGAAACTATAATATTTCAGACCATCGCTGCTATATTCAAAATTAAGCGATAACGACTCTTTATTGTTCACCTTTTCCTTAAAGCTAAAAGGTATTTTAAGCTCGTATGGACTGCTTGTGCCTGTTTTTCCAGTACTGACTGTCGTCGAGGCAGCATCTAGATTTATCTCGTAAATACCCTTGCTCATAATTTCGGTACTCGAGCCAAAAGTGAGATTGTCCAGTTTAGCGATCGACAGTCTGAATTTTTTAATAAAATTTTCCTGATCAGGCTGGACGTTGACATAAAGCTGAGCACTATCGCCAAGTAAAACGCTTTCAGGAACGTCAAAGGTAAAATTCATGCCAATACCGGCTATAACTGTATTTAGACTAGCATTTTTTTGAAATTCTGAAGAGAAATTTACCGGCATATAACTCATGCTAGCCGTAATCACTGGGTGTTCGTTGGTTTCACCAATCAAGCGGCCATTTATTTTTATCTGACCTGAACGACGCATCTTTAACTCCTTTATTTCCCAAACATTAGTGCTGGTGGCAGGCGCTGGATCAGCTGATTCAAAAATGAAATTCTCTGGATACAATGCGTTGATGCGAATATTTTTCAAGTCTATTCGATCCAAATTCTTATAATCAATGACATAGGAAAATGTTTTACCTGCCAAAAATTCCTTTGGTCCAGTCAAATTAAACTCTACAGCAGTCGGATCGTTGGCCGATTTATATTGATAAAAATAATAATAACCAGCCCAAGCTACCGCAGTTAATATGCTAAGATTTAAGAGGATAATAAAGGCACGATACAACCATGACCTACCATGCTCTATGCCAACATTTTTCATGTCGACAAT
>Ga0194059_1000554_pt1 | contig 17455 bp, 17 predicted proteins | sample SepL6211m_MetaG_FD_163426 | JGI IMG/M metagenome (GOLD analysis project Ga0194059, IMG submission 163426) | Anoxic zone freshwater microbial communities from boreal shield lake in IISD Experimental Lakes Area, Ontario, Canada - Sep2016-L626-11m | ecosystem: Environmental > Aquatic > Freshwater >... | reverse complement strand
GTCGTTATACGGAGCTATCACAAAATCAAATGGAGCATTCCACTTTGCGCTTCCATTCGCAAAATAAAAAACGCTTCCGTGGTATCCGCCTTCAAAGACCAATATCTTTTTCCTGCCGGTTGCAACTACTGCGGTTGTCATCGCTAATAAGTTCGCTTCGGTCCCCGAGTTAGTGAATCGCACACGATCTATGCCAAATCGCTCACACATCAACCTGCCAAGAGTTGCTTCGGCTGGGTGAACACCACCCACGCTCGTGTTCTGCGACAGCGCTAGGACCACGCGGTCAAGTACTCGCCTTTCACTATGGCCAAGTAGGCCTGCCGTGTAGTCACCAAGAAAGTCGATGTACGTATGACCATCAACGTCGGTCAGCGTTGCACCACTTCCTGAAGCGAAAGCGAGCGGAAATGGTGCATGTGTGAGAACAGAACGAGTCTGACCTCCCGGCAAGAATTTGCGAGCCTCGTCGTAATGGAGGCGGCTTTGCGGATTTCGATCCGCAAAATCACTGTGGGTCTTGGCAAGTTGAGTGTTCAACATGCCGGCGAGATACCAGTTACTTATTTGGTTGTGGTTGTGGCCACGAGCCGTCTTTGCCATCCATGCCAGCATTGAGGCGAGCCTTCGTCATCAACTCTTCAACAATTGGTCCGAGTTGTGCTGCATCGTCAACTGGTGCATGCGTTGGTCCACGGTGCCAGCCTTCAGCAATCGCCAAAACTCGACCACTTGCTTCAAACACACGTCCCGTGATGGCTTTGGATTCTTCAGATGCGAGCCATGTCACGATCGGTGCAATCCAACGAGGCGAACCCAGTTCGCGCTCTTCGTCAGTTGGCGGAGTCGGCGAAAGATTTTCGGTCATGCGCGTGAGAGCTACTGGTGCAACAGCATTCACTGTTACTCCGTAACGAGCAAGTTCGAGCGAGGCGATGGTGGTAAACGCAGCGATGCCTGCTTTTGCAGCGCCGTAGTTTGTTTGTCCAACGTTGCCATAGATACCCGACACCGATGAAGTGTTGATGATGCGACCATCAACTGGTTTACCTGCCTTATGTTGATCGCGCCAGTAAGCGGCTGCAAATCGCGACGGTGCAAACGTGCCCTTGAGGTGCACTTTGATAACGGCGTCCCATTCTTCTTCCGACATGTTGGCCATCATGCGGTCGCGCAAAATACCAGCGTTATTGACTACTGCATGCAGGTCGCCAAACGTGTCGACTGCGGTCTGGATCAGACGCTCTGCGCCTGCCCAAGTTGAGATGTCATCGCCGTTAGCAACAGCACGACCACCCATGGCCTCAATCTCATTGACCACACTTTGTGCTGGAGAAATATCGCCAGCCGAGCCATCAACACCGCCGCCCAAGTCGTTGACAACGACCAGTGCTCCGTGCTTGGCAAGACTTAAGGCGTGTTCGCGACCAATACCTCGTCCCGAACCAGTGACAACAACTACTCGACCTTCACATAAGCGGCTCATGGGCAACGACTCTAGTCTGAATACCGTGTCTCAGACCAAGTCGAACAACAGTGCAGGCGATTTAGCGTGCGATGTACTGATCGTCGGAGCAGGGCCAAGTGGTATTGCAGCCGCACTCACATTGCGTGCCGCTCATTACGACGTGATTGTTATTGACAAGGCGTTTTTCCCGCGCGATAAATGCTGCGGCGATGGTTTAACCACAGGTGCGCTTCGAATTTTGGACGAACTCGGTTTTGATCCCAATTCGGTTCCTAACTGGACGGTGTGTAACGACGTATGGCTGCGCTCACCGAGTGGCAGAGAGATGCAGTTTTTACTGCCCACACAAGGCCAGTTTGCGGCCATTGCACCACGAATTGAACTTGACAATGCCCTAGTGCAACTAGCCCGTTCACAAGGCATTCAGGTGCTCGAGGGTCACGAATTCGTCTCCATTCGTGAACAGACATCAGATCACATCGACGTCAAGATCAACAGCAACAACAACATCGGTAGTGATAATCAAACTTTTCGAGCAAAATTTTTAGTTGCATCTGACGGCATGTGGTCGCCGGTCCGCAAGTCTCTTGGCATGTCAACACCGGGTTATCTCGGAGAATGGCACGCGTTTCGTCAATACGCCAACAATGTCACAGGATCTGCAAAAGACCGCTTGCATGTTTGGTTTGACAAAGATTTGTTGCCTGGATACGCATGGTCATTCCCACTACAAAATGGTCGAGTCAATATCGGCTTCGGCATTTTGCGCGGTGGCAAGTATTCAGTGCAACAAATGAAAGACCTCTGGCCCAACTTGCTCGCACGTAAACATATTTCGAATGCACTCGGGTCCGAAGTTGTCATGGAAGATCGACACACCGCGTGGCCAATTCCTGCTCGAGTAACAACTGCACCACTTTCGACTGGACGCGTGCTGTTTGTTGGAGATGCTGCATGCGTAACCGACTCGCTCACGGGTGAAGGAATAGGTCAGGCGCTGTTATCTGGACAAATGAGCGCACAAGCAATTATCGCTGGCATCGGCCGCGAGGCTTCGGTCACTCGCAATAAGTACGAGCAACTCATCAAGCAGAACTTCTTTGCAGATCACCGTATGTCGTTGACTCTTGGCACAATTTTGAAGTCGTCGCTTGGCGCACGCGCAGCACTACGAATTGCCAACCTCACCCCATGGACACGGCGCAATTTTGTGCGCTGGATGTTTGAAGACGAACCGCGGGCAGCATTGTTTACTCCATCTCGATGGCATCGCAATTTCTTGCGTCGTGCTGGCGCTTTTCAAACCAAGTAAGTTGGAACTCATGCGTACACGCCTTACCGAACTTCTCGATATTGAATTTCCAGTCATGCTTGCGGGCATGGGTGGTGTCAGTTACCACCATCTCGTAGCAGCTGTTTCAGAAGCTGGCGGACTTGGAACCCTGGGCGCGAGCACCATGCAAGACGGTGAATTGGCTCAGGAAATCGAAGGCGTGAAGAGCCTGACCAAAAAGCCATTTGGTGTCGACTTGTTAACTGCACTCCCACACACACTTGAGCGCGATGTTGACCTCATTATCAAAAGTGGTGCACGAGTTTTCGTTGCGGGGCTTGGAGTGCCACGCGACATTATTGAACGACTCCATAGTCACGGCGTGATTGTTGGTTCAATGTGCGGAAAGGTTCGGCATGCAATCGCAGCAGTTGAAAGTGGTTGTGACTTTGTTGTTGCGCAAGGTACTGAGGGCGGAGGCCACACGGGCACCGTTGCCACCATGGCACTTGTTCCACAAGTGGTGGATGCCGTTGGCAAAAAAGTTGTTGTAGTTGCCGCCGGTGGTTTATATGACGGCCGTGGATTGGCTGCGTCTTTAGCTCTTGGCGCCGAGGGAGTCTGGGTCGGCACACGATTTATCGCGACTCCAGAAGCTCGCGCTGTTGATGGCTACAAAGAAAAACTGATTGCCACAAGCGAAGACGGCACGGTAATTACTCGCAGCTACACAGGCAAGACATGTCGTGTGGTTCGCAACGAGTGGACAAATGATTTCGAAAAACATCCAGAGTCGCTTCTACCGTTTCCACAGCAAGCCATCGCCTCCATGAAAGCCGGCGTGAATCACCTCGGCTACCCGGTCGGCACAAAAGTAGATGTCGAGCGCGAATTCATGCCAGCCGGCCAAGGAATCGGAGCAATTAACGAACTCGTTCGTGCCGGAGACTTGGTGCGCAGCATGGTGCGTGAAGCGCAAGAAACACTTGAACGTCTTACTCGCTAACAAAGATGTTCGACGGCTGTTTGTAGCCGACAACATCTCGATCATCGGTGACTACTTCAGTTATGTCGCCCTTGCAGGCATGGTCAAGGAAGTAACAGACTCCAATTTCCTCGTTGCGCTTGTTTACGTTGCATTCACACTCCCGTCTTTCTTCACCACACCGTTTGGCGGGCCAACTGTTGACAAGTTTGATCGAAAGAAAATCATCGTGTTTGTCTCCCTCATGCAAGCGTTGTGCGCGGTCGGTTTCTTGTTCGCTTCAAACTCTGCAATCTGGATTGCCTTCGTTGCTCAAGTCGGTATTACTTGTCTTTCATCATTTGTCACTCCCGCATTTGGTGCAGCACTCCCCAACCTGACGCGAGACGATGCTGAATTGCGGCAGGCAAATGCATTGTTTGGTTCGAGCTGGGGCGCAATGGTGTTTATCGGTGCTGCTGCAGGAGGGTTCTTCTCGCAGGCATTTGGCCGAACCGCAACATTTACTGCTGACATAGCAACATTTATTATTTGCGCGGGCCTTGTAGCGCTAATCAAAACTCCGATGCAACAACAGCGCACCAGCGAACACAAAAGCCGAATGCGACCATTCGCTGACATGAAGGAAGCAATTCATTACGCCAGAAGTGACCACACGATTCTTGCGCTTCTGTCTTCCAAAACAATGTTTGCGTTTGGTGCAGGAACGGTGAGCCAACTTTCCGTACTTGCAATAGATGTGTTCAACAAGGGCGATGGTGGGAGCGGAGCACTGCTTGCGGCGCGCGGTTTTGGGGCTTCGATTGGCCCGTTCATCATCATGCGCTTTGTTCGCAACAACATGCCCCGCCTATTGAAAGTTTGCGGAACTGCTGGTCTCACCTATGCAGTGCTCTACATTGCCGCAGCTTCGAGCCCAAACATTTGGATTGCATGCCTCTGTGTCATGGGCGCACATCTCGGTGGTGGCGCGCAATGGACATTGTCTACATATGGTTTGCAAGTTCGTGTGCCCGACCACATCCTTGGCAGAGTGCTCGCGGGCGACATGGCTATTGCAATTTTGGTGATGGGCACCAGTAGTTTTGCTGCCGGAATACTTGGGGAGATATTGCCGATTCGAATTGCAATTGCGGTTATCGGTGCGACTTCTGGAGTAACAGCAGTCGTATTCCTCTTAGCAACAATGGGGATTAGGAAGCGTCTGCGCAGCGAGATGCAGCTTCAATCAAGCTAGATGCACGCGTGTCTGTAAAGAGATACGAACCCATTCGATTCATCACATAACTAAACGACATGTTGCGCGCTGGATCAGCAAAGCTCATCGAGCCGCCTGCACCCGAGTGACCAAATGATTGTCGTCCGCTCAATGGCATCAAAGCAGTTGGAGTCATGTACCCCATTCCGAAATTTGTCTGACGCATCAGACACAAATCGATCTCATCGGGCTTGGTAATTGGCGTACTTGCGAGTTGCATCATCTCTTCTGAGATCAATCGGACCTTGCCGTTTGCTCCATCTACTTCGCCAATTGTCGCTGCATACATGCGGGCAAGTGATGGAGCGTTGCTGATGCCGTTTGCTCCCGGTATTTCGGCAGCGTGCATGTCGCGTCGATTGAATCCACCTTTCACAGTAAATGCTCCATTTAACGTGAGTGCCTGACCAAGTGCAGTCTCTGGACCAAATGGGACTACCTGCGCTGGTTGCTTATTGATAATTGTTTCCGGCCACACCTTCGTCCAACCATTTTTTAACGGTGACACCCTGTGCTCAAGCCGCTCTGGTAAGCCAACATAAATTTCAACGCCGAGCGGGTTGGCGATTTCTTCTTCAATGAAACGACCAATGTTGCGCCCGTCCACTCTGCGCACCAGTTCACCTGCCAACCAACCAAATGTGATGGCGTGGTATCCGTGGGTTGAGCCGACAGGAAAAATTGGCGCTGTGTCGGCGAGGCGCTGCGTGATCGTGTTCCAATCCAAAGCGTCTTCAAATGAAATGCTTCCATCGATCGTGTACAAACCGGCTTGATGCGAAAGTAATTGTGCAACCGTGATGTCCGATTTGCCTTTCGCGGCAAATTCTGGCCAATACAGAGATACAGGTTCGTCGTAGCTCAGTAGTCCCCGTTCAACGCAAATGGCTACTGCTGTTGCAACAACACCTTTTGTAGTGCTGAATACAAGTTGCAACGTGTCGCGCGCATAAGGAATCGTTGCGGTGTTCTCAAAATATCCACCAATGAGGTCGATTACAGGTTGGCCATGATGAAAAATACAAAGACCAGCACCAATATCTTCCTTGGTTTCGATATTCGTCACAAATTGATCGTGCACCGCCTCCCAGCCGGGGGCGACGAAACCAGAGACGAGTTCAGACATGATGAAGGAGGACCGAAGCGTTCGTCGGCTTAAATTTCGTCCATCAATGTGCGCAACAACTCAACTTGCTGCACTGCATTTGGACCAATTGGATTAACGGAGATGACCGTGACTCCTGCTTCCTTGAACGCCGAAAGGCGTTCTTTGATAAAACTTTTCGGACCAACGAGATGCGAGTTGAGCAACCAGTCAGACGGCACTTTTGCTGCAGCCTCTTGCTTCTTGCCGTCCAAGTACAGATCTTGAATCTCAACAGCTTCTTTCTCGTAGCCGTATGCCTTGCAGATGTCGTTGTAAAAGTTTTTGCCCCGAGCACCCATGCCACCTACATACAAAGCGGTTGAAGGTCGAGCGAAGTCCAAAACTTTCTGCTGATCTTCGCCAGTAAGCGACTCGTCAATGGCAAGCATGCCGCCTGCGGAAATGTCCATGCGAGCACGTGATGGATCACGTTTTGCAGTGCCAGCCTTCAGCGCATCGCCCCACACGTTCTTGAATTTTTCTGGATAGAAAAATATCGGCATCCAACCATCAGCGACCTCTGCTGTGGCTTCAACGCTCTTGCCCATCAATGACGCCCACCAGATTGGAATCTCATTGCGAACTGGATGATTGATCAGTTTGAGTGCCTTACCCAATCCAGTGCCCTGACCTTGAGGTAGTGGAACCTCTACAGTTTTTCCTTGATACGACAAAGGCTTTTCGCGCTTCCACACTTCGCGACAGATATCGATGTATTCCTTGGTGCGCTGCAACGGCTTTTCATATGGCATGCCGTGGAATCCTTCGATCACCTGAGCGCCCGATGCACCAAGGCCGAGAATAAATCTGCCATTGCTGACATAGTCGCAACCAGCGGCAGTCATTGCGACAAGCGCAGGTGTGCGTGAGTAGACATTGATGATTCCGGTACCGATCTGCAACTTGTCGGTAACTGCTGCAAGATAACCAATTTGTGAAATCGCATCGTACGAATACGCTTCGGCCACCCACACCATGTTGAGACCAACTTTTTCAAGTTCAACAACCTGCTTGGCCGACGACTGAAAATCGGAAATGTAATTGATCATCATCGAAAGTTTCATGATGAGAACCTTAGAGCGACTTCAGTTGACTTGGCGAGTTCGACCCACCCAATAAGGCGCACGGAGGTCTTTTTTCAGGATCTTGCCAGAAGGATTACGAGGCAAGGCCTCGATCCAATCGACCGACTTTGGGCACTTGAAACTAGCCAGGCTCACTTTGGCAAACGCAATGATCTCGTCCTGCGTGACGACAACGTCCTTCTTGCGCACAACAATCGCTTTAGGTACTTCTCCCCATTTCTCGTCGGGTACACCAATGACCGCAACGTCTGCAATGGCTGGGTGGGCCATCAATACGTTTTCCACCTCGGCTGGGTAAATGTTTTCGCCACCTGAGACAATCATGTCCTTGACGCGGTCATATATATAGAGATAGCCGTCGGCATCGAGATAGCCGGCGTCTCCACTCCTAAACCAGCCACCATCCACAATCGACTTCGCTGTTTCTTCTGGCATGTTCCAATATCCGAGCATGATCTGCGGGCCCTTCACCCAGATCTCGCCCACTTCGCCAACCGGTTTGTCGTGATGGGTTTCATCATCGACAATTCGTAGCTGCATGCCAGGCACGGGCTTGCCACACGAGCGCAACCGATGTTTGTTTGGTCCTTCAAGGTCGTGATCTTCAGGCATGAGCAAAGTCGTAGCGCCAGTTGTCTCGGTCAGTCCATACACCTGCATGAACTCTGTTTTAAATGCCTTGATCGATGATGCGAGCACTTCGTCTGAGATTGGTGATGCCCCGTACAAAATAAGTTTGAGACTCGAAAAATCTGCTTTGTCCAAATCGGGAACCATCAACATGAATTGCAATAATGCGGGAACGACGAATCCATGCGTGATGCGTTCTTCACCGATTAATTTCACAAGTTCGACTGGATTGACATCGCGTACGATCACCGAACATGCTCCAACAAACTGACCCGCAGTAGCCCAACCACCACCACCGATGTGAAACAACGGCATGGCCACCATGCTGATGGTTTGTGGAGTGAGTTTCCAGAGGTCTTTTGCAGTTGGCATTAACGCAAAAAAGTTGTTGTTTGTGAGCATCACACCTTTTGGACGTCCGGTCGTGCCGCTTGAGTACAACTGAAATGCAACATCCTCGTGACTTGCCTCGACGCCTGGGTCTTCATCTCTCCCGCTTGAGATAAATGAGTCGTACGACTGGTACTTGGAATGACCACCGATCACAACGATCGTCTTCACAGAAGTAAGTTCGTCGGCAATTGCCTCGAGGATGGGAACGAAATCTGGGCCAACGATCAGCACTTTGGCTGCCGCATCATTGACGATGTACAACACCTCTGGCCCGACGAGACGCCAGTTGACATCGACGCTCACTGCATTGAGCAGTGCACAGCCGTACAACACTTCAAAATGCTCGATCGAGTTCTTGTCAAGAAAAGCCACGCGGTCTTGCACACCGACACCGACAGTTCTGAGCGCTTGCGACATTTGGCAGGCACGGTGATACAACTGCGACCACGATTGCTTTTTATTCCCCTGAATCAACGCAGTGCGGGTTCCGTACTCTGCGCTGTGACTGCGAACGATGTCTGCCAAATTGTTGATGTCGTTTGCCATAACCAAAAACTAGCAATCTTGCCAATACCCCACAAGCGAGCGAACATTCATGTATTCCATACAAACCAAGTATCTTTAGGCGCTGAGAAGAAAAATTGTGACCGCATCATCCACTCACCCTTCATCTGAAGGCACCCAACTTACGGTCTACGACTACGCGCCAGAATCGACCAAACAACCTGTGTTGCTGTCACATGCGACAGGATTTCATGGCCGAGTGTTTGACCCGGTCGCTGATCATTTGCAAAATGCTTTTCACTGCTACTCATTTGACTACCGCGGACATGGTGACTCCGGATTGCCTCAAGACTGGAAAGCCAACTGGAGTGGTTATGGCGATGATGCGCTTGCAGTTGCCCGCGTAATTGCTGCAGCCAAGACGTCGACAGCAACATCAATCATTGGCGCTGGACACTCGATGGGTGGAGCAGCGCTTGTGATGGCCGCACTTCGCGAGCCAGAACTGTTTCGCGCACTTGTGCTCTACGAGCCGATCATTTTCCCACCTCAAGTACGTGTCGGAACGACCAATGCGGGAGTCCCTAGCCCACTCGCAGAGGGAGCACGCCGACGACGCAGCACATTCTCTTCTTTTGACGAAGCGATTACCAACTACTCATCAAAACCCCCGCTCAACGTGATGCGACCTGATGCATTGCACGCGTATGTGATGCATGGTTTTCGCTCTCAGCACGACGGCATCTCCATCAAATGCTCACCAGAACATGAGGCTCGCACGTATGAGATGGGCGCAATTCACGAAACCTGGAACGAGCTGCCCAAACTGCGGGTGCCCGTGTGGCTAGTTTCGGGAGAAGTGATTCCTCATACTCCAGGCGCAATCGCCGCCCTCATTGCCAATGAAATACCTGGCTCAACACTTGTGCAATGGAACGACCTTGGACACTTTGGTCCGATGCAAGATCCGCAACGATTTGCGCAACTCATCACACAGGTAGATGAGGCAACCAAATGACGGAAGTATTTTCGCTTCCAGAAACATTGTCGCCATCGGGTACTGGCACATATCAAAATTGCCCATTGCAATTTCGATTTCAAAATATTCAAAAACTGCCGCAACCACCTGGTGCAGCTGCAGTAAAAGGAAACGTGGTGCACCGCGCGCTTGAGCTACTTTTCCAACTCGACGCACCACTTCGCACGTCTACAGCCGCACACGATTTTTTAGCAACAGCTAAAGCCGAATTTGAACCGACCTATGACATCACGGGACTCAATTTGACAGCCGACCAAGCAAGTAAGTTTTGGGCTGACTGCACGACGCTTGTCGATAGCTATTTGCGCATGGAAGACCCAACGACCGTCGATGCAATTGAAACTGAAATGTGGGTAACTGCCCCCCTCACCAAAGTTGCTTTGCGCGGCATCATTGACCGCATCGAACGCGATGCACATGGCGGCATCGTCATCAGCGACTACAAGACAGGTAAAGCCCCGCGCGACATAGATGTTGAGGGCAAGATGATGCAACTACAGATGTACGCATACATGTTGCGCGAGATGCGCGGCGAGTTGCCTGTATCGCTACAACTGCTGTACATCAAAGACGGCATTCGCCACACTCGCACCCCGACAGAACAATCGATGCGTTTTGTACATACGCGTACCAACGCGCTGTTTAACGCAATTGAAAAGTCTTGCGCTACTTCATTCTTCCCCACCAGGAAGAGCGGACTTTGCAATTGGTGCAATTTCAAATCTTGGTGTCCAGAATTTGGCGGAGACCCATCCAAAGCCGCTATCGAAGCACCACTCAAATATCCAAGGCCAGCACAATGAGCACAGAGCCAAACGCGCCACGCCAACTTTTACATTTGCGCATGGATGCAGCAGTCGACAATGCCCTTGAGCACATCCGTGACAACAAAATTGTCATTGTTATTTTCTCGATCGCTAGTGCTGTCGGAGACTTTGGTTTGCTCTGGCACATCATCGGCCTCGTGCGCTCAATCGGTAGTGCTCACCGACTTCATCAAGCACTCATTTTTTCAATTCTGATTGGGCTTGAAAGTCTGATCCTCAATCAGGGCATCAAGCGCCTATTTAGGCGCGCGCGTCCTACGGAAAAGGGTGACACGAGGTTTGCCCTACGCAAGCCCCGTACATCAAGCTTCCCAAGCGGGCACTCATCATCCGCATTTTTCTCTGCACTCGTGCTCACGTATTTCACCACTTGGCCATGGTGGTTGTTGTTCTATGCGTTTGCCCTCATCATCACAACGAGTCGCGTTGGAGTGCGCATTCATCATGCGAGCGATGTCATTGCAGGCGCATTTGCCGGCACGTTGATGGGCGTTGTTGGTTTATTGGTTTTGCGCCATTACGGCGTCTAACAAATTTGGGATTTACGCTTCGCTGGAAGATGCAGCGTTTGCGGTCAGCAACAAGCGAACATCGAGCAACAAATCTGATACTTCGACGGTCGATACCAACTCGCGATGCAGCATTTCGGCCAGTGCCTTGTCGATGACGGTCAGGGCTTCGGTGATAACTGCAGTTTCGCGTGAATCGGTCATGGCATGACCATACCTGATCGGTGTCACAAAATCGCGACACTGTGCGTAACATCACAGGCATGGAACTTGCTGGAAAAATCACTGTTGTAACGGGCGCTGCGGGTGGAATCGGCATGGCGTTGGCCGAAAAATTCCATCAAGAAGGAGCCACCGTTGTCCTGGCAGACCGCGACCAGGCAGCATTGGATGCGATTGCGCTCCGTTTGAATGCGTTGCGACCCAATTCTGCACTTGCAGTCGCTGGCGATCTCGGCACAGAAGCCGCAAATGCCTCACTGATTTCTACCGCCGAAAAAGCATTCGGTCAGATTGATTTATTTTTTGCAAACGCAGGTGTCGGATCTGGTACTGACCTCACCACAGAAGAAGATGTTTGGAACACAGCATTCGACATCAACGTCAACGCGCATCGTTGGGCGGCAAAGTATTTAGTTCCTGGTTGGCTTGCTCGTGGTGAAGGATATTTCTGCAGCACTGCTTCTGCTGCTGGTTTACTCTCGCAGATTGGCTCGGCTCCATATTCCGTCACCAAACACGCCGCACGCGCCTTTGCCGAATGGCTGACAATCACCTACGGCAAGCGCGGTATTCGCGTGAGTTGCCTGTGCCCACAGGGTGTGAACACCAACATGCTGAAGGGTGGCGACAACCCTGCTGGCGGCGAAACCACCAATGTTGTGCGCGTTGCAGGTGTGGTGCTTGAGCCTGCAGAGGTCGCGCAGGTAGTTGTTGACTGCATCCGAGCAGAAACGTTTTTGATTCTGCCTCACCCAGAAGTTGCCCAATACGCAACACTCAAGGCATCAGAAAACGAACGCTGGCTTGCCGGAATGCGCAAGCTACAAATGCGCGTGTTCGGCGTTTAGCTTTTAGTTTTTGAATTCAGGAATCAGTGTGGCGAGTTCGCGCCACTCGACACTAGGTAACGAAACCAAATCTTCGGTCAGTACCTGCACACAAACATGTGATGCACCAGCGTCGTAGTGCTCTTGAATACGTTTGCGAATGGTGTCAAGTGTGCCCCATGTGCAAATTGCATCAACCAATCGGTCACTCTGAACGCCGTGTTCATTCTTGATATCTGCTTCGGTAAATCCAGAACGCAATAAGTTGTTGGCGTAGTTGGGTAACCGTGTGTAAGTACCCATGTACTGGCGCGCAATCGTTCGTGCCTTTGTTGCATCGGTTTCAAAGATCACAGCAAGTTCTGGCGCAAGAGTTGGGCCAGCGCCCATGATTTCACGCGCAACCGCTGTGTGGTCTGGCGTAGTGAAATATGGATGCGCACCATCACTTCGCTCGCCTGCCAGCTTGAGCATCTTTGGTCCAAGTGCTGCAAGTATGCGATGCGTCGGTGTCGATGGTTCAGCGGCCATAAACATTCCCGAGTCCATGGTGTCGAGATATTCGACCATGGTCGAATACGGACGCTCATAGACCTTTTTGTGAATGGCCTTTGCCATGTTTCCGTGACTCGTTCCAATACCCAACAAAAAACGGTCAGGAAATGCCTCAGTCAAAGTCTTCTGTCCGGCCTGCATCGTTGCCGCACTGCGTGCCTGCATCGATGCGATGCCAGTGCCAACAATAAGTTTTTTCGTTGCACCAAGCAACAAACCTGCGTGCGCAAACGGCTCGCGTCCTACTGCTTCGGGAATCCACACTGTCGAGTACCCAAGCGACTCAATTTCATTCACTGCTTCAAGCGATTTTGACATCGGTTGCGCATCGAGCGTCCAAGTCCACAGACCGAGCCGACCAATATCGAGTGGTTTTGTCATACTTGCCACAATAACTGCACTCTCGCTGGCCACCCGCACACATAGCGAGCACGATGAAGAGAGATCACACTGTTTCACTGCACAATCTCGCTGGCGCTGGACTCTTGCTACTTGTGTCGTGCGGAAATAGCACGACAACGTATAGTCCACAGACATCAGGTCTCACTGCGCAAAGTGACCAAAGTGGATTCGTGGTCACGATTCTCAAAGTCGTTGACGGCGACACAGTTGACATAGACATCAATGGGCGTACTGAGCGTGTGCGGCTGATCGGTGTCAACACACCGGAAACCAAGCATCCGACGAAACCAATCGAATGTTTTGGCCCAGAGGCGAGTGCATACATGACTGAGCTATTACCAAAAGGTACAACCGTGCGAATTGAGCGCGACGTAGAAGCCCGTGATCGATACGGTCGAATGCTTCTCTATCTCTACCGCGACTCGGACAATCTCTTCATCAACCTCGACCTCGTATCTCGTGGGTACGGCACTCCAATGAGTATTGAGCCCAACACATTTCATCGCAATGACTTCGTGCAAGCGGCGGCACTGGCTGAGGTCTCAAATGTAGGGCTTTGGAAGGCGTGTCGCTAGTAGCGTTTGGGGTGTGAGTACCAACCAACAGTCACTTGTCGAACGACTTGGATACTCTGCCTCATCCAAACTTGTCATCATCAGTTGTGATGATTTGGGCGCATTTCATGCAGCCAACGTTGGTGTGTTCGACGCATTACGAAAAGGTGTGGCGACATGCGCATCGTTGATGGTGCCAGCTCCGTGGGCGCGACATGCAGTCATGGAATATGCAGGTGAAGATATCGGCGTACACCTCACGCTCAATAGCGAGCACCCGATGTATCGCTGGGGTCCAATCACACACGCTCCTTCCCTTCTCTCGGGTGAAGGTGGTTTTCCTCGCACCATTGACGATTTGTGGGAACACGCGGATTCGGCAGAAGTATTGCGAGAGTGCCGTGCGCAGATTGCAAGCGCGCTCGAATGGGGCATCGACGTCACACACCTGGCTCCGCACCTCACATCAATAACACTGCGTCCAGAATTTTTCGATGTGTACATGGAACTTGCAGTCGAATACAAACTGCCTGTGAGACTTCCGTCCACAATCACCGAGCAACAAGCCGGTTTTCCATTTCGCGCACTTGCCGCCGAAGAAGGTGTGCTCTTCCCCGATCATTTCAATCACGATTGGCGCGAAGGTAGCCGCGAACGCGTATTGAACTCATTGCGCAATCTGCAACCTGGCGTTACCGAGATTCACGTGCAGCCATGCATCGACACCCCGGAAATTCGTGCACTTGGCGATGCCTCAAGTGGATGGATTGATGACTACGAACTTGTTGTCAATGACACATCGCTCAAGCAAGCGCTGACTGATAGCGGTGCAACGTTGATCGGTTATCGCGATTTGCGCAATGCAATGCGAAAAATGTAATTACCTCAACGAATCCCGCGAAACATATCGCTCTCATATTCCCCTGGACCGAGTGGCGCAGTACGCACCAATGATTTTGCCAAGATCCAATCTTCAAATGGATAGACAGCCGCAAGCTCGTCATCACTGAGGCCAAACCAAAACAGCGCAGTCTCGTCAACTTGCGTTTTGTGAGCACGAAGTGCGCCAGATCTCGCCCATAAAAACTTTCCGATCTCAAGTTTGGTCGTGATTCTCTCGTCTAAATCTGGTCGACTAAACCAATTGTCGTCGTAAGGCGATTCGCCGCGCAATCGCAACAACTCTTCGTGCACAGCAACTAGACGCTGCCTAGACCATGCCGAGTAATACATCTTGATCGGCTGCCATGGTTCGCCCAGTTCTGGATACCACTCATCGTCGCCCGCACGATCAAAAGCCACCACACTGATCTCGTGCACTTTGATGTGATCTGGGTGCGGATACCCGCGTTGATCGTCTCCATACGTCACGAGCACTTGTGGCTTCTCGCGGCGAATGATGGCAACGAGCCGTCCAACTGCTTCATCCATGTCGGCCATATGAAAACACGCTGGGTTGTTGTTCGTTGGTGAATCAACCATTCCGGAGTCGCGATAGCCCAGCATCTCTACATGATGGAAACCAATTATTTTTGCTGCAGCATCTAACTCACTTGGACGAACTTGCTCGAGCAACTTTTTTTCGGCTTCAGCATCCAGGCCATGAAATGGTTGTCCAACTTCTTTGAGCGCTGGGTTATTTACATCGCCCTCTTCGCCCCCCGTGCAACACACCAGCACGGTGCGCACACCTTGCGAGTTGTACCACGCCATTGTTGGGGCGCCTTTTGAGGCTTCGTCATCGGGATGGGCATGCACGGTCAAGATGCACAGCGGTTCAGACCCAAAACTCATCTCGTCAGGCTAATAGTCGTAATCTAAAGACATGCAACCGCGACGCTTTGGAACAATTATTGCGCTGTCTTGCGTCATTATGTTGAGTGCTTGCTCGCGCGACGGACGCGACATGCAAGAACCCTCAGCAAATCAACAAGAATCAATTGCAGTCACAACAACCGCGGGTGCAGTGATGACTCCGGTCGGAGGTTTTGCCCTCACTCCTCCATGGGCCGAGGGTGCTCAACTTGATGCGCGCTTCACATGTGCTGCTGGTATTTCGCCAAGTCTTACGTTTCAAAATGTTGCGACCGATGTTGTGACATTGGCTCTGAGCATCGTTGATGAGACCGCCAACAATGCAGTGCAGTGGATTGTGGCCAATATTCAGCCAACCCAAACCGATGTCGCAGAGGGCGCAGTGCCGACTGGTGCGATCGAGGCCACTAATGCTCTCGGTACCATCGGTTTTGGCGCCCCGTGTCCACCAGCCGGGGAAACCCACACCTATCGCTTGACGGGTTACGGGCTTTCGCAGCAAGTAGAGCTCGAAAATGGGGTTGATAGTGCAACGCTTCTTCAAGCCATCGAGCTCGCCGCACTAGATACGCAGTCAAGTTCGTTCATCGTCACATCGAACTAACCAAGATCAGATTCGGTGCGCCCGACATCGCACTATGGGCTCATTTGCCCCTCTCGACCTGTAAAGATATGGAGATTGACCGTTCGATAGCTTCCCTCCCCATTGGGGTATTTGAGACCGATATCAACGGTCGTCTCACCAGCGCCAACGACGCTTTTCGCGTCCTCGCCCTCGGTGGTGGCAGCATCACTCAAGGTGCCGCACCTTGGGTCAACGCACAACCGGCCGAGCGGTCACTCGCCGAAGCAGCATGGCAACGTGCGCGCGAAAATTCGACTCCATTTACATTTGAATTTCGATTGTGGAAACCAGATGGCGAGGTGATGTGGGTACACGTATCGACGCAACCTCAACTTGGAACCAACTCCACAATCACTGGTTATGTCGGCACTGCGCATGATGTAACAGACGCAGTTGTCAAGCGAGTGCTGAGCGAACAGCTTGTTGGTTTGCTCGACGTAACAGCAGATGCTGTTTTGGTATTTGATCAACACGGCGTGTTGATGTTTTGCAACGACGGTGCACGCGAACTGATTGGCGTCAACGAACAATCAGGTCTCAACGATGCAGCAGCACAAATGTTCATTCAGGCGATTCGCGACCAAGTACCACGCGAAGTAACTACATCGTCGACAAGTAATCGCTGGGAAGGCGAACTTGGTTTCAGAAGCCCAGATGGCATTATGCGCACACTCTCGATCGTGTTGCAGATTGTGCGCACAGCAGACGGAGTCATCTCTCACTACTCGGCCATCGCCCGCGACATCACCGAAGCAAAACAATTACAAGACGAACTCACTCGACAGGCAACTCACGATGCAATGACAGGGCTGCCAAATCGAGTCCTGTTCCTGCGAAAACTCTCTGAAGCATTGGAACGCAGCCGCACACTTAAGCGCGGTGTCACCGTGTTGTTTGTGGATCTCGACAAACTCAAAGATGTCAACGACAACATTGGTCATGGAGTTGGTGACCAGTTGCTCAATACCATCGCTAAACGATTGGTCAGCGCAACTCGACCATCAGACATTGTTGCCCGCATCGGTGGAGACGAGTTTGTGGTGTTGTGCGATGGACTAGGTGACGAGCATGTGGCAATGGATGTTGCAGATCGCGTGCGCCAGGCAATGACAGGTCAGGTCATTTTGCAAGGCATCGAGATTTTTACTAGTGCGTCCATCGGTATCGCGATGGCTACGCCAGCGTTGTTAGCGGAAGAGTCTCCAAATGACGCAGCAGTCACTTTGCTACGCAATGCAGACACAGCCATGTACCGAGCAAAGCAGCGTGGACGAGGCCGATGCGAAATGTTTAGTGAGGAAATGCGCAAAACAGACCGTGATCGTGCCGCTCTGTCT
>Ga0194059_1000551_pt1 | contig 17560 bp, 12 predicted proteins | sample SepL6211m_MetaG_FD_163426 | JGI IMG/M metagenome (GOLD analysis project Ga0194059, IMG submission 163426) | Anoxic zone freshwater microbial communities from boreal shield lake in IISD Experimental Lakes Area, Ontario, Canada - Sep2016-L626-11m | ecosystem: Environmental > Aquatic > Freshwater >... | reverse complement strand
AAAATATATTGCAACCCAAAGAGCTATTCATGTAAATAGTTGTATTAAATATATAGCCCGAGTAATACCAACTATTAATACTCCTGATGCAAATTATGCCAGCTTATCTAAAATACTTCAAATAGATATTGCTCAAAAGGTTGGATTAAAAGTGCCTGAGAGCTTTTTTGGCGGTTCATTTGAAAAATGTAACATCAATACTGATGAACAGCTTTGCATTAAGCCTTTAGAGGGTGTTCATTTAAAAGAAGGCCAAAAAACTTATGCACATTACGCAGAACTATTAGAAGATAAAACCAAAGAAACGCTGAAAACATTAGAGTTCTGCCCTGCTATAATTCAAAATTACATTCCCAAAGCGTATGAACTTAGAATAACTGTTGTCGGTAGAAAAATATTTCCATGTAAAATAGAATCTCAAAAAAGTAAAATCGGTAACATTGATTGGAGACACCATGATTGGGAGAATACGCCTCATTATAAGGTTGAGATACCCTATGAAATTGAATTTAAAATTTTATCATTAATGGAAAGACTTGAATTGTCTTATGGAGCAATAGATATGATATTTGATGGTAAGGACTACTATTTTCTTGAGGTTAATTCAATGGGACAATGGCTTTGGATTGAGGATTTTACTGAAATGCCTATATCAAAATCCATTGCTGAATTACTTTCAGTTGATTATAGTAAAAATTTAGTTTATGGGGGTATTTTACGGTCCATTTTGCCAGAGGTATTCGTAATTCCAGGCAAGCTTCAGAAAATAACTTCAGAAAACCTACATGCAATCGGACATGGCGACTCGGCTTTAATACCGGAGAATAAAACTGAATGTATTATTTGTAATGAACCTTTATTAAATCATTGGGTAAATTACGATTATCATAGAAGTAATCTATTTTGTAATTCTAGCGAATGCCAAGGCAAATACAATACTCTTATAAGCAATGAGTAAAATCTAAATATTTCTAATAGACAAAGAATCTTCAAAAAACATTATTAAGAATAATAATTATTCTTAATCTATTGAAAATAAACAAATCTAACATTGAAAATCAATGAATAATATTGTATTGTATAAAAGGTATCACAGGGCATCATTTGAACAAGGGATCAATCAAATTATAAAAGACTCGGAAACAGGAAAAATAACCCCTTCTAAATGTCCAGCCATAAGGCAAGCATATAATTTGGGTTGTTACATTAATTCCCCAAGTCAGTATAATTTTAAAAATGGTATCTTTGATGTTAAACGCTATAAAATACTAGATAAATATTTGTTAGATCCCGGAATTATTGGTGATCCAAGCTCAAAAAATTTATTTGCAAGAATTGATACTGGTTATTCATTTCAAAACCTTGACATTGATGTTTTAGCAACACCAATACTTGCGCCACTAATAAATGATGATTTTCAAATACCGCCAGTTGTATATCCCAAAGGTTATACAGGGCCTATATTAGCCCCCATAAGCTCTCGTAGAAACATTTCAATAAAAGAATTTCAACCTATTCTTCATTTAATCCCATTATCACTAAACCATAGATTTGAAGTAGTTAACATAGAAATAAGCCATAACAACTTTGAAGGTTTAATATATGACAGCTTAATTACATCAATGGAGTTCGTAGATGAAAAAAGTTGCATCGAATTTATGAGATAACTAAAACCAGCCCATAACAGCACATTTGCGAATATGGCGGGTTTAGAGGTAATTGTAACTTTCCGCTACTATTTTACATTGGTGGTAAAATGAAAGATAGTGCTGCTAAATCCGCCACATCGCAAATCTGCAAAACGTTACAGGCAAGTTAAAACAAACAATCGTTCAAAATAACTGATATAGTAAAGTATGAATCAAAATCTATTAGATAAAGCCATAAATGAACTTCCAGTTCATATTTCTTTTCCACTTTCGAGGATATTAAATACAAATAACTATTTCAAAAAACTACATCTAATTTCGGATGTGTTATTAGGCTGTTTTCGATTATACGGACATGCCATTATCAAAATATCAGAACAGGAAAATGCAACCAATGAAAGCATTCAGCAGTACATAGAGTCGCTTATGGCAAAGGATAGTCATGGACTTTGGAGTTCGACGGTTGTAAAATTGATTCAAGAATTGGACAAGAAAAAATCATCACTCTTAACTTCAGAGCTGGCTAGTCTTTTTGGTGTAGCTGTAAAAACGGTGAAGCCTTCCATAAAAAGAATGACCGTTCGAACCACGGTTATTGATGGTAAGGGACAAAAGCAGCTGGTAGAAGTAACCAATACTCCGGTGGAACTTCTCATCAACTTTCGCAACAAGTATGTTGGTCATGGAACGGTTTATTCAGAAATCGAGAGTAAGCAAATCTACGAAACCTATGAGCCGATTTTGGATGCATTTATTGAATCACTCACTGCTTGTAACGCCTTCCAATTCCATGATTCATCATCGGGTAACAGCCTTCATGGGTCTAATCATTCATGCAGTGGCTCTATAGTTTTAAAGTATCTATCAAAAACATTTCCATTCGATTCTGTTGAACAACTTTCAGTGGAAGAGTTTCAAATTGATTCGTCAAGTATAACAAATATCATAGATTTGGATGAAACAGATTCTAAAATTATTGAAACCTATCCTTATTTTTTGGCGCATCCTTACAAGCGTGCATTGCAAGAGGAGGACAATTTCAAACGCCTTCATTTATTGAAAGAGGTCTTTTTGAATTATTTGAAGTATTTGGGACTCTTAACTGCATCAGAATATTTCAACTGTGATTTGAAGATTGGCGATATCAATAGGGCATTTAAAAACTTTTTGTATCGTCCGCAATTCGGGCATTGGAATGCCTTCATGCGCAGTGCTATTCAAGCGCTGAATGAACATGGGCATGATTGGTTCGTTAAAGAATTACCGGGGTATTATGATGAGGTTGAGACAACGCCATATGCTATCCACGGAGAAACATCGATCAGCAAGTTAATCAACTTTCGGAATCACTACCTAGGGCATAGTACCGTGCCCTCCGAACAAAAATGTGTTTCGCTCTGGCAAGACAATTTTAATATTATGAAAGCACTTTTGGTCAAGCTCGATTTCTGTAAAAACTATACCATCGTAAGCAGCGATAAAACAGTTTCATGGCGTTTGATGGGTGATGAAATTACGCAAATAAACCTGCGTCGGAAACTGAAGTCCAATGTAGCAATGCTAAATTCGGATAATCAAGAATTAAGTATTGTTCCATTCTTTATTTTGCCAGGAGAGTACTTTATTAAAGAGATTTCAGACAGAGCGAAATTAATGGTGTATGAGCAAAATACAGGAAGTCGCATAGTGTTCTTCAGTCCTGAAAGTGTTCATGGCGAAACTAATAATGAAATAGTGCTCGAGCAGTTAAATCTAATGATTCGCGAAAAGGAAAAGCAGGAGCCGGTTTCCATGAAAGATTTAGATGAAGCTAGCTGGAAGGCAGTCTTGAAAGAAAATAATGAGGTAACTGTTCAATCACTGCTAAGCGAAAAGAAAGTAATCAAAGGAATTTATCAAGAACGACAAGATGCCGAAGTTGCTCTTCGATCATGGGTTGGCGCACGGGCAGGATTGTTCTTTTTAGCGGCCGAGGCGGGAAGTGGCAAAACAAACTTGCTCGTTGAAATGAATCGCCAGTATGCCGAACGGGGGCTGGATACGATTTTACTTCGAGGCAATCGCTTTCGCACACCTCATATATGGGAGGAGCTGTGTTATCGCTTGAATCTCACCCCAGACATTTTACTAGAAGACGCTGGTTTTGTCAATTACGAACAGGAAAATCCATTGATGATATTGATCGACGGAGCCAACGAAAATTCTAACTCAAAGGCTTTATTTGAATCTATCATTCAGTTTTTGGAACAACACAAGGGCGGACATATAAAAATTGTGTTAAGTTGGCGTGTAAACACGAAGAGTGAATTACCACAGGCAGAAGAAAAGTATGAGTCTATCATATATAGCGATGCGAAGGAAAGTAATCGTGAGGAGAATGTTATTGCACGGTCTTGTCATTGGTTGAAACCCTTAAACAAAATTGAAGTTGAGGGGGCATGGAATAAATATGTGAGCGATAAACAAGATAAGGTTCGTCGTAAACCCAATTTCTCCTACGAGGAATTGACCTATCATGACCGTTCACTGAGCGATCAGTTAGATAATCCGCTTCTGCTTCGTTTGTTCCTTGAGTTAAACAATGGAAAGGGATTACCCAAAAGCCGTGGTGGTTTCATTAGCATCTGGACGCTTTATCATGAAAAGTTGATTTCACAATAAGCGAACCATGACGGACAGCCATTTATTACTTTATCGTCTTGCCGAACTTATGCTTTTAAATGAGCAACACATCTTGCCCGTTGATTTTCTTTTTGATGATGAGAAGATTGGTGATTTTGCAAAGAGCATTCAGATTGACTCACCCTATCAGCAAATGTTGTTGGAAGGGGTATTGACTGAATCGGTAAGAGATGAAAAACTTTATGTGAGTTTTTCAGTGGAAGGCTATTTTCATTATGTGTTGGGTGAGGTAATTTATAAAAAATCTGAGAAAAAAGGAGCTGAATACTTAAAAGAAATAATAGAGAAAAATAGATTAAACGGAGCAAAAGAAGGTGTCGAGCAGTGTTTGATTAGGGATGTGCAGAAGGATTATTTCACAAGATTGATTTGGTTAATTGATCATGGAGCAAAACACCTAGAAATATGTGTAGTTCCGCTTTCATATGCTTTTTTACAACCTGAAAAAAAAATAAATTCCCAAGAAAATGCTGATATAGATTATGCAGAACAAGTAAATAGAGTTCTAAATGAATTATTTAACCTTCCTAGCACAAACGATTTCAATATACTTGAATTAACAATTACACATTTAGAGGGAATCCAAAAATACGACCATATTTCATCTATATATAAAAGGTTTAACGAGATAATAGAACCAAATAATTTATTTGAAGCTAATGCCTATATAAAGTCTATAAATTATATACAATACAATCATAGGCGAGAAAAACTAAATCAACTAATAGACAAAACACAGACACTTGAAAAGAACGAGGAACTAGCTTATTTTTTTTACACATTAGCGCAACAATTTCAAAAAATAGCAGAACATGAAATAGCAATTAATTACTATGAAAAAGGATTGACCATCGCACTGAAGATTCACGGAAATCAGCATCAATCAATCAGCGCATGTTACCACAACCTAGGTGACTGCTGGAGTGAAAAAAGTGAATATGATAAGGCCATTCATTATTATAAAAAATCGTTGGAAATTCGCATAAATTCTCATGATAATCAACATATAACTATTGGGGAGACATATAACAATTTGGGAATGACATTAATTGAGACAAGTAAATACGATTTGGCAATTGATTATTTAGAAAAGTCATTACAAATTCATTTAAAAGTTTGCGGAAAAATACATCCTTCAACAGCTACAGTATACAACAACATAGCTTTGGCTTTAAACGAAAAAGGAGATTGTAACAAAGCTATATCCTATCATGAGCAAGTTTTATCAATAGATATGATGGTATATGGCAGTGAGCATTCATTAACAGGCACAACTTATAACAACTTAGGATCTGTATGGAACTCAAATGAAGATTATGACAAGGCAATTAATTTTTATGAAAAATCATTAAATATTGCATTAAAAAATGAAGGAGAATCTCATCCTTCTACAGCGATAGTCTACGATAATTTAGGGACAGCTTGGTGTAATAAAAATAAAATTAAAATAGCGAAGGAATATTACAATAAAGCATTTGAAATAAGACTAAAAACACTTGGAGACTATCATGTAGCAACGGGGAAATCATATAATAATATTGGGAACATTTTTAAGATGGAACTTGATTTTCAAAACGCATTTAATTACTATTCAAAGGCTTATCAAATATTCAAGGATAAATTAGGCGAAGCGCATCAGTATACATTGCTACTTAATGAAAAAATAAATAAACTCAATGACATCTAACCACCTCCTTTTATACCGCCTCGCTGAACTCATGCTTCAACATGAGCAACACATATTGCCCGTTGATTTGCTTTTTGATGACGAGCAGATAGGAGATTTTGTAAAGAGTATTCAAATCGATTCGCCCTATCAACAGATGCTGCGCGAGGGTGTTCTTACCGAATCTGTTCGCGATGAAAAGCTTTTCGTCAGTTTTACCGTCGAAGGGTATTTTCATTTTGTATTGGGGGATGTCATTTTCGACCAATCAAGAGATAAAGATCATACTTACCTTATTTCGTTTTTAGAGGGAAATAATCTGAACGGTGTGAAAGAAGGTGTGGAACAATGCCTTATCAACGAAGTTAATATAGGTAAACTAGAGCGCCTTGTGGCTCTTATTGATACAGGAGGTGTAGCAGAAAACGTTGCAAGATTTCCGCTGGTGCATGCCTTCATGAAAAATAAGGTGGGGGATGTATTTCAAACGCTAATGGAGAACCCTTCAGCCAGTGATTGGAATGTAATAAAACACGTTAGAGGAATTCTTTTGAGTAATCAAAAGCAACAGGTCGTTGACCAGTTGGACGGTATCATTAAGGAGTCTTTTCAGCTCAAACAAACCATTAACGAATTGCTCGAGGGCAACAATGAGATTGAATTCACAGAGGCCTTAACCCTGATTTCTTTCTACAGCGATTTAAACGCTCTTGATCAGGCCAAACAGTACTACACTAAATTTATAGGAGAAGCTGAGAAGCGAGGTGATAAGGATTCGCTTGTATTAGCACTAGAACAATTGGGAGATAGTGAATACAAACGCTCAGGTCAAGATGGCTACAAGGCCGCTATGGATGCACTTACAAGGGCCGCTGAAATAAGAGAGTCAGAAGCGATACCACAAAAAGATAAACTGAAAAACACCTATCGCTTATTGGGGCTTGCTTATTTGTCACTTGGTTTGCAAGTGGTCAAGTCAACAGAGTACTTTGAAAAGGCCAAAACTATTATGCTGGAGGAATCTTCTGACAGCGCTGAGCTAGCTGAAATTAATTTGTATATCGGATTGGTCAATTTTTGGAGAGGTCTTCGTGGTGTCGGACGCTGGGGACATGCCGATTCATCATTACTTGAGGGTTTGGATGTTGACCTTTTCGAATACGCTGATGTTCAATTCCAACAAGCATACAACTATCATTTCAAGCACTTAGGAAAAACTCACCCTCAAACATTTAAAGCAATACACTACCTTCAAGAGAATCGCTATGCCATGGGTAATTACGAGCAGGCTATTCCTTGGTTGCAGAAATATGTGAATGCTCTCCCATTCAAGACAAGAGAACATACTGACAATTTTTACCAATATTGCCTTGTTGTTGCTTTGGAAGAACATGCCAAACACATCTCCCCTAATTATAGGCACAAGGCACTGGAATTCATTCAAGAGGCTTCGAAGCAAATTCAGAACTATGATGAGAATGCGCAAATTGCCAATCGCCTATCGAATGTAAAAGAACAAATCGAATCAGGTAAGGTTGAAGAACCACAATACGTTGCAATCGAAGAATTACCGCCATTGGAAACAGAAACCAAATACAAAGGTGTTTGGAGTAAATGGCAATTTTCGGATGATCTGAAAGGATTTCAAACTAATAACTGGATGGTTGCTGAGAATGGTGTTTGGTTTTTCAACGGGGAAAAGAAGCAACTTGTTTTTTGGGATAAGGAAAAGAATTCACTTTCTACGTTCCAACCCACCAATTGGCCTGAAGGATGCGGTCGATTGGTTTATGATCCGAAGAATCGATTATTCTATGCATGGTCTTCTATTCGTTCAACTGTATTTGAATTAAGCTCTCCCGAAGGGAATTGGAATCGCTTGTCTTATGGCGTTCATGATGTTCACGCATGTGGCGCTTCTTTTGCTTTCGATCCTGTAAATAATAGATTGTTTGAGTTTGGTGGCTATGGGTATTTTACCTACAAGAATTGGCTTTGGGTGTATGATATTGCTGAAAAGAAATGGATTCAACTCAAAGAAAATAAACCGGGTATTTCACCATATCCGCGTAATGGTCAATTATTACCTATTGAGAATGGAACAAAGGCATTGCTAATTTCGGGTATTGGAAGTGATACCGGTATTCAAAGAGAACACAAAGCTAGATTAGGATTAGCAAGTGCTACCGATGTAGGATATTTTACTTGGCTTAGAGATGCACATGAATTAGATTTAACCAAGATGGTATGGAAAACTATTCTGCCTGCAAATCAAGAATCTCTAAGACATGAAGGAGCAATGGGGTATATTGCAAAATTTAATTTAGTAGTGAATTATGCTGGTAATATACCATCACCAAAATTTGGGCAAGAGGCAACTATTGTAAATCATGGTTCATCATGGAACTTAAAAGACGACAAAGGGTTCAAGTTAATGAATTTTGATGGTGATATCAATCCTGAAGGTGGTGGTTACTTTATTTCATTTCCTGTAAACAACTTCTTATTATATAAAATAAATGAAGAAATATATAAATTAGAATTAACCAGCCTGTAACAGCGTGTAAGCAATATTGCCTTGCCCCCGCACATGCGGGAGAACACAAGGCAACATCGCCTACACGCGAAACGTTATAGGCAAGCGTAACAGACGACACAACAACCATTAAACAGACAGAAAATTATCGAAACGACAGGACGACATACAAACGTAATTTGGTAAAGTTAAATTCACTGAAAAATATAGGCGAATTCCGAAAAGCCATAAGAGTAGGAAATATTTAAAACAACATTAAAATGAGCGCATCAGTTTCTGTTACATGTCCCAAGTGTGGGAATCCAGTTATTTTCAATTTGCCACCACGAACTATGGGAGGCAAAACAGAGTTTTGTAAAAAATGTACAAGTATGGTAACAGTCGTTTTTGAAACGGATCAGGATGGTACGATACTATATATACGCCTTACATAAACAGTCTATTATATATAGATTCTCATACTCATCTGAAATATCAGTTTCTCTAAAGTTAAAATTAAGGGATGACCTTTCATTCTCCATAAATTCTATCTACATTATACATTAATTACAATTCTTACTTTAATAGTTCTGAATTTTTCTTTTTTATATAAATTCTGATACAAATGAAATCAATCTTCGCATTAATCCTTCTTAGTTTTCTTTTTATTCATCAATCTTTTTCTCAAGAAAAGGCTTTGACTGCATTGCAAATCCTTAATAAATCTATTGATGCTATTGGAGGCGAAAAATTATTACGAACGGTAAAGACACGTTATACCGATGATGAAACAACCATGAAAGGATCTAAAGTTCATTGGATAGTTAAGGTAATGCTTCCTAACAAAGGTTTGTTTCAGATTGTTTATAATGATACAATACTTTATCAAAGCGGGTTTGATGGAAAAACAGGTTTTGAGACTAGAGGTGATACTAAAGTACCGGCAGAACCAACTAAATTTCTCGATAAAATTTATATGCGAAATATATTTGAGCTCTTGGATTTTATTGACCCATCATTATGGAAAATGAAGTTGATGGGAACAGAAAAAGTAGAAGATAAAATTTGTTATAAGATTAAGGGAACCCTAATAAATGGGACTATTGAATATATTTTCATTGATAAAAGCACATTCCTCACGATTAAAACAGAGAATATTAGCAAGAAGGAAAGAGGTCGTTACCCTATTGTATATTGCTATAATTACAAGAGATTTGGTGGAATATTATACCCTTATGATTTTAAGGCGATTGATGGGAAATTAGTTCAACTAGTGCATCTCGTTAAGATGTCGGTAAATGAAAATATTACAGAAGAAGATTTTAAATAAAATTAAAGATTATAAATTGAACTCTTTAAAAAGCAAGAGAAAAGTTGTGAAGGAACCTTAAATAACAAAAGTTATGACCTCCAAGGGATTCAACTATTCGTTTTTGCTTTCAAAAACAAAAACATTTTCGACAGAATTAATGTCTTGATTTCCAAAATTTGAATAACTCGAATATTGACATAATCTCAGGTTGTTGTTTTCAGCAAATACTCGTCTGTTTTCATAATACTCGGCAGAGCTAAAACCTGTTTGATAAAAACTATTAATATAATATTTAGTATTTAACTGATTCATTGTATTGGAGATATTTTCCTCAATTCTATCATCATTGAATCTTTTTATGAATATTGTTTCAATTATAGATTCGTTTTGTAATAGAATATCTAAAATCTGATCAAATGGCATATTCCATAGGAAAATTACTTTTTTGATTTCTCTTACATATCCGTTATTAAAGATGAAGCGTTTATAATAGCATTGAGTCCAAAAAGGCAGGTCTGGAAAATTAAGTTGGTAACTAGTACACTCAAAATTCGGATTATTATTCGTTAAAGCTAAAATCTCAGCTTCATAATTCTGCTGATCATTAAAAATGAAGAAATTAGGATTTATACTCAAATTATTTGTAACGGGGTGATGTAATACTCTGAAATCATCTCCGCAGCCAGGATACCATAGGATTCTCGATGGCGACAAAGTATTTGTCCCAGTGCTTAGTAGCCTAATTGTGTCAACAAAACTTGATTTTCTGATTAATGGACTCATCATGGCTTAATTTTTTTATTGATTCGATTTGTTATTTTCTCTAATAATCCCGAGAACTTTTTGGCTTGTTCATTCAAGGAGAGTAAACTTATAGATTCAGTAATTTCAGAATGATAAAGTTCAATATTTAGCCAGCCAAACTCAGACTCCGCCCAATATATAATTAATTGATCATTTATATCTTCCCACTCATCCACTTGAACTACAACTTCATTTACATCGAATATATTCTTTATGACCTCTCCCTCTATTCTTAATTCTCCAAGTAATTTGCACTCAATACTCTTAAAAATATGCTTTGATTCCTTCGGAGTATATCTTGCTTTTATATTTTCAAATAATTCTACGAAAGAGAATTTTAAAAAGAATTGACAGCCACCGTTATCTAAATTTTTTACTCTAAAATCTATTAAATTTTCTAAATCGCTAAACGTAATGTCAATATTACATTCAGTATTAAAAATCTTATTTACTTTTTTGGCAATTTCATTGATCTCAAGTATTGTTGCTGTTAAAGGCATTTGCTCATTATGGTGATAGGATCCATCTGGATCACCGAAAAATACTTTCGCAATTTCAGTTTGTTCCTTAATGTCACTCTTTAATCTAAATTGAATATAATCTAATCTAGTTCCGCCAAACCATTCATTAAAATCTGATTCATTAAAATCTGGTTCTAAAATAGGATCCAGCAAACGATTTAAACGCTTAGAAGCATATTCTAAAGCCCTATAATTATTGCTAAGAGCTGCGAAAACAATCTCATTATCATCCTTTAATTTATTTGAGACATAGGTTAAGTTATATCCATCCTTTTTAACAAGCTCAAAGGCAATGTCTCGATCACCTTTTAGTTTTTTAGAAGCGTACGTGATTTGCCTCGAGTAATTTTTTACAGCTTCTAGAACGACATCCTTATCATTTCTTAATCTTTTGGATGCAAGTCTTAAAGAATCATTATGAGAACTATGTTTAGGAGGTTTACCTTGAACAGCCTTGATTACTATCTCTTTATCATTCTTAAATCTTTCTGGAACATCTCCTAGAACTTCACAATTATTCCCTGCGGCCAGTAAAATAATCTCTCTGTCGATTTTCAGTTTGTCTGATAAAATACTATAAGCCTCACCGCTTTCTTGCACAACTTGAAGCACAAAATTTCGATCATTTTTTAGGCTATCGGAAGCATATTTAAAAGCCTCTCCATACTGCTGAATCGCTAAAAGAACTAGTTCCTTGTCGTTTTTGAGGGCTTCAGAAGCATATTTCAATGCCGAGCCGTTGGTAGTTACTGCCTTTGCCACGATCTCTCTATCACTTTGAAACTGTGTTGGAGCATATTCTAGATCGTTTCCGTTTTTCGAGACTGCCTTTAAAACGATCTGCCTGTCGTTTTTCAGTTCATTTGAAACATACTTTAAAAAGTTTCCAGATTTAGTATTATTAATAACATTTAAAACAAACTTCCTGTCACTTCGGAATTCATCTGAAGCATACCTAAACGCAGAACTACTTCTCCGAACCACTTTAAGCACAACATTGCGATTATGTCTTAAACTTTCAGAGGCATATTGTAATGAATCATATTCACTTAGTCTTATTACCAAGTTACGATCATTTTTAAGTCTTTCAGAGGCATATTGAAAGTTGCCTCCCCATTTTGTAACGGCAGCAATAACAATTTTTTCATTGTCTCTAAGATCAGCACTACATTCTTCAAGGTTCCATTCGGCTCTTTTAAGAAATATCAGATCTTTTTGCTGCTTTGTCACCTTCTTCTTTGCTCTTAAGTTTATCGCCTCAATTGGTCTATCTTTCAACTTCGATTGTTTTAATCGCTCTACTATTGAACATGAAAAAAAATCTTCAATTTCCTCCTTGGTGCAAACAAATGCTGTGCCAGTGGCTTCTTCAATGGCCTCTTTTTCGGTCATTCCTGTTTCAATATAAAGTTCTCTGTTAAAACGAGTCATAACGCCATTCATGAAATCAATATCAATTGCGCAATAATCGCTGTCCCCAAGCCATATAACGATTTTAGATTCTGGCAGGTAGGTGCTCAGGCAGGACATTAATACCGTGATCTGCAATGCTTCACTTGGGTGTGATATGAATTCGTCTTCATCGAATATCAAATCCAATGTATTATAGTAATCTAGAATATTATTATTAGTAAAACTAGAATAATATTGCAATTCTTTTAAAAATAAAGGCTTACGAATGTTTTTAGGCATTTCGAGGCAATTATTATTTAGGTAATTAATACAATTCTCAAGAGTTGAGAAAAAATCATCATTTTTACACATCTCTTTGATGTCTATCCCATCTATATCAGCGCTAAACCCTGCGTTAATTCCCCATCCCATAATTTTTATTTTTATTGATTCTATTTATTTTAAGAACTTGAGGTTTAAAATCTTTTCTCTTTCGAAATTGTGAAGTTCACTTTAGATCAATTTATTTAAAATGGCAATTCGCCATTCAATTCGATGACTACATCTTTTCCTTGTTGATTTGTGGCATTTAAAATCCTACTAACAGTATCTTCGTATCCAAATTTTTCTTGTAGTCGAAGTGACGAATACTGAAGACTTTCAGAATTCTGCTTCGCAGCCTCCTTAACAACTTTTTCATCGTCCTGAAGTCTATCTGAGGCATATTTAAGACTTAATCCATTCTGTTTCACAGCCCAGATGACCAAAGGTTTGTCATCTTTAAATTTACCGAAAAACTGAAGATCCATTCCAGTTTCTTTTACACTAGCAAGAACACTCCGACGATTTTTCAGGGAGTTTAGATATTCTTCTTTCCAATCCCATTTGCCGGCTTCGATGATTGCTATCTCGGGTTCATTATAGTATTGTTCTTTAATGGATGTCCATTTTGTCCGAATTAACTTAGATAATCCAGGGTATAGAATTCTCATCCCTGAATAACTAATAGCAGGAATAGTTTTATATTTTTCTACAGATCTAAATTGTACCTTACCCCAGACCATATTTTCAGGAATAAATTCGGTATTAACTTTTTCACCAATAAGCGATTTGAAGCGCTCTGAATTTATAATCTGATCTTTAAATATCTCATAAAACCGTCCCCAAAAAGTATTTTTAATTTCTTTTTCTTGTTTTAATGAATCAGGTAAATATGGATAGATAGTGTTTTCCTGATATGGAAAATTGAAAAATAATTTTAAAATAAACGCTCTGTCATTTCGCAGTCTATCTGAGGCAAAAACAAAACTGGAGGGTTGGCTTTTTGCCGCAATCTCAACTAGTTCTTCATTGTCCTTCACCCAATCTTGAGTATAATATAACAATTGACCTTCTTGTTCAAGTTTGGATGATAATTCCTGATGGTTCAATTTAGAAATAAAATCAAGCTCTGGAATTTTCACAATTGGCACATAATCCGCATAACCCCTTTCAATCAAATAGGTTCTTAATGGTTCCCATCGACGAAATAGGTGAGGAACAACAAACGGTTCAATTTTATTATTTCGAAACAAAAGGATCAGGAGTTCGTAAAACTGACGACGATGATCAGCATCATGATAATAATTCATGAATCCCCAAATGTTATTATATTCCCAAAACTCCTCGATTGTAAAATGATGACTCCAATACGTATAATAATAGTTTGTTTCAAACAACTTAGATTCATCTAAGAGAGCTTGAACCATAGCCATACACACAATTTCATCCTTATGGTTCTTGTCGATTGCATTTTTTAATTGTTTGTTAATAAGGACATTTTGTTTGGCCTTATCTAAAGCCCCAGAGTCGATACATAATTGGAATAAGGCGTCTTTTTCGTTCACATCCAGATCTTCAAAACTGCAATCACTTAAAGTTGACCCTGTATCATTTAAATCTTCCCAACAATAAAAAAGACCTTCAAATAATCTGTTTGACTGGAGATGGTAATCTAAAAAGGTAATTAAGTCCATTGGCACCGTATGGGGAGCTTCATAAAAAGTGTTCCAGATTACATAAAAATCAAAGTTCGTGCCTGGGAGGGTAAATTTATAGTCAGGAGTAGCCATTTTATTAGGGTTAGAGGGTTATTATAATTAAATTAAGTATTGACGATATAAATCTTTCTCTTCTTATTACTACTGACTTCCACATATTCACATAAGGCAAGTGCATAATCGCCGAAAGCAGGGCGAAAAGAAATAGTGTTTAATTCAAACTTGATCTCTTCACTGGAAGTGATTACACTTAATATATGCGGAAACTCTTGAACTGGAAGATCCAAGAAACTTGCGTCATAATATTTTTCAAGGTCCCCGTGGACTCGAATATTATTATCAAAGGATTCGTAGATGAAAAACTGAAAAAAGTGGGGGTGAATTATTGAAACATCATCATCATTAAGCTGAATAATTTCACCTGACAGGTCATATTTCTTAATGATTTGGATAACAAATCCTGCCTCACTGTAACCCATTTCAGCGACCAAACATGATACTTCGGCCCTTACCTTTTGATGTATGTCATGTATTCTTGAATTACGTATGTCACGTGTAGAAATCTGTCCTTGAGGATTTAAATCTTCTTTGCCACCATTGATTTTTTCATTGCTGTCTTGCATAAGCTATTAAGGAATATTTTATATAAATGAGACATGGGCTAGTTAATGGAGCCTTCTTTTGAATTTTAAATTGTTTTGTTTTTTAGGTTCAAAATATATTATTGTTAATTCAGTGAAAAATTGTCTGAGTTGATACTTTTAGCTTTAGTACAATTGTTTCTGAGTTGTCTAAATTGTCTTGAATAATTACTTGAAGATCTTGAAAGCCATTTTTGTCATCATATAAATCGTTGTTGTAATAGGCTGGTCGTAAAAGGAAGAAAACCTTGTCGGAATTCGCCACTATGTTTTTATTTAGGTCTTTTATTTGTGGAAGCTTAGAACGACGGTATTCAACTTTCCGCCCTAATGGAATTGTGTAGAATATTGGCACCTCTAGTTCTTTACTTAATAAGTTTAAATCTGAAATTTTTGACCTGCCAAAATTTAAACCTTCTAATGAGTCGATAAAAATAACTTTAAGGTTTCTTCCATTTGCTTGTATTGCCGCAATTCTTGCCCGTATATTCTCGATTGAAACATCTTCTTGTCCGAATAGAAGAAGATTTGTAGGTTGACTATAACTTGTCTTAGACTGACTTTCTGAAAGATGTTCTTCTGTGCCAGATTCAAGGTCTTTAAAAGCAACTTGAATATCTAATGATTTAAATTTTAATTCTAAGTTTTGGAAGTTTTGTGTATCTGCTAAATACAAGATGTCTTCTTCTGAATTTATATTTTGAAGAAAACGGTGTGCTAAATTCAAGGCAAACATCGTCTTACCCATCCCTGGTCTAGCAACGATAAGGTAAACACCCACTTTAAAGCCTCCAAGCATTTGATCTATCTCTGTGTATCCTGATTTTAGATTATTGCAATTATTGATATCCTTCACAACTTTAGTAAATTAAATTTTTTAATGACATCCCTTTTTATAGATATCCATGTATTCAAAAATTAGTTTTTCTGCTTCAGGTCTTAAATCTTTTTTTAAGTTAACATTCCTTCGGACATCATCCGTAGCTTTGAATAGTTCGCATGGACTTTCAAGAGAAGTAATAATTTGAGCTTTAATTATCGCAGAAATCAAATTAACAGCATAACTACTTGGGTTCTTTTCTGTGGCTAATTTAGAATAATGATAGGCCGTTTCAACGTAGAAATAATTGTCCATTGCTTTTAAATAAGAATAACAAATTAAATTATCAGCCGATGCATGATCTTTAAAATAGAAAAATTTAAAATTATTCCGACTCTTGTATTTCATATTTCTACGGATGTATTCAAGAAATTTCTCACTGTTATGTGATTTGTGATCCCATCCAATTTTATTGATCAACGCCAATTTTACATCAATTGGATTTGATGGTTCATACAAATAAATCATAGCTTCCTTATCCAAAATAGATTTGTCCTTTACAATTGGAACATCCAAATAGGCTGTGAAAAAATCAGTTGAAGTAATGGGTGAATCGGCAAATGTATTTAAGAATACAATGCAGAGGGAAAGACAGATTAAGAGTTTCTTAAACATAACATATGTTTTTAAGGTTAAGTGTTTTATATTCTCTGGAAGTACAGATTGTAATCCTTTTAAGATTGTGATTTGAATTATCTCTAAGCCATTTGTGTATTGTAAACCATATAATTATAACTCTGTTGTCGCTTTTTTGACTTATGCTTTTCTGCTCTAGGTCTAAATCTGTGCCCAAATGCCTATCTCCCGATATGGCAATGGATTTAATCCTATTTATTTGGGAATAGGTTAAACAGCGGATTAGATTACTGACGAACTCATCATCATTCATATCTAGATCTTGTATAAACCAATATTTCTGATTCTCAGGTCCGAATATGGGTTGTGCATCAATAAAAGGGTCTATTAGATGTCTGATGTTATCTTGATGGATCCGGTGTCGATTTTGCAACTTGCGAAAGTCAACATGATTCGTAAACCAAATTAATAAATCTGCATTTGTTTCAAAGATATCAAATTTAGTGATAGAAATTTTCGCCATAATTATATAAAAATCATGCATTAATTTTTTATAGGCTTAGTTTTTATTGAGCTCATGCTACAAATACAACTTATAAATTAATAATTTTTCTATTGTAACCCTTAGTAAGCCAAACATTTCAAGCGAGTAGAGCCAGGTATTCGCGATTGATAATCTATTTGTTGATAATCTTTGAATTAGAATTAAATACTAGTATATTTATCTTTTTATATCAGTAATAGAACAGATCTAATAGACTGCCTGTCTTCTTTTTTATTCAATACCCATATATATCTTAAATCAATAAAAGCATAGAACCCTGATAAAATTTTTTTAAAGGCATACGAGATCCAATTCAACTATCTATTAAGCTTCTCTTTT